>Ga0206882_1097_pt1 | contig 16259 bp, 11 predicted proteins | sample Alteio_BWOrgCont_4_FD_152908 | JGI IMG/M metagenome (GOLD analysis project Ga0206882, IMG submission 152908) | Enriched cells from forest soil in Barre Woods Harvard Forest LTER site, Petersham, Massachusetts, United States -... | ecosystem: Environmental > Terrestrial > Soil > Temperate forest > O...
GGGCTGCTTTGCATGGTTGTTCTCGGCATAATTGGGTTGATCGATTATTGGGCCGATTACCGACTGCTGTTTACGGTCCTCTACGTTTTACCCATCGGGTTTGCTACGATCTATGTCAATCGTAGCTACGCCATCGTCCTCGCGGTGCTAGGTAGTGTGGACATTCAAGCGCAGATAGGATAGGCTTTGCGGAACCAGGAGGTTTTGCTGAGCTACTATGTGCATTTGAAAGAAGATCAATGGCTGCGGATCAAGGATGCGCTGCCGGGTAAGCCGAGTGATCCGGGCCGAACGGCGCAAGATAACCGGCGTTTTGTCGAGGCCGTGATGTGGGTGGGCAAAAACGGGGCGCGCTGGCGCTCACTGCCCAAGGAGTATGGCAACTGGAATTCGACCCACCGGAGGTTTCGTCGCTGGGCGCGTCAGGGAGTCTGGCAGATGATTTTCAACACCCTGGCGGCCAGCGCGGACACCGAATGGCTCATGATCGATGCCACCATCGTGCGCGCCCATCAACAGGCCGCTGGCGCAAAAGGGGGCAACATCTCCAGGCGTTAGGCCGCTCACGCGGCGGTTTTACCACCAAGATTCATGCCGCGTGCGACAGTCAGGGCAAGCCCTTGCGCTTTATCCTGACGGCAGGGCCTTGTTCCGATTACGACCAGGCGCTCGCCCTGCTGGAGGGGCGAGCCGCCCGAGCCGTGATGGCCGACAAGGGCTACGATGCCGATTATCTGGTGGCAGCCATCCGGAAAAAGGGAGCCAAGGCGGTGATTCCTCCTCGATCTCACCGCAAGACCCCACGCCACTACGACAAGGAACTCTACAAGCAGCGCAACCTCATCGAGCGGCTGTTCAATCAGCTCAAGCACTTTCGTCGCATCAGCACCCGCTACGATAAAACCGCCCTGAGCTTCCTCTCCTTCCTCCACCTCGCCGGAACTTACTTATGGCTCAAATGAATGTCCACACTACCTAAGTCTGCTTGGCGCGCGGCCAACGGAAGCCAAGGGAGCTTGCTTCCCGGCAAACTCTCTTTTGAGGACTAGCCAGAGTATAAAGTTTAATCGTTATGGATCGAGGCCAATAGGCGCCACGCAAGAATTTGGTCAATCGATGCCGTAACACGAAATAAGGGCGCAGCCAGCGGCCGCTTTCCGAGGCTGTCTCCTCCTGCCAGAGTTTTACTTCGGCAACGGCGACGCTTGACTGCCCTAAATTTGCATCGGTGAAGGTGAAGACGGAGAGGGGTTCGTTCATGACCGCCATGGGGACTCGGGCCCTGAGCAAATCCACAATCCATACGCCATCGGCAATCGTCTTCCAGCGGGTATCCAGATGATGGCCCCGATCCAGAACGGAGTGGCGCACGAAAGTGGCACAGGAGAGCACGTTCAAGTGGGAGGCGAGGATATGACGCAGGTTAGGCGCAACCGTCCGCCGGTAGGAAAGGAGATCGCCCTTCTCGTTCACAAGGATGGCGTCGCCAAAGAGGACGTCGATTTCGGGATGCGCTTCAAAGAAGCGGGCGACCTTGGCCAGACTTCCTTCCAGGTACTGCTCGTCGCTGTTTAACCAGCAGACGATGTCGCCCGAGGCGCGGGCAAAACCGCGATTGATCGCGTCATACATGCCCGTGTCGGATTCCACATATAACCGGCATTTGGCATGGGTTCGGATCCACTCCTCAAGTTCAGGACCGGTATGCGCATCCTGAATGATGTGCTCAACGGCAACTCCCTCCTGGTCAGCGATCGAAGCCACGCAAAGCTTGAGCCAGGGAAGCTGCTTGTAACTGGGGGTTACGACACTGATTTTGAGCTTGGACTGGAACAGAACAATATCGCTGAAGTAGCGCTCCTGGATAGCCTGCGACAAGCGGCAGGCTTGCTTGGACTGATCTTGTGCAAATCAGGAATTTTGTAAAGTTGAATGGGGTTGAACGCCGTTTGAGATGGGAGGCGGGCATTGGATTTCAAAAATCAGCATCGTTAGAATTAAGATTGTCCGGGGGAAATTGCTGGAATGAGTGAACAAATTCAACCCCCAAAATACTTTACTTATCTTGGTCGATAATCGTGGAGATTTTGTAATTTGTTCTTACAAAGACCATGAAATGATCGTAAAAAAGGCGGCGGCAATCGTCAGTTACTTTTTGAAACGCGATATGCAAAAAAAGAATATTGCAGTCATTCTTGCGGCAGGAAATGGCGATCGAGCGGGGTTTCCCAGGCCAAAACAACTGACGAAACTCGCTGGTCGCCCAATAGTCGTCCATACGGTCCAACGTTTTCAGAATCATCCAAATATTGATGAGATTGCAATCGTCACGAATCAAGACTGCATAGCGGACATGGAGGGCTTTATTCCAAAATATCGGTTTACCAAAGTTAAAAATATTTTACTGGGAGGCAAGGAACGCCACGAATCTTCGCTTGTGGCAGTGCGCGCTTACGAAAATGAGACGACATTTTTCGATATCAAATTGATATTTCATGACGCAGTGCGTCCACTCGTCGACGACCGGACCATTTCAGAGGTAATTGCCTCTCTCGATTCTTACAATGCCGTGAACGTAACCATGCCGGCATCCGACACGGTTGTAATCGCTGATCCGGATGCGAACACGATTCGCGAAATACCAGACCGTCGTTTGATTCATCTCGGACAAACACCGCAAGGTTTTGCGTATGGCACCATAAAAAAAGCCTATGAAGCCGCCTTGCAAGACGCGGCTTTTCGTACGACTGATGATTGTGGTGTGGTCTTAAAATATCTCCCTGAAGAAAAAATTTATCTTGTTCGCGGTGCTTTGAATAACGTCAAGTTAACATTTCCGGATGATTTACTGATTATTGACAAGTATATGCAGGCCAACGCGGGCCGCCGCTTGGAGGCGGCTTCGGACGCGGCCATGCTTTCAGCATTGAAAGGCATTTCATTGGTGGTTTTTGGCGGCACGGGAGGGATTGGCTCGGCAATAGTTCGTTTGGCACGAGCCTTTGGGGCAAACGTTCACGTAGCGAGCCGATCGACTGGAGTTGATATTACGGATCAAGAGGCGGTTCGTTTATACTTGAAGAAAGTAGCGGCTGGTTCAGGAAAAATAGACGCGATCATCAACGTTGCGGCTGTTTTGAACCGAGAGCCCTTTGCGCACATGTCACCGGTGGATATGACCAATAGCATTCAAACAAATTTTGCAGGAGCTTTGAACATCGCCCGATTTAGCTTTAATTATTTGAAAAGCGCCCAAGGACACCTGGTATTTTTCACGTCGAGTTCTTATACTTATGGCCGAGCCGGCTATTCGGTGTATAGCGCGTCGAAGGCGGCAATCGTTAATCTTACACAAGCCTTGGCGGATGAATGGGCGGATTTTGATATTCGAGTCAACTGCATTAATCCCGAAAGGACCCGGACTCCAATGCGAACCAAATCGTTCGGGATTGAATCTCAAGCTGAACTTTTGGAACCTGACGTTGTCGCAAGTAAAACACTCGGCGTATTGCTCGGGCAATCGACAGGGTATATTTATGATATTACAAAGGCATGAAGGCCTATGTCGTGTTGATCATCCGGCTTTTGGCTTATTTTTTATCCGGCCTGTTTCCACGTCGGTCTGACCTTTGGGCATTCGGTTGTGGCTGGGGTGATTTCACGGATAATTCAAAATATCTCTTTCTTTGGATTTCTGCCAACCGCCCGGATATCAAAGCAGTATGGATTACCGGCAACGCCAAGCTTTATGCGGATTTGAAAGCAAAGGGGTATCGGGTAGAGCTTCGCCGTACAGTAGCGTCAATCTTGGTTGTCATTCGTGCCAAGTTGCACGTGTTTTGTTATTTCTCTAGTGACGTCTATTTTCCATTTAGCAAGGGTTGCCTGCAGATTAATCTTTGGCACGGTGTTGGAATAAAAAATCTCATACACGCATCCGCTAAATTTAAGGCAAGAAGTAAAGGCCTCCTTTTCCGCCTCCGACATTGGGACATATTTCGCGCGCCGGACATGTTTCTTTCCACTTCAGAAATGATGTCGCAACATTTTTCAAAATGTTTTCGAATACCAATCAAACATTGTCCTCAAATTGGCTACCCACGCCTCGATGTTGTAACGGACGATAATTTAAGGCGGCAGGCGCTCACTTTGGGAGATTACGCTTCTATTGATAAAGCTTTTGAAGTCTTTGATAAGATTTATTTATATATGCCTACTTTCCGAGATAGTGGTCATGATTTTGTTAAAGAAGCATTTCCAGATCTCCGGTGTATCTCACAAATACTTGCTTCTGAAAATGCCGCCCTTTACGTGAAGTTGCATCGGTCAACCGCAGTGGCTTTTTCGACGGAATTTGATAATTGTCGAAAGTGGCCGGATGGATTGGATATCTATCCTGTCCTGAAAGATTTTGACGTTCTCATCACGGATTATTCATCCATTCTTTACGATTGGATATTTCTGAAAGATAACGGCGTTATTCTTTATGCGTTTGATTATGATAGATATACAAACATCGACCGTGATCTTGCATTCTCGTTTAATGAGAATACCATCGGCGTAACAGTATCCGATTTCGAGAGTTTGTGCGCGGCCATTCGATCCGGCGCCGGCTTGGCCCCATTGCCAAAAGAAAAACTTGCTCTATTGCGTGAACGCTTTTGGGGCAAGATGCCACCTTTTGCCAGCCGCCGCTTAACGGATTATTTAACGCATATGGCATCGTTAAAATAATGGACCCGCTCCGCAAAACTAGACCAGCTTAGACTTTAGTTTTTGGGCTTCAACAAGCGGTTATCGGCAGCGGATGAGGCACCAAGTTTCGCTGCCGCGATGAATCTTGACGACCAGACTGGCTTTCGTTACGACATCCGCAGACCAGTGCGCCAGCAGCCCGTCCATGGTGATAGGATCATTTTCCTCGAGGAAAGTTTGGTTCACGATAATTTCGTGGATACCAAGGGCCTTCAAGTCGTCCTGCGATTGGTCCGGCGTTAGGTCGATGACTCGCCGGGAACCGAACGGGAGCCAGAGCGAGACGGTCGGATCGTCACTGGCATGGACAACACCGATTGCGTATTCGGTGTCGGGGATGAGAATGCGAAGATCGTGGAAATCGTCAAAGCGGGTGGCGTAGACGGCGTAAACTTGGTCGAAGCGCGTCCTTACGGAAGCGGCGACGCCGCACCGTTCGAGTTCATGCGAGACGAGGGCCGTCGGAAACAGGGGACGCGACGGGCAGAAGATGACGAGAGGCAGCGCGCTCAAGATGGAAAGGACGCCCACCGTTTTAAAGAAAACGCGTTTGACGATGTGACCATCGAGGGCGGCCAGGACCGAAACGCCCGCGAGGAGAAGCGGGTAGTAGGCGGCCAGCAATCGCGCGGTGGACTCGCTCCCCATTTTGGCCATGTAGACGAAGAGGGCCGCGACGGCGCCAGTCACAATCCAAACGGCATCACCCTGGCGCCGGATGAACCAACTGGGCCGCGCGACGGCCGCCCGGCATCCGAAGGCCAGAATCGTGATGGCGAAAACGGTCACGCCGAGACCGACACCGGCTCCTTCCTCCGTCTGCATTTCGTCAAATCCGATTTCAAGCCGGGGGAAATCGTCCCGGAGCCGCTGCAAAGCTGGCGTGGGAAGCGCCCTTTCCAGGGAGACGGCCCCGGGCCAAAGTGGCGGCGCGAGATTGGCCGAGGCAAGTTGCAGACCGTTGCCGATGATTCCGCCGACCGGATGAGTCAGTTTCAGTTTGTAGATATTGTGCGGATCCCCCGAATAATCGCCGGTGAAGTGAAGGTTAATAATGGCCATGGGCAGGAACGAAACGGCGGCGGAGACAAGAACTGTACCCGCGATGACAACGGGCCGGCCCGAAACGAGGAAGGTCCGACGATTCAAGCCGACAGCGATGAGCCACGGCAGGATGAGGGGCAGGTTGGAAGCCTTGACCCCGGTCGCAAGGGCGAGGGCGAGGCAGGAGAGAACGGGATTTTTTGGGTCCGGTGACTTCTTCGTGGCGAAGAGGTAATGAAACGAGGCGAGCAAATAGGTTGCGCCGGCCGCGTCATTGGCCGCCCCTGCGGCTTGTAAAATGAAACAATATCCGGATGGGAGCACCCACATCCACCACCAGCAAATCCTCGGGCTGACGCCGAGACCGCGAAAGACGGAGAAGACCAGTCCGGGCAGCAGCAGGTAGGGAAGAAAATTAAGCAGAAAAAAAAGGCGGTCGGTTTTAAAAAACGCGAAAAGCGGCGTCATCATCCACTCAACGCCCGTGGCGCTGATGTTCATGCGCGAGGTAAACGTCGCTATCCAATACCATTTTTGTTCCCAGCACCAATTCAGGACGCGGGGGAAGCGGTAGGTCAGATAGTCGTAGTTGGTCGGGTGGTAGAGAAGTCCGCCCACGAAGGTGAGGAGCGTGAGTGCGAACCACAACTTCGGCGGCCACCGGCGGTAATGGATGATTCCGGACCAGAAGGAGGCCCATTTCGCCCGACGCCAAAACCAGGAACGGAAGAGGACCAGAAGCGCGGCGAACGGGACGATAGCGGCAGCATAGCCCCGCGCATTGAGGCATCCCGCCACGGACAAGGCCCAGCCGGTGAGCACACACCAGCAGGAGAAAAAAATCCAGAGGGCGAGGCCGTCGAGACGCCGACCAGATCTTTCCAGAGGATGCCGGTCCATAACAGGACGCATTCTTACCTAAAAATCCCGTACTTGAAGATGGCCAGGAAGGCCCGGACGCCGTCGCGCCATCCGATTTTTTTCCCCTCTTCATAGGTGCGTCCGTAGTAGGAGATGGAAACCTCGTAAATTCTCAGCTTGGGAGAAAACCGGGCGATCTTGGCGGTAATTTCAGGCTCAAAACCGAAGCGGTTTTCCTTGATGTCGATTTTCTGGATGACTTCACGCCGGAACGCCTTGAACCCGGTTTCCATGTCCGTGAGATTCAGGTTGGTGACCATGTTGGAGAGGAGGGTGAGGTAGTAGTTGGCGACCGAATGCCAGTAGTAGAGCACACGGTGGGCCTCGGAGCCGAGAAAGCGGGACCCGAAGACAACGTCGGCGCGCCCGTTTAAAATTGGGGCCAGTAATTTGCCGTATTCAACGGGGTCATATTCCAGATCGGCGTCCTGGACGACGATCACATCGGCCAGCGCCTCGCGAAAACCGGTTCGCAGGGCCGCGCCCTTGCCCTGGTTGACGGGATGATGAAAAAGCCGGATGCGGCGGTCGGCGGCGGCCAGTTTTTCAAGGACGGAGCGAGTCCCGTCCGAGGAGCAATCGTCGACGATGATGAGTTCGCGCACGGCCGGCTGTTCGAGGACGCGCCGGACAATTTCCGTCACGGTGTCCTCCTCGTTATAGACGGGCATGACGACGGAGAGGCAGTCTGTGTTCGTGATTTTGATCTCGGGCCCGGTCTTTTGCATGGGACGGTGATCGGTTGTCTTTTGTTTGCCGGGGTTGGCCTACGTTTTCGTTCCAGCCTCGCCGGAGTCGTGGAAGGAGGAGGAAGCGAGCCGGGGGATGCGCCCGCGAGCCAGCAGATTGTCGTGGATTTCGGACCAGACCAGGGATGGCGTCAGTTGCGTCATGCAGTAGGGTTCGGGAAAGCGGCAGTAATCGGAACAGGGATGGTAAGGGCAGGTGTCGCGGATGACGACCAGATTGTCCCGATGAAAGGGGCGCAGTTTTTCAGGGTTGCCCGGACCGAAAATGGCGATGACCGGAACGCCGAGCGCGTCGGCCAGATGCGAGGGGCCGCTGTCATTGCAGATCAGATGGGCCACGCCATCAAGGGCGGCAAGCATTTCGGCCGTGTTTAAACCGGTGAAAACATGGTCGGCGAGGTCCTGCAGTTCGTTGCCGTAGCCATCGAGATCGGGAAAGAGGGCGAGCTGGAAATCGAATTCCCGGCGCAAATGGGAAATCAACTCGCGAAAATAGGCGACGGGCCAGCGGCGCAAGGCGATGCGCGCGCCACAGTGGATGGCGAGGACGGACCTGGGATCGCGTCGGAAGGAAGCGCGGAATCTTTCCGTGAGCGCGGGATCGGCGGTCAATCGTGGCGGAAGGCAAGTCGCGGTCGAAGGATCGAGGTGGCGCTGCACTTCCCACCAGTCTTCGACACGGTGCAGCCTGGGATTGTGGCCGGAGATCGGTTCGTTGAGAAACCAGAGGCTCCAAGGGGTTTTGAAGCCGATGCGGCGCCGGATGCCAGCCAGCCAGAGGAGGAAATGTTCCCGGGGATCCCATCGGATGGAGAGGGAGGCGTCGAAGCGGCGGGCGCGCAATTCCCGCAGGACGCGGAAGATTTCACCCCAGGGCCAACGCCACAACTTATATTTTCCGTAGAGGGCCGTCCAAGGCGCTTCAAACTCGATCCAGCCGATCTGCGGGTAGACCGGTTCGAGGAAGGCGTGGGTCTGCGGTTTGGCCAGGACGGTGACTTCCCATCCATCTTCAAGCAGTCCACGAAGCGCGGATGTCATGAGCGTCGCATCGCCAAGCCACCACAATTCGATGACGAGGCACTTCTTCATGCGGGGTAACGCGGGAAATCGAATGGGAAAGCGCAGGACGATCGGTCCCGCCCGGAGACAGGACACCACCCCTGAGGCGGGCATTCCGGATTCTTGGTCAGTTCCATGGAAACGTAATCAGGAAAGTGAAAAATAGGAAAATGCCAACCCATGGACAAGGATACTACCTTTGAACTTTTAGCATTGAACATGGCCAAATGGGAATTCTTTAATCTCGTTCAGATCAATTCCCCGCCACTTGCGGCGTGCAGTTGGTAGCCGTCGCGGAGCCTGCGACGGCTACCTCAAAAACTCATTTCGCGTGCCCCTGGTTAATTTTAAGATAAGTTCTAAACTCGGACGCTTGAACGCGACCGTTCCCCCATGATTGCACCGCTCAATGATTTTCCCTCGGAGTTCGAGCGGCGGGTGAATCTTGCCTTCGGCCCCGGCGGCCTCCTGGCCAAGTCGCGGGATTTCGAGTACCGGCCCCAGCAGCAGACGATGGCCGTGGCCGTCGCGCGCGCCTGCCAGGACCGCTCGCACCTGATCGTCGAGGCGGGCACCGGCGTGGGCAAAAGCCTCGCCTATCTCGTGCCGGCGGTATTTCACGCACTGGCCGAAAATCGCAAGGCACTCATCTCCACCCACACGATCAACCTGCAGGAGCAGCTCTTTTACAAGGACATCCCGCTCGTTCAAAAATTGCTGCCGGAGCCGTTCAAGGCCGTGCTGCTCAAGGGCCGCCAGAATTATCTTTGCCCGCGCCGGCTCGAACGCGCCATGAGCCACGGCGGCGAGCTCTTCGCCTCGCACGAACAGGAAGAGATGAAGCGCATCTGGGAGTGGAGCCACCGCACCCACGACGGCACCCTCTCCGATCTCGATCCGGCGCCCGACCCGCAAGTCTGGCTCCAAGTCTGCAGCGAGCCCCATATCTGCACCGCCCGCACCTGCGGCCTGGGGCCGGAGTGCTTTTACCAGCGCGCGCGGCGGGAGGCCGAATCGGCCCGCGTTCTCGTGCTCAACCACTCGCTCTTCTTCAATTTCCTTGCCGGGGCCGAGGCCGCGTTGGAGGAGCGGGGCTATCTTTTTCACAACGACTTCATCATCTTCGACGAGGCCCACACGCTCGAGGGCGTGGCGGCGCGGCATCTCGGGCTCGACCTTTCCCACGGCAGCCTGCGCTACCTGCTCCACCGGCTTTTCCATCCCCGGACACAGAAGGGGATTGTGGCGGCCCTGCGCAGCGGCGAGGCGATGAAGCTCGTGCTAGAGGCGGAGGAAGAGGCCGATCTTTTCTTCGACCGGATCGAGCGAGCGCTCGATTTCAAGCGCGCCCGGGAAATCCGGCTGCGCGAGCCGGGCATTGCGGAAAACTCGCTCGACCTACCGCTGGCCCGACTTTACCGCAACCTGGCCGACGCCGCCCGCGAGATCGAGGATGAAGTCTTCAAGGCCGAGGTGCAGGAGGCCGCCCGACGAGTCGAAACAATGCGCGCCGGTATCGGCGAATTCATCGGCCAGACCCGCACCGACCACGTCTACTGGGTCGAGCGGCAGGAGAAACGCGAGACGCGCCTGACGCTGACCGCCGCGCCAATCGAAGTGGCATCGCAACTGCGCTCGCTCATCTTCCGGCCCGACAACACCGCCATCATGACCAGCGCCACGCTGGCTGTCGGTGACGGCCTGCGCTATTTCGTCAACCGCATCGGCGGCGACGAGGCCACGACGCTCCAGGTCGATTCACCCTTCGATTACCAGCGGCAGATGCGCGTCTACATCCCGAAGAAAATGCCCGAGCCCACCGCGCGCGACGCCTACGAAAAGGCCCTGGAGCACTGGATTCGCCATTTCATCTCGATGACGCAGGGCAAGGCGTTCGTCCTCTTCACCAGTTACCAGACGATGCAGCGGCTGGCCGATACGCTCGCCTCGTTCTTCCGCAGCGAGAAAATCGCCTGCCTCGTCCAGGGCGGCGCGATGCCGCGGCACCGGCTGTTGCAGCGGTTCAAGGAGGACCGCGACTCGGTACTCTTCGGCACCGATTCATTCTGGCAGGGGGTCGACGTGCCGGGCGAGGCGCTGAGCAATGTCATCCTCACGCGGCTCCCCTTTGCCGTGCCCGATCACCCGCTCACCCAGGCGAAGTGCGAGCGGATCATCGCGCAGGGCGGCGACGCGTTTCGGGAATTCTCACTGCCCGAGGCGCTGTTGAAATTCCGGCAGGGCGTGGGCCGGCTTATCCGCACCCAGCAGGACAAGGGCATCGTGGTCATTCTCGACAACCGCATCCTGACCAAGCCCTACGGCAAGGCGTTCCTCGCCGTGCTGCCCAAATGCCCGGTTGAGGTGGTGGAGTAACACTATTTCTCAATAGAATTTGGTCTCAACAATCCGTCATCCTGAACCTGTCGGATCAGCTTCCGAATCATATGTCAGGTGCAAGCCAACTGGTAATTGCGAAGGCACCTTGGTAGCTGATTGACAAACTCGGGATGACGGAAGGATAAAGACCAAGTTTCTTTGGAAAGTGGTATGATACGCATACGAGTCTTGTTTGAGATTGCGCCTGGAGGCATTGTCTTGGGGTACGAAGCCCTATGGCGAAACGATCCAAGAACAACCAGGTGGTGATCGGCAAAGATAACACGAATGCGGGCAGCAAAGGTGCGACGGTTTTACCGTGGCCCTCCTGGTTCAGCCGTGACTGGCTTTTGGGGCTGATTCTGGTTCTGGCTGTTATCCTCGTCTATCAGCCGGTCTGGTATGCCGGATTTATCTGGGACGATGATTCGCTCATCATCACAAACCCATGCATGATCGGACCGTTCGGGTTGAAAGAAATCTGGACAACGAATGCCGCTGACATTTGTCCGTTGACGCTAAGCACCTTCTGGGCGGAGCACGCGCTGTGGGGATTGGCGCCGCTGCCGTATCATCTGCTGAATGTTTTGTGGCACGGGGCCTGCGCGGTCCTGCTCTGGCGGATCTTGCGCAGTTTGCAGGTGCCGGGCGCGTGGCTGGGAGCCGTGCTCTGGGCTCTTCATCCGGTGCAGGTGGAATCGGTGGCGTGGATCAGCGAGATGAAGAATACGGAATCGGGTTTATTCTTCCTGCTCTCGATTCTTTTCTTTGTGAGATGGCTGAGAGCAAAAGACCTCGATCGTCAAACTGACGCAAGGGTGTGTTATCGAATAGGACAAGGCCGCGTGGCGAGTCGATTTTGGGCTGCACCGAGGCGCGAGGAAGGAGAATACCCTCTGCGGTCTTTGACTGACGAGCAACAAAGGTGCAGCCCAAAAGTGCCGCCGCCCTTCGGGCCGGGATTCTTTTGCCTTCTGGCTTCGTTGCTCACTCCTTACAGACCGCTACGGGTATGCTCGTCGCTCGACGCCTCGCCAGAAGGCAAAAGCTCTCCAGGCGCGACCTTGTCCTATTCGATAACACACCCTAATTGGAACTATGGGTTAACCTTGCTTTTCGCCGCTCTGGCCATGGCCTGCAAATCCTCCACGGTGATTCTGCCGATGGTCCTTTGCCTGTGCGCCTGGTGGATGGAGGGCAAATGGCATTGGCGCAACCTGGCGAGAGTATTCCCCATCTTTATCATATCGATCGCTGCCAGTGCCTTATCGATATGGACGCAAGGACTGGTCCTGAAGACACTCACCGATCCGCAATGGGTTCGTACCTGGCCCCAGCGCCTCATGGGAGCGGGCGACGCGGTCTGGTTTTATCTGGGCAAACTGCTTTGGCCGCATCCGTTGATGACGGCTTATCCGCGCTGGCAAATCGATGCCGGGTGGTGGTTCTGGTATGTGCCGCTGCTAGCCGTGATCATCGTCCTGCTTATTTTGTGGCTTAAACGCGGGACATGGTCCCGCCCCTGGTTTTTTACCTTCGCCTATTTCCTGACGGCCTTGTTTCCAGTGCTGGGATTAGTCGACAATCCCATTTTTCGTTATTCCCTGGTTTTTGATCATTTCCAATATCTGGCCGACATGGGGCCGTTGGCGCTGGCGGGAGCAGGATTGGTCCGGTTGATGGATTTTGTTATCCCAGGGAAGCCGTGGTTGCAATCGGCCCTCTGTGCTGGACTATTACTAATTCTCGGGATGATGAGTTGGCATCGGGCCTGGGCTTATCAGAGCGAAGAAACGCTCTGGACTGATGAACTGGCCAAGAATCCAGACTCCTGGTTGGGTTACTATGGCCTTGGCGTTGCTCTCGTAACCAAGGGGCAAGTGGATGAGGCGATGGCTCAGTACCAAAAGGCCCTGGAAATCGACCCCAACAGTTTCGAAGCCCACGATAACCTCGGCATCGCTCTTGCTCAAGAGGGGCGAGTGGACGAGGCGATGGTCCAGTTCCAAAAGACCCTGAAAATCGATCCCAATTTTGCCGAAGCTTACCGTAATCTTGGCACTGCTCTCGTAACCAAGGGGCAAATGAATGAGGCGATGGCTCAGTTTCAAAAGAGCTTGGAAATCGACCCCAACAGTGTTGAAGCCCACGATAACCTCGGCATCGCTCTTGCTCAAGAGGGGCGAGTGGACGAGGCGATGGCTCAGTTTCAAAAGAGCCTGGAAATCGACCCCAACAGTGTCGAAGCCCACGATAACCTCGGCATCGCTCTCGCTCAAGAGGGGCGAGTGGACGAGGCGATGGTTCAGTTTCAAAAGAGCCTGGAAATCGACCCCAATTTTGCTGAAGCTTACTGTAATCTTGGCATTGCTCTCGTCCAAAAGGGGCGGCTGGACGAGGCGATGGCTCAGTTCCAACAGGCCCTGGAAATCGATCCCAACTTTGCCGAAGTTTACAATAGTCTTGGCGATGTTCTCGTCCAAATGGGGCAAGTGAACGAGGCAAAAGTTCAGTACCAAAAGGCCCTGGAAATCGATCCAAACTATGTCCTCGCGCAACATAATCTGGCCAAAATTCAGGCAATGGCGCCACAGGCACCTGGTGCCAAATAAAAACATTCCAGCAATCACGGAAAGCCGACAAAAACTGCTTCTATGAAGGCGTAAAAGATTCATCCTATCACCCGGGCTACATGGCGAAACGATTCACAAGAAAACAGGTGATGGGCAGTTGGGATTCCACGCAGACAGTTAGGAATGTTGCGTTAGCTCCATCGCTGCCTTCTTGGTTCAGCCGCGACTGGATTTTAGGGCTGATTCTCGTTCTCGCGGTCATTCTCGTCTATCAGCCGGTCTGGTATGCCGGATTCATTTGGGACGACGATTTGGTTGTAACAGCCAACCCCGTTATTATCGGTCCGCTCGGTTTGAAAGAAATCTGGACAACAAATGCCGGGCAATTTTTCCCTTTGGTGTTCACAACGCTGTGGGTGGAACACGCGCTGTGGGGTTTGTCCCCGCTGCTCTATCACCTGGTGAATGTTTTTCAGCAGGCGCTATGTGCAGTCCTGCTCTGGCGGGTCTTGCGGAGTTTGCGGGTGCCGGGAGCGTGGCTGGGGGCGGCACTTTGGGCTCTCCATCCGGTGCAGGTGGAATCGGTGGCATGGATCAGCGAGATGAAGAACACGCAATCGTGCATTTTCTATCTCTTGACCATCCTTTGCTTCGTGAGATGGCTGAAAGGAAGGGGTCTCGACGAACGAACCGAGTCTAATTGGAAGTATACGCTAACCTTGCTTTTCGCCGCTCTGGCGATGGCGAGCAAATCGTCCACGGTGGTGTTGCCGGTGGTGCTTTGCTTATGCGCGTGGTGGATGGAGGGCAAATGGCGTTGGAGCAACCTGACGCGATTGGCTCCCGTCTTTTTCATGTCAGTTGTCGCTACGGGCTTAAGCATGTGGTCGTATACTTCAAGGAGATCCGCACTTGTCGATCCGCAATGGACGCGGAGTTGGCCGGAGCGTGTGGCAACGTCGGGCGACGTCATTTGGTTTTATCTGGGTAAACTGGTTTGGCCACATCCGTTGCTCGCCGTTTATCCGCGCTGGCAGATTGATGCCCGTCAATGGTTTTCGTATCTGCCGCTGCTGGCGGTGATAGTCGTCCTGCTTGTTTTGTGGCTCAAACGCGAGACGTGGTCCCGGCCCTGGTTTTTTGCCTTTGCATATTTTCTGGTGGTGCTGTCTCCGTTCCTCGGATTGATTGACCAGGATTTTTGGCGACTTTCCTTTGTCGAGGATCATTTGCAGTATCTGGCCGACATGGGGCCGTTGGCGCTGGCGGGAGCGGGGATAGTTCGGTGGGCGGATTACACCATTCCGGGAAGGCACCGGCTGCAATCGGCCCTCTGTGCCGGACTATTACTCATTCTCGGTATGATGAGTTGGCAACGGACTTGGGCTTATGAAAGCCAGGAGACGCTCTGGACCGATGAGCTGGCCAAGAATCCAAACTGCTGGATAGGCTACAACAACCTTGGCAATGCTCTCGTCTTAACAGGGCGGGTGGACGAGGCAAAAGCTCAGTACCAAAAGGCCCAGGAAATCAACCCCAACTATGCCGAAGCCCACAATAACCTTGGAAATATTCTTTTGCTAAATGGGCAGATAGACAAGGCGATGCCCCAGTACCAAAAGGCCTTGGAAATCGATCCCAACTATGCTGAAGCCCGCAACGACCTCGGCTGGGCTCTTTTCCAAAAAAGGCAGGTGGACGAGGCAATAGTCCAGTATCAAAAGGCCCTTGAAATCAAGCCCGACTACGCCATTGCCCACGACAACCTCGGTGCGGCTCTTGATCAAAAGGGGCAGGTGGACGAAGCAATCGAGCAGTACCAAGAGGCCCTGGAAATCAATCCCAACTATGCCGAGGCCCACAACAATCTTGGCATCGCCCTTTTTCAAAAGGGGCAGGTGGACGAGGCAATAGCTCAGTACCAAAAGACCCTGGAAATCAAGCCCAACTATCCCGAAGCCCTCAGCAAACTGGGCATTGCTCTTTTCCAAAAGGGGCGTGTGAGTGAGGGCATCGCCCAGTTTCAAAAAGCCCTTGAAATCAAGCCCGACTATGCCGTTGCCCATTACAACCTTGGCGTTGCTCTTTTTCAAATGGGACAACGGAACGAGGGGATTGCCCAAATCCAGGAAGCTATACGACTGAATCCCAACTACACCGAGGCGCAAAAGAATCTGGCCAAAATTCAGTCAATGGCGCGGCAAAGTGCGCCCAAGTAATGAAGAGGGAAATAGAGGCGGATACGGTTTTCTCCGACCTAAAATGGGCCACCGATCTTGAGAAGTAAGAGAATCGGGTCCAAACAGCACAGCCGCGCAGGACGCCAAGACCGTGGAGGCCGGGGAGGGGTAGAGTGCGGCCATGCACGCCCCATCACCCGAGAGGCACAACCTGCCCGATCTCAAGTCCCTTTCAGGATCGAGAGCTTGTCCTCATTCCCAAGTGAGTTGGAAACGAGGACAGCGCGGCCATGCTGCACAAAGCTCGGCAAAGCTCGGCAAAGCGCAGAAAATCGCCGCACCTTTTTATTTTCACCCCAAAAAGGAACCCATTTCCGACAGAATCCGCAGGTGTCGTCATACAGTATCCAATCGGTAGAAACAACTTGCTCCATGGCGATACCGATTAGAGCGCGAGTCGCAATCCTTTGAAAACAGTCACGGCCGAACCATCGGCCAGAAAGGCGGAAGCAGGCGGCCTTTGAAGATACTCAACAAATACTTGACCATAGAGGCCTTTCACTTCGCACTCGAATACCGGCGATTGGGCAGGCCAT
>Ga0206882_1099_pt1 | contig 16205 bp, 14 predicted proteins | sample Alteio_BWOrgCont_4_FD_152908 | JGI IMG/M metagenome (GOLD analysis project Ga0206882, IMG submission 152908) | Enriched cells from forest soil in Barre Woods Harvard Forest LTER site, Petersham, Massachusetts, United States -... | ecosystem: Environmental > Terrestrial > Soil > Temperate forest > O...
AACAATTTCCATTTCCTTTTCAAAATAACTCTCATATTTAATTTTTATTTCAGCCTGTTTAATAGTTTCTTTATCATAGGCTGATAATAATTCATCGAGACTAGCATCAGCTGTTCGGAGGTCGTTAAAACCGACTTGCGGGCGACTTAATAAATTAAATAATTTTGCATTCTGGGATATGGCGCTGGTGTCTAATGTTTCCAATAACGCGTTCACATTTGTAGGATCGATAGACCTCGATTTTGTAAAGGCGACAATATCATCTGAATTTTTTATTTTGTCGTTGACCTTTTGTAAACGTTCGTCATTGATTAAACCCAGTTCATGCCCTATGGGGCTTAATCTTATATCCGCATTGTCCTGGCGTAACAGTAAGCGGTGCTCAGCTCTTGAAGTGAACATACGGTAAGGCTCTTCGGTGCCTTTGGTAACCAGGTCATCGATCAGTACACCAATATATGATTCGGACCTTTTTAATATAAGCTCGTGCCTGTCGTGGATTTTTTGATGTGCGTTAATGCCGGCAATGAACCCTTGTGAAGGGGCTTCTTCGTAGCCGGTAGTGCCATTTATTTGCCCGGCAAAATACAGGTTACTTATTTGTTTTGTTTCCAGGGTAAGGCCTAACTGTGTAGGAGGGAAGTAATCATATTCAATGGCATATCCGGGCCTGAACATCTTGGCGGTTTCAAAACCGGGTATTTGCGTTAACGCTTTATATTGTATATCCTCGGGTAAGGAGGTTGAGAACCCGTTTACATATATTTCACAAGTATTCCATCCTTCAGGCTCAACAAATATTTGATGGCGTTCACGTTCGGCAAAGCGGTTGATCTTGTCTTCAATTGACGGGCAATAACGCGGCCCGAGTCCTTTGATACGTCCGGTAAACATTGGCGATCTTTCAAAGCCTTCCTTTAGTGTTTCATGTACTTTGGTGTTGGTGTAAGTTATCCAGCAGCAACGCTGGTCATTTGATAATTCAACATTGGTATAAGAAAACCTGCCTCGCTCTTCATCGCCCCATTGTTCCTCCATTAAAGCATAATTCAAGCTACGGCCATCAACCCGTGGTGGTGTGCCAGTCTTCATTCGGCCAGAGTCAAATCCCAACTCAACTAATTGTTCGGTGATCCCGGTTGCTGCTCTTTCACCGGATCGGCCACCGCCAAAGCGCTTTTCGCCAATATGTATTACGCCATTTAGGAAAGTTCCATTTGTCAGGACAACAGAATCAGCTTCAATTTCAATGCCTATTGAAGTGCGCACACCACATACGGTATTGTTTTTGACAAGTAAAGAACTTACCATATCCTGCCAAAAGTCAACATTGGGTGTCTTTTCCAATGCCAGGCGCCATTCTTCAGCAAAGCGCATACGGTCGCTTTGCGCGCGTGGGCTCCACATTGCGGGGCCTTTCGACTTATTAAGCATACGGAATTGCAGCGACGTTTTATCGGTTATGATACCCGAATAACCGCCCATGGCATCAATTTCGCGTACTATTTGGCCTTTGGCAACCCCGCCCATAGCAGGATTGCAACTCATTTGTGCTATGGTGCCCATATTCATAGTGACCAATAATACAGATGAGCCCAGGTTTGCCGCCGCTGCTGCCGCCTCACAACCGGCGTGCCCAGCCCCAACTACAATAACGTTATATTTTTTAAACATGATAACAAATGTTGCATCCCAAATGGAATGTATCCCTCTTTAATGACCTACGTTTCACGTGGAACATACAAATATTTATCGTTTAATAGATGTTCCACGTGAAACTCTAAGTAAAGATGCTAATGCAAACACAGCCCAAACGCCCTCTAAAACTATAAAAGGGTAGAACTTCACCATATATGATGCATAGGCACAGGTGACCGCACCAACAAAATTTAGTAAGCTGTAAATTCTGCTTTCGGCTTGTATTTTCCTGTATAAATTTAATAAAAAAGCTATCAATAGTATGATTACCCCTATGGATGCTATTATGTCAGATGCCTTCATTTATGATTCCTTTAATTCGGTGAGCTCTATCCAGCGCATGCTTTTCTCATCAATCTGGCTGTTTAATTTAGTTATTTTATCTAATAGCTCATTTAGCATGCCGGCTTCAATACCTGCAACATTCAATGCATTGGTGCAATTATTTATTTCCACTTCAATATCGGCAATCGCTTGTTCTAGTGTTTCAAGCTCTTTAGTCTCTTTAAAATTTAGTTTACTTTTCTTCGCTTGGGTAGATTGTGGTGGGGCGACAGGAGAAGCCCGTTTTTGTTGCCTGGCTTCTTCCTGCTCAATACGATAGGACGAATAATTGCCATTATATATTTTAACATGGCCCTTTTCCTCCATTATAAATAACTGGTCAGTTAATTTATCGAGCAGGTACCTGTCATGCGAAACCATCATTAATACACCACCGTAATTAGTTAAAAACTCTTCCAATACGTTTAGGGTGTCAATGTCCAGGTCATTGGTTGGCTCATCCAATATCAGGAAGTTGGGATTCTTCATCAGGATGCTCATTAGCTGTAGCCGTTTCTTTTCGCCGCCACTTAAATTTGCAATAAAACCATATTGCTTGGCTGGGGGGAAGAGGAACAAGGTAAGCAAGGCTGATGCGGATATGGTTTTACCATCTGCCATTGTAATAAACTCAGCAACATTTTTAACAACATCAATTACGCGCTCATCTTCTTTGAATGTTATACCCGATTGGTGAAAATATCCCATAACCGTAGTTTCGCCTGTTTCAATATGCCCCTTATCTGGTTTTAAAGCACCGGTGATCAAATTTAACAAAGTTGATTTCCCGCTCCCGTTTTTACCCGCTAATCCTATTCGGTCACCTTTTTTGAAAACATAACTGAATTTATCTATAAAGGTCTGATGGTCAAATGATTTGCTAATATTATGCAGTTCCATTATCTTATTTCCCTGGCGCGCCGTCTTCACACTTAATTCCACCTTTTCTTTAGCCCCGCCGCCTTTGGTTTTCTCTTCCAATTCATAAAAAGCATCGATCCGCGCTTTTGATTTTGTGCCACGCGCTTGTGGTTGCCTGCGCATCCATTCCAATTCCTTTTTAAGTAAATTCGAATTTTTCTGAAATTGCAGTTCATCGACGCTCTCGCGCTCCGCCTTTTTTTCAAGGTAATAACCGTAGTTGCCCACGTATGGTATCATCTTGCCACGGTCTATCTCCAATATCTCGTTACAAACATTATCCAGGAAATACCTATCGTGCGTTACCATTAATATGGTTTTTGAACCTTCGGTCAATAATTTTTCAAGCCACTCAATGGTATCAATGTCCAAATGGTTAGTAGGCTCATCTAATATATAGATGTCCGGGTCTTCAATAAGTAAACGGGCCAGGGCCAATCGCTTTTTTTGCCCGCCCGATAAGGTATCAATGTTTTGGTTTAGGTGGTGAATATCCAGCCGCCCTAAAATTGTTTTTATCTTGTATTCATATTCCCAGGCATCCACATCGCCCATCTCTTCCATTGCCTTATCAATGGCTTTAGCATTATCCGGGTCATTTTCCAACAACTCCTCGTATTTGCGAATAGCCTGTTGCTGCACATTATCTGCATGGAAAATATAATCGCTTATAGTAATGGCATTTTTAAAGTGCGGATCTTGTTCTAAATAGCCAAGCCTTAGGTCGCGACTGCGTACAACTTTTCCTTCAGTTGGCAAAAACTCACCCGCTAACAACTTTAACAAAGTTGATTTGCCTGCCCCATTTATGCCCACGAGGGCTACCCTGCGCCCGCGGTTAATGCCTATGGTTGTATTTTTAAATAACCATTTATCATGAAATGAATGTCCTAAATTTTCGGCTGATATATACGTGCTCACGCTATTTGTTTTATTTTGTCTGACGGATGTGTAAATACGCCATCTGTATTTTTTATTGATTCGTTAAACATGGCCATCGCCACGGTTTGTGCAGGTATGCTCCTGTATTTTTTTAAGCTTCCAAAAAGCAATGGGTCGATCAGCTTCATTATCGGGGTAATAATTTTTTCACCTAAACGATATTCTTTCCTGTCGCCGGTTAATAACGCAGGTTGGTAAATATGCAGGCACTTTAAACCAACTTGTTTTATATCTGCCTCGGTATCACCTTTCAATTTTGTGTAAAAATATGGGGAAGACGTATTAGCACCTAAAGCCGATACCAAATGATACTGATTAACGCCATTTTTAAAGGCTAATTGTGCCAACTTTACCGGGTAATCGTGATCGATTTTACGATAGACACTTGAATCGGGTGTTTTCTTTTGGGTTGTACCCAGGCAGCAAAAAACCGCATGCCCTGTTATCATATCAGTATACGTATCCAGGCTGTCGAAATCAATTACTTCCTCTATTAACTTGTCATGTTTTAAACCTGTCGATTTTCTCACCAAAATAATAATTTCATCATAAACATGCTCATTTAACAGTATTTGCAATAACTTACTGCCAATTAGTCCTGTCGCGCCTGCAATTATTGCTTTATATGCCATTGGATGATAATTATAGCGCAAAAATACACATAATTAATTTGTGGAATAAAAATTGTATGTTTAAACATGTAATTAAACAATAAGATCATGAAAAGTATATATTATCCCGCAAACGAACGCGGGCACAACGACATCGGGTGGTTAAAGGCCAATTTCTCTTTTAGCTTTGGGCCATATTATAATCCCGATAAAGTGCACTTTGGTGTACTAAGAGTTTTAAATGACGATATTATAGCAGGCGGAACAGGTTTTGGAACCCATCCGCACGATAATATGGAAATCATTACCATACCTATTTCAGGCGCGTTGGAACATAAAGATAGTATAGGCAGCGTTGGAGTTATTCATGCAGGCGAGGTACAGGTAATGTCGGCAGGCAGCGGTGTAACCCATTCTGAATATAATCATTCAAAAACAGAAGCCGCCAATACCTTACAAATTTGGCTTTTCCCTAAAGAGAGGAATATTAAGCCCCGGTACGACCAAAAAAGCTTTACAGATGTTTTAAAGTTAAATGAATTGACCACCTTAATTTCGCCCGATAAAAATGCGGATACACTTTGGATAAACCAGGATGCCGTTTTTTCGATGGGGGATTTTGAACCCGGCCAAAGCATAAATTATGATATCAAAATACCCGGAAATGGGGTTTATATATTCGTAATTGAAGGCGCAGCCGAAATAAGCCAGCATACCTTAAACAAAAGAGATGCTTTGGGTGTTTATGATACAAGTTCATTAACAATTGAAACCAGTGCAAAGTCTCGTTTGCTTTTGATGGAAATACCAATGTTATAAGTTTTAAGCCGCTACGTTAAGCCAGCGTTAATTTTTTTGAACCGTTTGAAAAACAAATTGAGTATTATTTGTTGTAACAGTCAATTAATAAACGCTTTATGGCAGAACAGGAATTAGAACTTACAGGTTGGAAAAAATGGCTCGCGGGTATCGGCGACCAATGTGTTTTCTTTACCAGGTTTTTCAGGAATATATTTGCCGGCGGCTTTGAGTGGTCGGAGTTTGTGCGCCAGTGTTATGAGATCGGTTACCGGTCAATGATGCTGGTAGGCATAACCTCGTTTATAATGGGTGCGGTTTTAATTTTACAATTGCGGCCTTCATTAGCAGCATTCGGCCAGGAAGGCATGCTGCCCAAAACCCTTGCCGTATCGCTGATACGTGAGATAGGCCCGGTAATAACCGCGCTGATATGTGCCGGTAAAATAGCATCGAGCATAGGTGCCGAGTTAGGCAGTATGAAAGTTACCGAGCAAATTGATGCTATGGAGGTATCAGGTGCCAACCCGGTACAATACCTGGTAGTAACACGTATTATAGCAGTAACCATCATGGTCCCCTTATTAACCGTAATAGGCGATATCATAGGACTTTTCGGCGGCTTTTTAGCGCTAAATTTTAACGATCATGTTAGCTATGCTTTATACTTCAATAAAGTGGTAGCTTCAATAGATTATTCTGACTTTTTACCTGCATTTGTTAAAACTATATTCTTTGGTTTCGCCATTGGTTTTGTAGGCTGTTATAAAGGATTCAATTCAAACAAAGGTACCGAGAGTGTGGGCATAGCAGCCAACTCATCTGTTGTAACCGCATCGCTTTGGATTTTTGTTATTGATGCGATTGCTGTTCAGGTTACCAGTATTTTATTTTACAAGTAGTATGGAAGAGGTAAAAGAACAGCCGAAAAACACAGCCAAGCCAAAAGATGAGGTTGTAGTAAGCATTAAGGGGTTGAAGAAATCCTTTGGTAAAAAACAGGTGCTTACTGATATCAACCTTGAAATACACCGTGGCGAAAACGTAGTAGTACTTGGCAGGTCAGGCCAGGGGAAATCAGTTACTATACAGTGCCTTGTTGGCTTACTTACCCCCGATGCAGGTTCAATAAAGGTGTTTGGTGACGAGGTTACCAAAATGAATGATGATGAGCTGAAGGAACTAAGGATGAAGATCGGTTTCCTTTTTCAAAGCGGGGCATTGTTTGATTCGATGACGGTGAGGGAGAACCTGGAATTTCCGCTGACCCGGGTATTGAAATTACATGATCAGCATGAAATTGACGAACGTATTGATGAGGTGCTGGAGGGCGTAGGTTTGCCCGATGCCATTGATAAATTGCCATCGGACCTTTCAGGCGGTATGCGCAAACGCATAGGCCTCGCACGCACACTGATCATCAAACCGGAAATCATGTTATATGATGAGCCAACAACCGGCCTTGACCCAATCACATCGCGCGAGATAAGCGAACTGATATTGGATATGCAAAAGAAATACAAAACCACCTCGCTTATTATAACACACGATATGGAATGCGCGCGCATAGCCGCCGACCGTGTGGTAATAATGGACGGAGGCAAGTATATAGCCGAAGGCACATTTGAAAGCCTTCACAAATCAAAAAACGAAATAGTAAAAGCATTTTTTAAAGATATATCATGAAAACTACCCCATCACAAAAAATAAAAATAGGCCTGTTTACCTTTATTGGAATATTGGTATTGGTATTAATAGTGTTTTTTATTGGCAACCAGAAAAGCCTTTTCAGTTCAACATTTAACGTTCATGGCACATTTAAAAATGTAAACGGGCTTAATGTTGGTAATAATGTACGCTTTGCAGGTATAAATGTTGGTGTGGTAAATGACATTGCCATTGTGACCGATAGCTCGGTAAGGGTTGACCTTACACTTAACACCAGCGTAAAAAAGTTCATTAAAACAGATGCGAAAATGAGCATTGGCAGCGACGGTTTAATGGGGGACAAACTGGTGGTAATAGGTCCGGGTGGTGTTACAAGCCATCAAGAGATAGCCGATGGCGGCCAGTTAACTGCGGTTAACCCTATAGATGTTGATAAGATAATAAGCAAGTTAACGGGTATTGCCGATAATGCAGGAAATTTGATTCAAAACCTGTCGGAAATTACAGGCAAGGTAAATAATGGGAAAGGAAGTTTGGGAAGATTGCTGAATAATGATAAAATGGCCAATGATTTGGATGCCACTGTAAAACAAGCTAAAACTACAATGGCCAATGTACACAAAACAACCAGCACACTTAATGAAGATCTGACAGCCGCACAACACAACTTTTTGTTGAAGGGATTTTTTAACAAAAAGAAGAAAGCGGCAAAAGCTAAACAAGACTCTATAAAAAAGGCCCAGGATGCGGCAGCTGGCCAGCAACCAGCTAAAAATTAAATAAGAAAGTCTCGTATTTAAACGAGGCTTTCTTATTTAAGCAGCTATTTTTAAAGCGCGCTTGTGATAGATGGGTCTAATGGGGTTACCTGTGAACGATACCTGTGTATTAGTTTTCCATTCTCATCAATCAGGAATTTCTCAAAATTCCATTTAATTTCGCCTGTAAAATCCGGATTCGGAGCCTCGGTCAGGTATTTGAATAAAGGAGATATATCATCGCCTTTAACACTCACTTTTTCGCTTAAAGGGAAAGTAACGCCGTAGCGTTGTGAGCAAAAAGTTTTAATATCGGCATTGGCGCCGGGTTCCTGCTGCCCAAAGTTATTGGCAGGGAAGCCTACAACAACAACTTTATCTTTATACAAGTCGGCTAATTTTTGTAAGTCGGCATACTGTGGCGTGTAGCCACATTTTGATGCGGTATTAACAATAAGTACCTTTTTGCCCTTGTAACGGGCTATTGAAAAGTCCTTACCATCAATATCTTTTAGTTTAAATTCATAAACGGCGCTTTGCACTGATACAAACATCAAGGCTGCGATTAATGCTAATATTTTCATGATATAAATTGGTGACAGAAGAATGAGGTAAAATTAGTTAATAAAACTTCTCTTACTTAAATAGAAATCTTCTTTTTCTGTCATTTTTTGTTTGTCGGAAGCCGATTTATCCTTGTATCCTAACAAATGCAGCGCGCCATGAATAATTACCCTGTGTAATTCGTTGGTTTCGGTAACGTTAAATTCGGCAGCGTTTTCGCGTATACGGTCTATTGAAATAAAAATATCACCGACAATAATGCCTTTCTCTTCTGAATTATCAAAAGTTACAATATCAGTATAAGTATCATGGTTAAGATATTGTTGGTTGATCTGCAACAGGTAGGCGTCCGAACAAAATATGTAAGTAAGTTCGTTTAATTTAAAACCCTCGGCCTGTATGGTATCGTTTATCCATTGCCTAACCGGCGTTTTATTTTTTAATTTAAAGATTATATCTTCTTCAAAAAAAGCAATAGCGGGCATTATATTTTAAAGTGGAGTTCAACTTCATTACCCGAGGTATTAAATATGCATTGGTCGGCCAGGTGTTTCATGATAAAAACACCGCGACCTGTCAGGTTTTCAACATTTTCGGCCGCTGTCGGATCAGGCAGGTGTACGTAATCAAACCCGGGTCCTTCATCAGTAACGGTCCATATAATGCGCTTGTTATCAACCTCAGCATTTATAATAACTTTTTTGGTGGCATCCATTTTATTACCGTGCTTAATGGCATTTATTAATGCTTCATTTAAGCATGTCATCATATTTGCAAAAGTATCTTCGCTAATATTATAGGTGTCAGATAAATTTTCTATCAATTCCTCCAACTGGGTTATACTTTCCTCTTTTGAAGGAAGCTGTAAGGTATAAAGCTTACCTGCCTGCACATTTGCCTGTTCCATATTATTTGGCATTGATTTGATCAAAGTAAATGTTAATTTTCTGTTTATAGTATAAATTAAGCACCGGGGATACCGTCCTGATCTGTTCTGTCTGTTTTGCCTTTACCTGCTGGTAATCCTGCAATGCTTTAATATATCCGGGAGGCATATCTTTGCCAACGTTACTTTCCCTTTTCTGATCCTGTTCCCGCTCCTGTTCTGCCTTTTCAGCCTCCAGTAAGCGGGTTTGAATTTGCTGTTGCCGTTTTAACGCCTCATCGGTAATTCTCCTGTTTACGAGATCGCGTTCATTTTGTTCCATTTGTTGCGATATTTTATCAAGGTTGTCCAATCCGGCCCGGCCATCCTTGTTTTCCTCCTGGTTAATTTGCTGCAACATCTCCCGTATTATTTGCTGCTCACGTGCCATTTTGGCTAATTGTTCGCTCATGCCACCATTCTGACCCTGTTGCCCCTGCCCGCTTTGCCCTTTATTGCCTTGTTTTTGCATTTGTTCGCGTGCTTTTTGCATATTTTGGTTCAACTGCTGCTGCATTTTAGCTAAGCCCGATAGGGATTGCTGCTTCGATTTTCCCTTTCCGCCTTTCCCGTTCTTCATCATATTTTGCAACTGTTCAAGCGCTTCGCTTAACATTAAAGCAAGATTGTTCATAGCGGTCATGGCATATTGTTGGTTACTATTGGCTTCCGGCGTATGCCTGTCGCCCAGGTTTTGGAGTGCCTGGTCTATATGGTCATTTATCCCTGCTATCTCTTTATTAACGGTCGATTGAATTTGCGGCACGCGCTTGCTTAGCGCATATAGGCTATCTTCGGCAGTTTTAAGGTTGTCCTTGATATCCTTTTGTTTTTGTGCAAGCGTAATATAATTAGGGTCGGTGGTGTTGGTGGTTTTTAAGGTTTGCATCACCTTTTCCTGCTCAAATGAGCTATTCACCAGGTTTTTTAACAATTCACGCAACTGTGCTATATCTATCGTATTTTCACTTTCCTCGCCTTCCTGGTTCTGCTGCTTTAGTTTATCAGCCAATTGCTGCATTTGTTTCGCCGCTTGCTGCTGCGATTGCGATGCTTTTGAATTATTATTTTTTTGCAGGTCATCGCTGCTTTGCTCCATTTGCTGGTCTATACTTTTTTCTTCTTTTTGCGGATTTTCAAAATCCATTTTACGTTCGTTTTGCTCATTTTCCTTGTTCAAATCGTCAAGCGATTTTTTTACATCCTGGAAATCACTATTCAGCTTCTGCTGTGCTTGTTGTGCAGATGGTATGTTAGCATTTGGCTGTTTAGTTTGATCGGCCAATTTTTGCTGCTGCTGTGAAAGCTGATTTAGTTGGTTGATGCTTTGATCGAGTTTTTGGTCGAAAGCCAGTTTTTTGTAAAGATCCAGCATACGGTCAAGCTCCTTTCTCAGCGATTTATTGTCCATCTGCATTTTGGAGAGCTCGTCGCGGGTGGCATCTTTTTGGTCCTGCTGCAAAAGTTGCTGCAGGTTTTGCAGCATTTGCTGGGTTTTAGGATCGAGCACATTGTTAAACAGCTTTTCCATTTCCTTCTGTTTTTCAGTTATGGATGGGTCCTGTTGCTGGTTTTCCTGGCGGTTATACTGGTTTTTTTTGTTCTCGTCCTGTATATTTTTAACCAAATCGTCCAGGTCCTTCTTTTTTTGCAGGAGATCTTCTATCTGCTTTTTTTCATCAAACGAGAGGTTGTTTTTATTCAGCAACAGCTCATTCAGCTTTTGTGAATCGTGTTCCACCTGCCCTGCCAGTTTAATAGCCGACTGCATTTTTTGTTTTACGGCCTGAGTGCCTTCGTTTAACTGCTTATCTATTTCCTGCGCGTCGGGCACATTCAGAGTACGCTCCGGTGAGCGCACTTTTTTTGGCCCGTTTACGACATCGTTATCGGCCACCTCAAAATAATAACTTACCTGGTCGCCGGGTTTGGCGCCAATTTCCTTTAGGTTCCAGTAGTAAAAAAAATCGGCCTGTGGCTGGCTTAGGTCTGCCTTTACCGTTTTTGAAAATAAGCGCGCGTTTTTATCACCCGGTGCGCCAACACGGTAATAAAAAACTAACGATGAGAAGCCATGATCATCCTGTATCTTGCCGTTAAAATAAAGCGCCTTCATGCTTACCGAATCAGGTTTTTCATCAACGGTAATTGTAGGTAGCTCATCGGCAATGACGTTGATACGGTAACTGGCCGAATCACTGTTTTTAACCAGGGTATTAACAGGATTTATTTTGTAAACCGTGTTTTTTACTATCCGTTCGCTGTGTGCAAATACATCATTGCCGGTTAACCCAATGGTGTGCAATTTATCATCCATATAAAAAAGCAAGCCGGTTGCATTTTGCGTATGGAATTGCCAGTTTACCGTTGTGCCGGCAGGTATCGTAAGGTCGCCGGCATTTGGCAGGGTTTCATTTTTTTTATGGAGATAGGCAGGATAGTTTAAATGCACATCAAAATGCAACAGCGAGGGGCGCAGGTTAACCTTTATTTCGTAAGGCATCGATGTAAACCCGTTGGCGGTTAATTTAAAAACTGTGTTTTGCTGCAAATTGGTAAACAGGTAATGAAAACGAACGATATTTTCCTTATCGAGTTTGAAAGTATTGCCGGCCGTTTCCACATACACATCGGCCGGGAGTTTATCGCCCGCCAGCTTCAGATCGAGTTTCAGGTCCTGCCCCTGCACAACCGATAAGCTTTGATTTTGTACCATAAATTTAAAAGGGGCAACCGGCGCAAAGAATTCATTATGCCTTATCAACCTTTTGGTGCTCTCGGTTAAAACGGATGGCGCCGTTAAAGCAATAACGCAGATCACAGCCACAGGAATAATTACCCATTTAAGATATTTACTATTTTCTTTAATATTTATGGCAGATGGAAAACTTACCGGTTTTAGCAGTTCAATTTTTTGGTCGATACTGGCTTCAATTAATGCCCTATGTTCTTCATTGCCGATAGCTTGCTTTTTAAGCTGAAGGGTATTCAATAATTTGTCATTAACGCTGCTAAAATGCTTGCCTATAATTTCAGCGGCCTGGTCATGCGTTAGCGTTTTGCCTAATTTAAGCCAGGCCAGCAACGATGGTACAACCAGCCAGGCAATAAGGCCCAGGTTAAGCAAGATAAAAAAGTAAAAGAGTACGGTGCGGAACAGGATATTAAAATTGCCAAAATACTCGCTCAGGGCAATAATTACGAAAGCTGAAAATAGTCCCGCCCCTAAAAATATCAAACCCCGCAGCAAATTATTCAAATAATACTTGCGTATAAAGGTGTTGATCTTGCCGATTAAAAGCTCGTAGTTTTCAGTAGCGTTCATTTGCCAGCACTAAATTTCACAGGTATAAGCTTTAACGAAAAAGCATCCAGTATGATATATCAGGGGTGTTCAAGATAAAAAAATTAATATACATACTGAAAGAATTACTCTTTTATTACAAAAAGGGCGGGAATGGGCTTTTTGGAAAGGAAAACTACCGTATATTTGTAAGGTAAACTTATTAGTTTAATTTACTATTATATGAGTAATAAAGATCTTCAATTTGCATCAGACCTGCGCACGGTAGTAACCCGGCTGATAAAAAAATTGCGCAAAGAATCGGTTACCGGGCAACAGCTTTCACTTACCGAACGGTCGACACTATCGTTGTTGCTGCAGCATGGCGGTTTATTGCCCAGCGAGCTTGCGGCGATGGAAAAAATAACCAACCAATCCATGTCGCAAATATTGAATCATCTTTTGGAGATGGAACTGATCATCCGTACAAACTCGGTAACCGATAAACGAAAAGTGATCATAACATTAACCGAAAAAGGTGAGCAGACAATGCTACAGGTGCGCAACGAAAGGGATGAATGGCTGGCTAAAGCTATCGAAGAAACCTGTACAACCGAAGAGCAGGAAATACTTAAACAAGCAATAAGACCATTGACCAAAATAGTTGATTTTAAATAAAGGATAATTTAACAGAGGGTGATAAATGAACATAAGCACATTCAGGGCATTTAAAAGCAGAAATTACAGATTATATTTTACCGGGCAATCAGTTTCACTAATTGGTACCTGGATGCAAAAAACGGCGGTGAGCTGGGTTATTTATACGCTTACCCATTCCACATTTATGCTGGGCCTAACACTTTTCGCCAGCCAGTTCCCTTCGTTTTTGTTTTCGTTATTGGGTGGGGTAGTTTCCGACAGGTATAACCGTTACCGTGTATTACTTACCACGCAAATCGCATCATTGTTTCAAGCCGTTTTGCTGGCCGTTTTAATATTGATGAAACATTATGCCGTGTGGGAAATACTTTCCTTAAGTGCATTTTTAGGGGTAATAAACGCGTTTGACGTACCGGCCAGGCAGTCACTAGTTTACGAGATGATAGATGATAAGGCCGATTTGCCAAATGCGCTGGCATTAAATTCGTCAATGGTTAACCTTTCCAGGTTAATAGGCCCGGGCATTGCAGGTATAGTACTGGAAAAAATAGGCGACGGAGCATGTTTTTTAATGAATGCACTAAGTTTTGTAGCGGTAATAGCATCATTGCTGCTGATGAAGCTGCCGAAATATGTGAGTAAACCACACACAAAAAATGTTTTTGGCGAGCTAAAAGAAGGTTACACCTATATAAAGCGAACGCCAGAAATATCGTTTATTATATTAATGCTGATGCTTATTAGTTTATTCGTATTGCCATTTAGCACGCTTATCCCGTTTTATGCCCGCGATGTTTTTAAGGGCACAGCATCAACTTTCGGTATTATTGATAGTTTTATTGGATTAGGCGCGTTCGGAGGTGCAATGTTTTTGGCTTCGCTTAAACCCGGCACCAACCTTAAGAGAATACTGGCGATAAACACGCTGGTATTTGGCGCCGGCCTGGTGTTTTTTTCCCATGAAGGCAATTACCCGTTAGCCCTTGTTTTTGCGGCAGTAGCCGGTTTCGGTATGATGTCACAAATTACCATAAGTAATACGGTGCTGCAAACAACTGCCGACATTAAAATGCGCGGCCGGGTTATCAGTTTTTACGCCATGGCATTTTTCGGAATGCAGCCTTTGGGCGGCTTGCTAATAGGGTCGGTATCACATATAATAGGCACTAAAAATACCATGTTATGCGCAGGTATTATCGCTTTATTGATCGGGTTATTGCACATGAGTTTTTTACGACGCAGTAAAATGCAGGCACAACAGGCGCAATTGCATGAGCCGGCAATAGATGCAGCCTGATACTACACGAAACTAACCAGTAAAAGCGATGAATTTAAAAACTCATCGCTTTTTTATTGGCTATAGCGCGCATGCAAATTGTATCATTTGTACATACATGTTGTAATTATAAATAATAATTCCTAAATATGTAATCGATTGCAGACTAAGAATACTTACCAGATTCTACCCTAATTCCCATGATGAAAAAAGCCCGGTTGTTCAATCTCAAAAATGCGTCGCGCTATTTTTGCATGCTCGTATTTATGCCCATAAGCAGTTTCGCCCAAACAGTTGTGTATAACCAGGTTTCATTGGCCGATATGTCGGCCTTTAAAACGCCGCCAGCCAACTGGAGCATAGCGGGATCAGTTAAAGGAAATTTTGACAAGCCATTTGAAAGGCAAGCCGGGCAGGGTATACTGGTTAATGAACCCGGCGATAAAAAGAACGAAGATATTTTTACAAATTTCGAGCATGGCGATATAAACCTGGATGTGGATTTTATGATGCCACCGGGCTCAAATTCGGGCATATACCTCCAGGGCAGGTACGAGATACAATTATTGGATAGCTGGGGAAAGGATGTATTAACGTCGCAGGACCTGGGTTCAATTTACGAGCGATGGGATGAAAAGCGGCCCAACGGCGATTTTGGCTACCAGGGCATTGCGCCACGGGTAAACGTAAGCCGGGCGCCGGGGCTTTGGCAAAATATCAAGATCAGCTTTCTGGCGCCAAAATTCGATGAATCGGGCAAAAAAATTGCCAATGCACGGGTAATAAAAATCGTTTTAAACGGGGTAATTATTATTGAAAATGCAGAGTTGACCGGCCCAACCCGGGGATCAGCATTTCCGCAAGAGGCGCCAATGGGTCCGCTGCGGCTACAGGGCGACCATGGTGCAGTAGCTTTTCGAAACATCAAATACAATACTACGGTAACGGCAAATACATATAGTGCTAATGCACCCAAATCATTTGTTGACGCCGATGAGCCGGTTTACGTGGAAGTTAAGAATGAACCGGTTGTTTTACGCAGTTTTGTTTATTTGGGCGATAAAATGATTAGTCATGCGGTGAACGTTGGTTATCAGCAACACCTCAACTTTTCTTATGATCTGGAGGACGGCGCTATGTTCCAGGTTTGGCGCGGTGGCTTTGTCGACGCTACGCCAATGTGGTGGTTCAGGGGCGACGGAACTACAAAAGCTTTAGGCAGTGTTATTAGGTTGAATGATGCCCCGCCGCTTGCTGTGCTTAACACCGATGGTGCGGCCTGGCCGGATACACTAATCAACCAGCAGGTTTACCGTGCAAAAGGATATGAACTGGATGGCAAAGGCAATCCCACCATAAAATACATTTCGAACAATTTAACAGTTGATGATAAAATAGCGCCATCCGGCGATGGAAAAATACTTACCCGGCAATTGACATTTAACGGCACAACGCAAGCCAATTTATATTACCGCGTTGTTAGCGCAAAGGATATAAGCGTTATTGGTAATGGCATGTACAGCATTAATAACTTTGAATATTACCTGCAATTATCGCCCGATAATAAAGTAAAACCTGTATTGCGAACAACTCCATCGGGGATGGAATTACTGCTACCCGTGAAAGATGCAGATAAAGGAATGAGCCTTGGATATTCAATGATATGGTAATTGACATTATTAAAACCTATATAATGAAAGCTATTTTAACAGCAATATTTACCTTCTTTATAATTATAACCATTGGCTCGCAAACCGGTGTTGTTGCGCAAAACAAA
>Ga0206882_1100_pt1 | contig 16184 bp, 15 predicted proteins | sample Alteio_BWOrgCont_4_FD_152908 | JGI IMG/M metagenome (GOLD analysis project Ga0206882, IMG submission 152908) | Enriched cells from forest soil in Barre Woods Harvard Forest LTER site, Petersham, Massachusetts, United States -... | ecosystem: Environmental > Terrestrial > Soil > Temperate forest > O...
TGCGACTCTTAATTTAATCGTCACGGCTTATTTTATTTTGGTGTGAAATGAAAAGTATATACAAAATCCTGAAGATGCTGATGGGACTCTTAATTGTTTTTAAGTACCTCTTCAGGCGTCCAATAACGATCCGTTACCCCGAGAAAAAACGCAAGCTTCCCCCACGCTCTCGCGGCCGTCATTATCTCACCAAGTGGAATGATGGAAAAGAGCGCTGCGTCGGCTGCGAGCTTTGCGCTATCGTCTGCCCCTCCCAAGCCATCTATGTCAAGCCTGCCGAAAATAAACCCGACGATGTCCATTCTCACGGCGAACGCTTTGCTTCTGATTTCCAAATCAACATGCTGCGCTGCATTTTTTGCGGCTATTGCGAAGAAGCGTGTCCCACCGGAGCCATTATTCTAGGAAATGAATATGAGCTCTCAGGATATACGCGCGAATCGCTGATTTACACCAAAGACATGCTCACAGAGAAAAATCCCGGCGACTCAGGCCGCGATCCGAATCGGGAGATCTGATCAGATGACAATTGCCAATGCTACCCAATGGATCCTTGCTATCGTCTTGATTTTTTCCTCGCTAGGCATTGTCTTAGCAAGAAAACCGGTGCATGCCTGTCTTTCCTTTTTGCTTACACTCTTGAGTCTCGCCGTCCTCTATCTACAGCTCTCCGCCCCGTTCATCGCGGTCATGCAAGTTTTGGTGTATGCAGGAGCCATCTTAGTGATATTCATGTTTGTCATCGTCCTTTTTCAGGATGCTCATGCCCAAATTGACAAGGTTCAAGCTAACAGCGCACCGCTTTTTTTGACTTTCGCCGCGGGCGCTTTTTTGGCAAGCTTGGGATTTCTAGGCAGCCGCCTAATTGGGATTGAAGCCTCCAAAGATAAATTGTTTGAAGGCTATGGGAGCGTGGAAGCGCTTGGCAAAGCTCTCTATGTGGACTTCTTTTTCCCTTTTGAAGCGGTCGTCTTGCTATTTTTGATCGCTGTCATTGGGGCGCTTTATATAGGAAAAAAGGAGATTTAAATGGATCTTTCCCTCATCATTTTTGTCAGCATGGCCATGTTTGCGATTGGCATCATCGGCGTTTTAGTCAGGCGCAACGCCCTGATTTTCTTTTTATCCATCGAGCTGATGCTTAATGCCGGCAACCTCCTTTTTGTGGCCTTTTCTAGGCAATGGGGAAATCAAATCGGCCTAGTCTGGGTTTTCTTTGTACTGGTAGTCGCTGCCGCAGAGGCTGCTGTCGGATTGGCGATCATCATCAACCTATTTCGCTCAAAACAGGTGGTCGATGTTGATCAATACAATTTGTTGAGGGGCTAACATGGAGTATGCAGTTTGGTTGGGACTTTTTTTGCCGTTGGCGGGTTTTCTTATATTAACTGTTTCCTCCCACTATATTGGGCGCCGCCTGACGGGTTGGATTGCATGTTTTACCATTTTGATGGCGTTCATTTGCTTTGCCAGTCTGCTTTTGATTTATACCCATGCCGACATGACCCCTCAAAGCTTTACTCTTTATAACTGGATTCCGGTCGATAAAATCCAAGCGGGTTTTACTGTGCGCCTGGATCCTTTGTCGCTGGTGATGACCCTCATCATCACAGGCGTAGGCTTTTTGATTCATGTTTACTCAAACGGCTACATGGAGCATGAGGAAGATTTTGTCCGGTATTTTGCCTTTTTAAATTTCTTTGTGTTCTGCATGCTTTTGCTGGTTCTTGCGGGAAATCTTTTGCTCCTTTTTGTGGGGTGGGAAGGGGTTGGCTTGGCTTCCTACCTGTTGATCGGCTATTGGTATCACCGCCCGGCAGCAGCGCAGGCAGCCACTAAAGCTTTTGTGGTCAACCGGATTGGCGACCTCGGATTTTTGTTGGGGCTGCTGCTCACTTTCCATTTATTCGGAACGGGCGATATTGCCGAAATTTCCGACAGGGCGGGCAAGGAATTTGCCATGGGAGCTCCGGTTTTAGGGCTGCTGACTTTGCTGCTGTTTATCGGCGCCGTCGGCAAATCCGCCCAGCTGCCTCTCTATACATGGCTGCCCGATGCTATGGAAGGCCCCACGCCGGTTTCGGCCCTGATCCATGCCGCCACCATGGTCACCGCCGGAGTCTATTTGGTAGTGAGGATGCATCCGGTCTTTATGCTCACGCCGTCTACTCTGCACCTTGTCGGAGCCGTCGGAGGCGTCACCTCGCTGTTTGCGGCGCTTTGCGCAGTGGGGCAAACCGATCTCAAGCGCGTGTTAGCCTATTCCACAGTCAGCCAGCTTGGGTTGATGTTTCTGGCCTGCGGAATCGGGGCCTTTTATGCCGCGATGTTTCACCTGACCACGCATGCCTTTGTTAAAGCCCTTCTCTTTCTATCCGCCGGCAATGTGGTGCATATGATGCATGGCACCACCGATATGGGAAAAATGGGAGGCCTTTCAAAAGTATTTCCCAAAACCCACTGGCTCTTTTTAACTGGCGTCTTGGCTATGTCAGGGATTCCGCCCTTGGCAGCTTTCTTCAGCAAGGATTTGATTTTGGAACAGGAATATCTGGCCGGATTTGAAGTCCTATTTTTCATTGCCTTGGCCGCTTCTCTTCTGACCGGATTTTATTTAACCCGGGCTTACTGCCTAGCCTTTACAGGCAAGTCCCGCCTGGAAGACCACGTCTTAAAAGCTGTAAAAGAGGCCCCTCCGGTCATGCTGATTCCTGTAAGTATCTTAGCCTTTCTGTCTATCGCTGGAGGGTTGTTGGGTTTTGCCTTTGGCAAAACCCCGATTTTGGAAGGCTTTTTAGCGGAAGTCGGGGTGACCTTAGCGGAAAAAGAACCAAGCAACATATTTCTTTCTCCCGAAACTTGGCTGTCAATCCTGATCGCTGTTATAGGTGTGGGAACAGCCGCCTTAATCTATACGCAATGGGCCGACCGGCTCAGGCAGCCCTTCGCCTTTCTCACCAGGTCATTTTATGTGAATGAATTATACTGGAAGGGGATCGTCGTTCCTCTTAAAGCGCTCTCCCGGTTTATCGCCAATTTTTTTGAGCCGAAAGTATTTGATGGATCCATTCAAGCCGTTACGTATACCGCACAAGGGGTATCCCGTAGGCTACAGGAAGTGCAAAGCGGGCAGATCCGCTCATATGTCGCTTGGATGGTCGTAGGCACAGTCATTTTGATCGTTTATCTTGTTATTTGAGGAGTCGGCATGCCGTTGTTGATGTGGTTGTTTCTCATTCCCTTTGCAGCTTCAGTCGTTGAGCTTGCTTTGCCCTTTTTGTCAGGTTTAAATTTAAAGCGTTTGGCTATTTTGCTCAGTTTGATTCCGCTGTTTATTTTGATTTTTGGGCAGGCGAGCCTACTAGGATCTCATGTGGAATATAAGTGGCTGCCGGCCCTTTCCATCGAATTTTATCTCAGTGTGGACTCGCTTTCCCTGCTCTTTTTGTATCTAACAGCAGTGGTTGTGCCGATTAGCCTTTTTGCTGTTCCGTCCAAAAACATGGATTTTCCCAATATTTTTTACGCCTTAGTGTTGCTTTTACAGGGGCTTCTCATCGGATTTTTCACGGCGCGCGACCTGGCTGTTTTCACATTTTTTTGGGAAGCCATGCTTTTGCCCCTTTATTTTGTGATCAGTATTTGGGGAGGCCTTCAGCGGCGGGTGGCGGCGCTCAAGTTTTTGATCTACATGATCGCGGGTTCGACTTTGATGCTGGCGGCTGTGCTTTTTCTCTATTTTGATGCGGCCTCGCTCAGTGGTGCTAGCACATTCAACATGGACGCCCTGGCCAAAGTTTCTCCCTCGGCTCCGCAGTCTGTCTGGCTATGGGCCATTTTTGTGCTGGCCTTTGCAGTCAAAGTCCCTCTTTTCCCTTTCCATGCCTGGCTGCCGGATGCTTATTGTCAAGCCCCTACAGCAGGCACGATTCTACTTTCCGCTTTGCTTTCGAAGGCAGGCATTTATGGTTTTTTACGGATAGGAATGGAGCTTTTTCCGGCCTTGCTGAAAGAATGGAGCCCTTGGCTTCTGGGCTTTGCCATCGTGGGAGTTTTATATGGAGGGCTGGCAGCTTGGGCGCAAAAGGATTTCAAACGCTTGATTGCCTACTCCAGTTTTTCGCATGTTAACTTTGTGCTGGTCGGCATTTTTGTCTGGAACGAGACTGCGCATACCGGAGCGATTTTGCAAGCCATCAACCATGGCCTGACTATTACAGCGCTTTTTCTTGTGGCTGGATGGCTTGAAGAGCGACTTGGCACGACAGCTTTCGGGGAAGTCGGTGGGCTGGCGAAATTTATGCCCCAGCTTTGCTGGCTTACTCTCTTCTTTGTCTTGTCTTCGGTCGCTTTGCCGGGTCTTAACAGTTTTGTAGGGGAATTTTTGATTCTATTCGGACTCTTTGGATACAATCCGTGGCTTGCCTTTGCTGCAGGCTTGACAGTCATTTTGTCTGTGGTTTATATGTTGCGCTGGATGCAAAAAGTGTATTTTGAAGCTCCCACTTTTTTCCAAGATAAATGGGTGGATATCAAAGCTAAAGATCTGGCTTTGGCGGCGCCTTTAGTGTTATTAATCATTTGGATTGGAGTGTATCCTGCGCCGATTCTAAACCAAATCAAACCTGCGGCTGAAAAAATGGCATGGTTCAAAAACAAATAAATTTGGGTAACACACTCTTATGCCGTCCTTACAGGACTCGATTGTTTATTTAGCTAACCCAGGCCTCCGCTTCGCTCCGACCTGGGCTGTAACATGCCGGCCTTTCAGGCCTGCTAAGAGCAATTTCGATAGGCCTGTAAGGCCGGGATGTTATAACCCAGGCCTCCGCTTCGCTCCGACCTGGGCTGTAACATGCCGGCCTTTCAGGCCTGCTAAGAGCAATTTCGATAGGCCTGTAAGGGCCGGGATGTTATAACCCAGGCCTCCGCTTCGCTCCGACCTGAGCTGTAACATGCCGACCTTTCAGGCCTGCTAAGAGCAATTTCGATAGGCCTGTAAGGCCGGGATGTTACAGCCCAGGTCGGAGCGAAGCGGAGGCCTGGGTTAGCTAAATAAACAATTGAGTCCTGTAAGGACGGCATAAGAGTGTGTTACCTAGATTAGAGCCATGCAAAAAAATGTTGCTTTTCATACTAGAGGAGATCAAATGAACTTGAGCCTAAGCCTTGCCGATTACGCAGCCCTAAGCCCCCTTTTGATTGTGCTGGGCGTCTCATTGCTGTTGATTCTGTTGGAAAGTTTCGCTGAGTCTGCCGCCAAAAAGTTTTCATTTTTTTTAACCTTGGCAGGCCTTGTTGCCGCCATTTATGCCGCGTTATATTCTCCATCGAGCCATAACCCCCTGATTACTCCGTGGCTGCGCTTTGATTCCCTGGCTACATTTTTTACCGTGTTTTTTTTATTCATTGGATTAGGAGCCACCCTTCTTTCATTTTCTTTTTTTCAAAACTTTGAAGCCACCCACGGAGAATATTATTTTTTGCTGCTTTCTTCAGTTTTCGGCTTGATCTTAATCGGTTCTTCAGCGGATTTCCTGACTCTTTTTTTAGGGTTGGAAACTTTGTCTATTTCCCTTTATGTCTGGTGCGGCTACATGAAAAAGTGGGAGATCTCCCATGAAGCCTCTGTAAAATATTTCTTGATCGGAGCCTTAGCGGCGGCCTTTTTGCTGTATGGCATTGCTCTGATCTACGGGGCGGTGGGCACAACCCGACTAGATGCTTTGCTAAGCGCTTATCGCTCTTTAGCTGACGGCCCTGAAAAAGTGCTATTTTTGAGCGGCGCAGCGTTAGTCACCCTTGGACTGGCTTTCAAGGCCGCGATTGTGCCCTTTCATGTATGGGCACCGGATGTGTATGAAGGCGCGCCGACTCCCGTGACAGCCTTTATGGCCGTCGGAACAAAGGTGGGGGCGTTTGCCGCCTTTATCCGAGTTTTTATGGTTGCACTTCCGCAGTTTGATCCCATTTGGAATCAGGTGATTGCCTTTTTGGCGTATCCTACCTTGATATATGCCAACATAGTGGCCCTGCGGCAGACACAGCTGCGGCGGTTTTTTGCCTATTCCGGCATCTCCCATGCAGGCTTTATGCTGATTCCGCTGGCGGCCGGCACACCTGATGCTCTTCAGGCTTTGACTTTTTATCTCGTGGTGTATGCCTTGGCGACCATGGGGGCGTTTGCCGTTTTAGCATTTCTCGATACAAAAATGCGGGGAGTAATGCTGCGCGATCTGCACGGCCTGTTCCGCCGTTCGCCTTTTTTGGCGGGCGTTTTAGCCTTATGCGTCCTGACCCTGTCCGGCATTCCCCCGACTGCCGGGTTTTTCGCCAAGTTTTATCTATTCAAGGTAGCATTTGAAGCCGGCTATTATGCCTTAGTCATTGTCGGATTGCTGATGGCCATCCTTTCAGCGTTTTATTATTTGAGGATTGTGGCTGTCATGCTTTCTGAGTCTCCTGCCGAAGAATTGGCTCTTCCGCGTTCTTGGCCGGCGGCTGTTGTGGGGGGCATTTCTTTTGCGGCAATTGTTGGGTTGTCTTGTTATCCAACGCCTTTGCTGGTGTTGTTATCTGAAGCTGTCAAATAATTTTAAGTTGAGTCTTTCAGCGCAATTAAATAAAAACATCAGAGTTCATAAGTTAGTATTTTAATTGATATTTATATTTGATTTATAGTACTCTAACATTTATGAAAAAAGTGGCGCCTGCGATTAATAAAGTCCAGTGTGATCTTAGGATATAAAAAATAATTATAATTTAAAAGATTAAAATTAACCCTAGGAGTTTTATGATCAGCTTAAATAATTTTTCCATGATCAATTTAAATGAATTTTCTTTGAGATCTATTTCAAATAGGGATTTGCCTAAAGACGTAGTTTTATCAATCAACACAGTCAAATTCGATCAATTGCTTAGCCAAAAAGATTTTGAGGCTATAATCAAAGATCCGGACCTATTTTTTTTAGCATATTGTCGCGCACTTTTTTTCAATCAAAACAAAAAAGAGGCTAGAGCTTTTCTCGTCTCAATCGAAGGCCAAAATGTAACAGTTTCAGGAAGTGAACCTATTATCCTTGAAGTGCAAAAAAAAGTCGAAGAGATAAGACAATTTTTTGTTGAAGGAAACGAAAGACAAGAAAATGTTGCGTTTCTAGTAGCCAGGAAGGCTACGTATGTTTTTTTAAGAAAGGAAAGTCCGGTTATTGATCTTTGCGGCGACGACTTGTCCTATTTCTGGTATGATCCTTTTATTGAATCAGCTTTGCCTAAGCTTGCAGAATTATGTGGGGCATCTTATATCCAGGATAAAAAAAAACAATTGGCTGTTTTATATAGGGATGATACTCCTAGCTCCCTGGAAGTGCAAGTTGTAAAGATAAACTGGAAAGAAGACGTTCATTTAGTGTATCCAATTTCTCCTAAAGTTATTCCGGAACAAGAAGAAATGCGAAAAGCCTTATATGCTCTTTATCAAAAACAGCAACTCTGTGATTTTAGCTTAATTTGCAAAGATGGCGCTGTTAAAATCCATTCTAGTCTTTTATTTTTGTTCGGAGGCCCTGTATTCCAAAATTTGTTAACGTCTGAGATGAAAGAAACTCAAGATAAAATTATTTTACTGGCAGAGTATTCTCAAAGTACGATTCGAGCATTTATGGATTTTGTTTATTTAGGTGGGAGAGCGTTTTCAGAAAAAGTCATTTCCTCCAACAGCCAAGAGACAACCAATCTTTTTGAATTATTTGAGTTTGCTAATCTTTATCAGGTCAAAGCCCTTATCGATTGCTGCACAAATTTAATCAGCTTGGTTGCAACCAAGCAAGATTTAGAGGCTATGCAATATCTTGCAAATTTATATGATAATGAACACTTAAAATTGCTCTGCGAGCATCTGTCGCCAAAAGAGAACACCGTTATTATTAAGGTGTAGTTGAGTCTTTTGCGGTAATAAAAAATATCCATTAAAATTCTTGTTTTGATTGACAGTCATGTTTTTATTTAGTATGATCTTTTTAACTAAGATCGTTTTTATAAGAGGTTTTACATGAACATTAATGACGTTAATAATCATAATAACTTTCATCCTGGCATTTCAAATATACAGGCTTCGTATTTTGCTGAAGATCAACCTTTATCCTACAACACAGCAAAATTCGATCAATACTTAGGGCGAAAAGATTACGAAACTATAATCAAAGATCCGGACCTGTTTTTTTTAGCATATTGCCATGCACTATTTCCCAATCAAGATAAAAAAGAGCGTTATGCCTTTAAGGTCTCTATCGAAGGTCAAAATGTAACAGTTTCAGGAAAGGAATGTATTTTACCAAAAGTCCAAAAAAAGGTCGAAGAAATAAGACAATTTTTTGTCGAGGGAATCGAAAGAAAAAAAAGTGTTGAGTTTCTAGTAGCCAGGAATTGCATGAAGGTTTTTCTTAGAAAGGAAAGTCCGGTCATTGATATTAGTGGCGAAGACTTACACGAGTTCTACTATAATCCTTTTGTCGGATCAGCTTTGCCTAAGCTTGCTGAACTTTGTGGGGCATCTTATATTCTGGATAAAAAAGAACAATCGGCTGTTGTAATTCGTGGTTTGGGAGTTTGGGACATTGAAGTAGAAGTCATAAAGATAAAGTGGAAAGAAGACGTTCATTTAGTGTATCCAATCGATCCTAAAGTTATTCTGGAAAAAGAACAATTTCGAGAAGACTTATATTCTCTTTATCAAGAACAAGAACTCTGCGATTTTAGTTTAATCTGCAAAGATGGCGAAGTTAAATTCCATTCAAACCTTTTATTTGTGTCTGGAGGCCTTGCATTTCAAAGGTTATTAAAGGCTAAAATGAAGGAAACTCAAGATAAAGTCATTTCACTGACAGAGTATTCTCAAGGTACGATTCGAGCATTTATGGATTTTGTTTATTTAGGTGGAGGAGCGTTTTCGAAAAAAGTCATTTCCTCCGACAGTCAAGAGACAACCAACCTATTTGAATTATTTAGATTTGCTAATGTTTATCAGATAGAATCCCTTATCGATTGCTGTACAAATCTAATCAGCTTGGTTGCAACCAAGAAAGACTTACGGATTGTGCAACACCTTGCAACTTTATATAATAACGAACACTTAAAGTTGCTTTACACGCATCTATTAACTAAAGATATTGCATTAGCTTTTAAGGTGTAACAAATTTCTCAGAATTAAGAATGGGGCTAGCGCCCCGTTTATAAAAAATAGTAACTTTGAGTGCGTTAAAAAAACATTTTGTGAGCACGGGGGCGAAAAGTTCAATAAAGCCGATCTACCTTGTCATTTTTGTTCCTTTTTCTCTCATTTTGTTGCCCACACCTAGGTGTAGCGAGCCCGGCGAGCGGAACCGCAGGTGTGGGAATCTATGGAAAATAAGGCCTAACCAGGGACTGGTTCTTCTATTTTTCTCTTTTTTATTCAAATACATGACTGGCTCCGCAGATCATCATTAATCTTATTGTCGTAAATAAGATAGTAAGATATAATGAGGGTGTCCCATAAATTAGGAGGTGATTATGAGTGCGCACAAAGATGTTATTCGCTTTACATTTGATTGCCCTATCGATTTGCATACCGTTGCAAAAATGAAAGCTTCTGCTCTGCATCAAAGTATGAAAGATTATTTAATTGGTCTTTTAGCTAAAGACGCTGTAGAAAATCCACCGAAATATTTGGATAATAAATCTTTCAAAAAAGAACTTAAAAATATTCTTCAGGATGATGCTGAACTCATGCAAAAGTTATCCGATCGATGATTTACCTATCTCTTAAACAAATTATTGAACTGCATGACGCTCTTATTGAAAAATTTGGTGGGCTCATTGGAATAAGAGAGAGGGGCTTATTGGAATCTGCTGTAGCGGCTCCTATGATGGCTGTATTTGGAGAAGAATTGCATAAAACCATTTACAATAAAGCTGCGGCATATCTTTTCTATATAGCTAAAAATCACGCATTTCTTGATGGAAACAAAAGAACTGCGGCAGCGGCTGCTTTAGCATTCCTTAGAGCTAATGGAAAGTCTACTAAATATGATGCGGATGAATTTCTTGAGTTTGTAGTGTCGGTTGCTGAAGGTAAAGCCGATTTGGATGCTATTAGTAATTACTTTGGAAAGATTTGTTCTTAAAGATGCTTTTCACATCGCATCGTTACCAATTTTCTAGTATTTAAGCTCTCTGCTTGATGGAGTTCCTTGGATTTTTTTTATTGGCAATCCTAATCTTGAGTCGCCCTACGGGATTGTAAATAAAAAATTCAATAAACTCGTTTAGCCAGACTAAGGGTGTTACCTTAATTTGGACTATGCCCTTTAGCTGACATAGGTATTGTGGTCCGGGTTTCGTTACTGAAATGATAAACACTTACACGAGCCTTGCGGTTACGAGGTTTGGATTTAACAACAATATCGACATCTTGTCCAAGTTCATTAAGGAAGTGAATTAAACGTTCGACAGAATATCCTCTAAAGCGCCCGCTTAAAAGCTCAGATAATTTAGGCTGAGAAATATTAAATATTTCGGCAGCTTGTGTTTGAGTGAGCTTTCTTTTTTTTATTGCTTTACCAATTTCTATAACGAGATTTGATTTTGTTTCCATCTCTTCATAGTTTTTCAAGCCAAGGTCAGCATATACACTACCATGACCTATTTCAACTTTGGTATCGGCTAGCTCTTCTTCAAATGTTCTTTCTTTTTTCATGACTTCCTCCGCGTAAGCAACCATGCTTCATATTCTTGCTGTGCTAGCTTAAATCGTTTCTAAACAATATTATCTCTGATATTGGGAATAATTTGGACGGGAATTATAACAGCAATCGCCTTGTTTAGATTTTAACCAAGTTCTAAGACAAATAAATTTTTGAAACACTCTTATGCCGTCCTTACAGGACTCGATTGTTCTATTTAGCTGACCCAGGCCTCCGCTTCGCTCCGACCTGGGCTGTAACATACCGGCCTTACAGGCCTGTTTAAAGGGCTCTTAGCAGATCTGAGAGGCTAAAATTCACTGTTCACTCATCTTCTTCTCTGACTTGGGCTGTAATTCGTCACTACGCAATGGACTACCATAATGGACATAATGGACATTGTGGACATAGTGGACATAATGGACATAGTGGACTATTCGCTTGCACATCACCCACATCGACCACAATGTCCATTATGTCCACTATGTCCACCGTGTCCATTGTGGTAGTCCATTGCGTAGTGACGGTTATGCCGGCCTTTCAGGCCTGTCAAATCCCTCTTAATAGGCCTGTAAGGCCGGGATGTTACAGCCCAGGTCGGAGCGAAGCGGAGGCCTGGGTCAGCTAAATAAGCAATCGAGTCCTGTAAGGACGGCATAAGAGTGTTGGCCAAAATTTATTTTGTTCTTGAATCAGGTTAAAAGAAAAAATTTTGCTATCATTCAAGTAAAATTGTATGTATATTCTATTTTTCTGATAGGTCAAACAAGCAAAAATTTGACTTTCTTATAGGGAAAACACTGATTTACGAGGTAACCCAATGTCGCAATCTTTGTCTGATATCATTTTACATATTGTGTTTAGCACTAAGGAGCGTCGCCCTTGGATCAAACTTGATATTGAGGAAGAGTTATATCAATATATTTGTGGTGTTTGCCGTAATATCGACTGCCCGGTCATAAAAATCAACGGTGTCGAAGACCACATACATGTGCTTCTTCAGTTAGGAAAAATAAATTCGATTAGCAAGCTCATATCAGAAATGAAATCAAGCTCCTCTCGTTGGATAAAAACCAAGGGAGATCACTATCGCGATTTCGCTTGGCAAGGAGGTTATGGAGGATTCTCGGTTTCGAGACCAAGTCTAGAAGGCGCGAAAAATTATCTTTCTTCGCAAAAAGAGCACCATAAAACGGTGACATTTAAAGAAGAGTTTGTGCAGTTGTTGGAGCGAGCTCAGATTCCATATAATGAAAAATATTTATGGGATTAATTTTGTCGTCCTTACAGGACTCAATCGATTATTTAGCTAACCCAGGCCTCCGCTTCGCTCCGACCTGGGCTGTAACATACCGGCCTTACAGGCATGTTTAAATGGCTCTTAGGAGTCAGTTATTGAGGATTCTTTAATAACTGACTCGTGGGAAATCTCCCCTTCAGTCTGATATAAATTGATTGGGGATGGAGATGGCCTCCCTAATCTCGCTTAATTCAAAACCTTTACGCAATAGTGCTGCGATTACTTTTTGTTTCTGTTTGAAATCTTTAAGGTCGCACTTTCGGTAACGCGTTTTAAGAAGGTTTGAAATATTGGTTTGCTGAGACAAAGGATCTCGGAGCTGATGCTCAAAGCCATTAATGAGCTGATCTGATATTCCTTTAGATTTGAGTTTCATTAAAATGGCTTGAGGCCCCATCTTACGGGATTGACATTGACGGATAAAGGCCTGCAGCCAATCTTGGTCATTTAAATATCCCACTTTTTGACAATCGTTGAGAATATTTTGAATGGTAACTGGGCTTACCAGAAGCTTGGTTAACATTTTTCTTAACACATCTGAAGGCAGGCTTTGTGCGGCAAGTTTTTTTAGCACATAGTGTTTAGCTTGCCGGTATTCCAGGTTTAGAAAAGCATCTTCCAATTGTGAGAGGGATGTGCAGTCTTTGGGAAGAGCGGCTGCAGCTTTGCTGCTAAAGATGGTGTGGTGTATTTGGCGCCACTCTTCTTCATCGACAAGAATGATCGAAACCTTGTGCTGGTTCTCTTTGGGAGTTATATCGATGTGCATCCTAACCACTTATCACTTTTTTGACCGCCCGTTTTTCAATGCGTTGGCCTTTGGCAGACACACCCTTGACTAGGAAATCATTCAAGTTAATCGTCGTTTTAGCATTCTTTTGCTTGACTTTAGGGACAAATTGCACTTCCAAACTACAATTGGATTGCGTTGATAAAAATTGCAACTCCATTCCTTCATCTATGTACCGGTAGCTTTTATCCAGGATAAATTTGCTGATGATAAAGCGCTTTACAAAGCAGTATTGCGTTTTAGGATCCCTATAGACTGTGTTGATCACGGTTTTTTTATCCGCCGCGCTTACGTAAATGACTTTATTGTTCTCATGATGCACATACTGTTTTTCAGGGATATTGATGACACTATAGCTTCCGTCGGCAAACATGAGCAGAAGTTTATCAAAATTAGTGCACTCAACGGTATGGGCGCTGGAGACTTTGGTGCCCACAAAGCCGGATTCAGGGTCGAAACAAACTTTGACATTGCGTGTCTCGATGGCCCGCAAATCAATTTGTCCGATGGTTTGAAACTGGGTTTTGCGCTTAAATTCATCTCCGTACTTCTTCAGCAAATTGCGCAAATATTGAATGGAGAATTTTTTGATGTTTTTTAAGTCTTTTTCTACATGCGCTAAGTCATTTTGAGTGGCGACAATTTCATCCCGATTTTTATCCAGATCAAACCGCGAAATACGCCTGATGGGAATGTTGAGCAATCTCTCTCGGTCGTCATAAGTCGGAATGCGCAAGAGATTTTCATGGAAGGGGACTAAACTCGTGGCAATGGTTTCATGAATCAGGTCGTAAGATGCGATGTTCTCGATTTTTTTGTAGAGGCGGTTTTCAATGAAAATTTGTTCCAACGCTTTTTCAAAGATCTTTTGCGCCAGGCGGTCCCGCTCGATTTCCAGCTCTAATTGCAAGTATTCTTGAAGCTTCGAGGCATGCAAGCGCAAGATTTCATGGATATCGCCTTCCCAGGGCAGATTGCCTTTAATGACCATAATTTGAGGGCTAAGGACGACTTCGCATTCCGTATAGGCGTAAAGCGCATCAATCAGCTCCTGAGCGTATTGACCACGGGGCAACTTGATTTCAATTTCCACTTTTTCGGCGGTGTAGTCATTGATGGAGTCGATTTTGATTTTGCCCTTCTTAGCCGCTTCATCGATAGAACGAATCAAGGATTCTGTGGTTGTCCCATAACAGATTTCTTTGATAATGATTGTCTTGGGATCGACTAAATCCAATTTTGCCCTTAACTTGACTTTCCCCTTGCCTTTGTCATAGTTTGAGGCATCCATGATCCCGCCTGTGGGAAAATCGGGGAGGATGGTAAATTCCTTTCCTTCCAAAAAGGCGATCTCTGCTTCCAAAAGCTCAACAAAATTGTGGGGAAGGATATGTGTTGCCATCCCTACTGCTATCCCTTCAGAACCTTGTATCAGCAGAAGGGGAATTTTAGCTGGCAGGCTGACAGGCTCTTGATGCCGTCCGTCATAGGAAGGAACGGTTTTGGTTAAATCTGGATTAAAGAGGGTTTCTATCGCCAAAGGAGAGAGGCGTGTCTCAATATAACGCGCCGCTGCCGCCGGATCTCCGGTATAAATGTTGCCAAAATTTCCCTGCCGGTCGAGCAAATAACCTTTATTAGCCATATTGATTAAAGCGTCGGTGATAGGAGCATCGCCATGGGGATGGAATGCCATGGTTTGGCCGGCGACATTAGCCACTTTGTGCAGCTTGCCGTCATGCATTTGCCATAAAGTATGCAAAATACGCCGTTGAACTGGCTTGAGCCCATCTATCCAATTTGGGATGGCGCGCTCTAAAATGACATAAGAAGCATATTGGAGGTAGTGATGCCGCATTAAATGTTTGACATCATCGAGTTTGTTATCTTCTTCCATAAATAGCGCCTAAAGCTTTTGAGTCATGACATCTTCTATGTCTTCATTGATGAGATTTCTTATAATGAATTGCTTGCGTTCCGGCGTATTTTTTCCCATATAAAATTCCAGTGTGGGTTTAATATCCGCCAGTGTTTGTATGGTGACCGGAATTAAGCGTATGTTCTTATCGATAAATTGCTTAAACTCCGAGGGCGAGATTTCTCCGAGACCTTTAAAACGAGTAATTTCAACTCCTTTCTTCAAGGTTTTGATGGCACGTTCCTTTTCATCATCGTTATAGCAATAAAAGGTTTTTTCTTTGTTGCGCACTTTGAAGAGGGGTGTTTCCAGAATGTGGAGATGCCCATTTAGGACCAGTCCTTCGAAGTAGGTGAGGAAAAAAGTGATCAGCAGATTGCGGATATGCATGCCATCGACGTCGGCATCAGTGGCTAAAATCACTTTGTGGTAGCGCAGATTCTCGATGTTATCTTCAATGTTGAGCGCGCTCATTAAATTGAACATTTCTTCATTTTTATAGAGCTGGTCTAATTTCATGCCATAGACATTCAAGGGCTTGCCTCTCAGGGAAAAGACAGCCTGCATGAAGGGGTTGCGGGAGGCCACGATAGACGCGCTGGCGGAGTCACCTTCGGTAAGAAAAATCATGGTTTCTTCGCCGGCTTTGTCTTGAGCATGATATTTACAATCCCGAAGCTTGGGTATTTTAAAGGAGATTTTTTTCTGCTTTTCCTTAGCTTCTTTTTTAACTGCTGCAAGCTCGCGGCGCAGTTTTTCGTTAAAGACGATCCGTTCGATGATTTGGTTGGCGGTGGTGGGATTTTTATATAGCAGATCGGCAACGGCTTCTTTAACTTCCTGGACAACAGTGGTGCGCAAATCGGTGTTGCCCAACTTATTTTTGGTTTGAGATTCAAAGACCGGATCTTTGACTTTGACTAAGATCGTGCCTACCATTCCTTCACGGACATCGATCCCTTGGAAATTTTTCTTGCAGTATTCATTGACTCCTTTCAGGATGCCTTCTCGAAAGGCAGAAAGATGGGTTCCGCCATCGGCTGTGTATTGGCCGTTGACAAAGGAAAAGTAGCTTTCGCCATAGCTCTGGGTGTGCAGGAAAGCAAATTCTAAGAATTTTCCGCGATAATGCAAGGGCTCGTATAGGCGGTCTTCGGTGACTTCGGCATTGATCAGGTCTAGCAGTCCATTTTTCGATTCAATGATTTCTCCGTTGAAATGCAAGGCCAAGCCTGTATTCAAGTAGGCATAATGCCACATTTTCTTCAGCAGATATTCTCTTTGGAATCGGTATTTTTTGAAAATCTCGGCATCCGGAATAAATTCAATGTACGTTCCGTTGGGTTCCTTGGTTTTTCCTGATTGGTCATTTAAAACCAGGCCCCGCGAAAACTGCACTTCCCGGCATTCTCCTTCACGGCAGGCGCGCACTAAAAAGTGGCTGGAGAGCGCATT
>Ga0206882_1101_pt1 | contig 15945 bp, 14 predicted proteins | sample Alteio_BWOrgCont_4_FD_152908 | JGI IMG/M metagenome (GOLD analysis project Ga0206882, IMG submission 152908) | Enriched cells from forest soil in Barre Woods Harvard Forest LTER site, Petersham, Massachusetts, United States -... | ecosystem: Environmental > Terrestrial > Soil > Temperate forest > O...
TGGCATAGTCGAAAGTTAAGTTAATTGTTGATACGGTAGAGCTGGTCATGCTAATTGTAAGTACCTGTTGCAGCTCATATATCCTTTGATCTACTGATTCAATATCGAAGCGATAATTATTGTCGGTAAACGCATATTCGGGGTTTGTCATAACCCTTATCACTCCTACTCCTGCAACCTTAATAAGCTCGCCATATTTATATTCGCCGCTGCGCCTGGCAGTGCTGTTATCGGGGTTTGTTTCTTTGTAAGCAAGGTTAAAATTGCCGTTCTTTAACCTTGTAAATTTGAACGTCGTGTATATTATTGTATCAACGGGTTGAATTATCTGTACAGAGAAAGGGTTCCTGTCTATCTGCTGGTCGAAAAGGATAAACAATCAATATCGGTAACTAAGGAAAACCCTTTTATGGTAAACCTTGACGCGCGCATAGCTTCATTAAGAAGGGATATGATCCGCAACCTGGTTACCACGCAGCAATCTTTGCAAATTACCAATAGCCGTTTAAAAAGTACCAACAACGGTTTTGCGGAGCAAATAGCACAGGTTCCACCAAAACAAAGGGTATATCTCGACCTGACAAGGCAGCAGGAAATTACGCAAACCTTATACACCTACTTATTACAGAAAAAAGAAGAAACAGAAATCTCTAAAACTTCAAATCTTTCGATAGCAACCGTAATTGATCCGCCAAAATCTGATTATAAACCTTACAGTCCAAACATAATTATTGTATTGGCCGCTGTAGTTTTCCTGGGCTTGATGTTTCCTATTGCCCGTGTACTTGCGCTGGATATCTTAAACCGGAAAATTCTAGTAAAAGAAGATATCGAAAAACACACCGGCGTTCCAATAGTAGGCGAAATAAGCCATAATAAGTCTCAAAATAACCTGGTCTTCCTGGATTCCACGCGCTCGGCTATTGCCGAGCAATTCCGCTCGTTGCGTACTAATCTTCAGTACTTTATAAACAAGGCCGATGAAAAAGTTATCCTGGTTACATCAAGCATAGCGGGCGAAGGAAAATCCTTTACAACCATAAACCTTGCAGGCGCGCTTGCCATTACAGGCAAAAAGGTTTTATTGATGGAACTTGACTTGAGGAAGCCTAAACTCTCTGGCTATTTCGGTATTCCAAATGCCAATGGCTTTTCAAACTACATGATAGCAGAAAATATGCCTGTTTCTGACATTATATCAAACTCTGCATTTAATGAAAATTTATACATTATCTCATCAGGCCCAATCCCGCCCAATCCCGCCGAGCTAATCCTGGATAAACGTGCCGACGAACTGTTTGCAAAACTTCGGGAAGAGTTTGATTATATCATAATTGACGCACCCCCTATTGGCATTGTTACCGATGCGCAATTAATGAGCCGCTTTGCCGATATGGCCTTATACATCGTACGCCAAAACTTTACATTAAAGGATCAACTTAAAATTGTTGAAGATCTGTACGTAAATAAAAGGATGAACAAAATAGCCATTATAGTAAATGATATAGAAACCAAAAGAGGGTATGGCTACGGGTATAGTTATGGCTACGGCGGCTATGGCTACGGGTATGGTTATTACGATGACGATAACAAAAAATTCAGCCTGTCCCGATCGGTAAAAAAGGTGTTCAAAAAATCTAAATAGTTTTATAAATATAGCCCAAAGGATCGGCAGCCGATCTTTCCGGTTTGCAAAAAAGTCTGCGGCATAAGGTTAATGTGCTCAAACTATTGATTTAAAATAAAATAGCAAAAATTGTCGATATGAGAAGAAAAGACAAAATATATAGCTGGCTTTCTTTGCTGTTCTTTGCTATACCGCGTTTTTTCCTGTCATATGCTTTTTATTTTTTCGCCAGTTTTATATTAATAAAGCTAACAAAAAAGGAATGTATACGGCTGTTCCTGTTTTTGTTTTGGATATGTATGTCGTGGATAATGAGCTCCGTTGCCGTAAACGTTTCCATAACAGCCTTAATTTTATCTATTATACTCCAACTACCCTTTTTCTTTTTCCTGTTCCAGTTTAAGGTAAATCCCAATATCGATGCGTTCAGCATGATGCGGTATCTTAATTTAATAATGTTTGTTTTCAGCATTATAAACATGGTGGTGTTCTGGGGCTTCCCGGCAAGGTTGCCATATATCAATTACCTGCCCGATGCCTACGGTGCCTTTTACTGGAAAGGCGGCTCGCGCATAGTTACCCTTGTAGGCTACTTTGGTGTTTGTGGCGAGGTTTTCACAAAAAACAAAAAATGGAAAAAGTTTCATTTTTTAATAGCGGCTTCAAACTTTATAGTTCCAAATTATCTTACTGCCTTGCTTTTAGGTATAGGTGCCTTGGGTATTGTAGCCCTCCGTAAAAAACTTTATCTAATTCCACTGGTAGCAATAATGGCCCTAATTGTTGCCCCTTATGCACTGGAAAGGGTCGCTATTCTAAATGACGATTTTTCAACCATCATCGGCTATAACCCAAAAGTTTTTGCCTATTTAAGTGTGATCGAATTATATGCCAGGTTCCCTTTAACTGTTTTGTTTGGTACGGGCACCGGCCAGTTTACCGGCACGCCATCCTTATGGTCCAGCGTGTATTTATCCTCCCTTTCCACGCACGAAATACCCACGCTGCCGGGGCTGTTCATGACGGATTACCACCGGGAGATATTGGGGCCGGTGTTTACCCGGCTCTCGCAGGATACCGCTGCTCTAAGCTCCTCGGCAAATAAGCCTTATAATTCATGCAGCACAATGCTTGCCGAGTACGGGCTTGCTACGTGTATGTTTATACTTTATCTCTTTTATAAAGCATTCGATAAAATGAAGCTTTACAAAAAATACACCCTTAGTATATTTGTTTTCACCATGTTTTTGTTTGCTACTGACTTATGGCACGATAACCTTTGGTATGGTTATTTACTGTTATTATCAACCCAAATAAGCCTGGAGGCAACGTAAAGCGTATGTTTATGTATTTGTGCCGATGAACTAAAACTATATGATAACTGGTAAAATAAATTGTGTTTTTATTGGGGTACAAAAAGCAGGAACTTCATCCTTTTACAACTGGGTTTCTCAGCATCCGTCGGTTTATGGGCCCGACGCGGCAAAGGATTTCCCTTTTTTCTCCAACGACAAGTTTTATAGCCAGGGAGAAGATTTTTTAAAGCAGTTTTATAGAAATTACGCGGGTGAGAAAATAGTTATGCATGGCAATGTGAACTATTTCTTTTTCAAATACGCGCTGGAAAGGATCAAAGCCGATTGCGCAAAGGATGTAAAGTTTATATTGATACTTCGTAACCCGGTTAAAAGGGCAATTTCATCCTATAATTATGGGCATAAGCTTGGCCTTGAGGACAAAAGCTTTGACGAAGCGATAAAAGCGGAGCTAAACAATGAATACACCTCTTTTAAAGATATATCAAATAAAGGGTATATCGAACATGGGTACTATTACAAGTATCTGCAGGAGTTTTTGCAGGTATTTGACCGCAAGCAACTGCATGTGATCATATTTGAGGAGATGATCAAATCTTCGGCGCAGGAGGTAAAAAAAGCATTTGAATTTTTGGGTGTCGATAGTTGCTTCACCCCCGATTTTAAATTTATAAATGAAACAGGCGCTCCCAAAATACGGCTGTTGAATAAAGTTTTGCATAAAGACTACCGCTTTAAAGAAATTATAAAAAAGAGCAACGTTTTTAATTGGCTGTTCCCCATAAATGCACGGGTGCAAATGCGGAAGAAGATACGGGAGTGGAACACGTCGGTAAAAAGTAATGACCAAAAATATGATGAGGCTAAACTTTATGATTTCTTTAAAAATGATATTGCCGAACTTGAAAAATTGATAGGCGTTGACTTGAGTATTTGGAAAACATATGACAAATAGCAGGAAAAAAAAGATCCTTATTTTCAGTAACATGTATCCCTCGCCGGAGAAAATTTCTGCGGGTATCTTTGTCAAAAACGAATATGAATATTTAAAAGAAAACGATAACGGAAACGAATATTTCATACTGGCCTTACAGCGCTCCTTCACCGGCAAAATTCAAAGCATAAAAAAATACCTGCTGTTCTATAAAAAAAGCCTGGGCGCTATTTTTAGTTTAAAGCCCGATGTTATCCACCTGCATTACTTTTTCCCTTTAGCGCCAATCGCTTGGTTTTTTAAAAGAATAAAACATACCAAAGTTGTGGTAACAGTCCATGGGTCCGACTTGTACGCCAAAATGAACAACCCTATCGTCAGAAATTTTTATGCCGGCATTTTAAAAAAATTTGACTATATTATCTGTGTCGGCGAGCAGTTAAAACAGGACTTTGAAGAACGACTAAAGATTCCCGTTTCCGAAGTGCTTTCGGCGGGGGTGGACAACCGCATGTTTTACCCATTAAACATGGCAAAGGAATTTGATTTTATATATGTAGGTTCATTAATTGAACGAAAAGGGTTTGATGTTATTTTAAACTTGTTAGAAGCAGGTGATGGTGCATATAAATGGTGCATTGTAGGCTCAGGTAAGCACAAATTCGAGAACAGTCTTAATGAACTTGTTTTGAAATTTCCCGGCCGTATAACTTATCTTAAAAGTGTTGATCAGCCCGGGTTAAATAAATTGTATAACCAGGCACGATGGTTTGTTTTTCCGTCACGGAATGAACCATTTGGATTGGTTGCCAGCGAATCTGTTTTTGCAGGCACGCCTATAATTTGTTCCCTTAATGGTGGCTTGAGGGAGCAATTGGTTGAGGGGAAAAATGGGTTTGGGTTAAAAGATATAGATGACCAGGAAGACATAAAAAGGACGCTAAAAAAAGCACATGCCATGCCGAAAGCGGAATACGATGTTTTTGTAAATAACTGTGTAACAATAAATAGCAAATTTTCCCTGTCGCACGTATGCGATCGATTGAAAATTATATATGGAAATATCTAAAGAAATTTTATATTTAGTATTAAATTTTACAGATGCGGTGTTAGCGGTAAATTATAGATGAGTTTCAGAAGTTGATAATATTTTAAAGATATATGATAATACTTTTATAAGCCAAAATTGGGAAACAGGGTAATATATATTATAGGCGCCGGCAGAAGCGGCACCACTTTGCTTGATATTATACTTGGTAATGCGAGCGATATATTTAGTGCAGGGGAGCTTAACAGGTTTACCAAGCGAAATGGTATTCCGTCCAACGCACGCGACGAAGCTATTTCCGATTTTTGGTTAAGTGTATCAGACCAACTTAAAACTGAAAGCTTTAATGAGCCCCGCCGCTATCTTAAGTTAGCGCATAAATTTGAGTACCATACCTCGTTTTATCAGTTTGCATTATCTCCCTACGAAAAAGCCGAGTTTAAAACCTATGCCGGTTATCAGCAGGCATTGTTCAGATCTATTGCAAAAAATGCTGAAAAATACCAGGGTAAAAATATAATTGTTGATTCTTCCAAATACCCCCTTCGGGCTCTTGTACTGGCAAAAATATTTCAAAAGGATATTAGCTTTATCTACATAAAGCGCGATCCTTCCATAGTCGTCGAATCGTTTCAAACAAAAAACATTGAGCAACCGGCCAAAAGCAGGATGGGTGCCAATATTTATTTACTGGCAGTAAACGCTTTAGCCGTGTGGGCAGTAAAAAAGTTGTGTAAAACCAATAAAGTAAGCGTGATAAGATTTGATGATCTGTTGTCGGCCCCTGTTGCTGAGCTTGAAAGGATAGAAAAAGATATTGGTCTGGACCTCGGGATACCCAAACAATTAATTAAACAAAAATTACCTTTAAAGGTAGGCTATCTGTTTGATGGGAACCGCTTGAGGCTAAATGAACAAATAGTTTTAAGGGAATTCACACCTTCGGATAATAACAGTTATACGAGTAAAATTTTCCGCTCGTTACATAAACTGATCTGGTATCAAAATTAAAATTGCATGAATATTAGCATTTTCGGATTAGGGTACGTGGGTTGTGTTAGCTTGGGCTGTTTGGCCCAAATGGGGCATACCGTAGTTGGGGTTGATGTAAGCGAAAATAAGGTACAACAGATAAACGACGGCATAGCCACCATTGTCGAAAAGGATATTGACAATATTATAAAACAACAAAGGCTCAATGGCAGAATATCCGCCACACAGGACCACCGACAGGCTATTCTTGATTCTGAAATATCCATAGTGGCCGTAGGCACGCCATCATCCTCAAAGGGTCATTTAGATCTTGAATATATATTTCACGTGGCAGCCAATATTGGCGAGGTGCTGGCTAATAAAAATGATTTTCATGTTATAGCTATACGCTCGACTATTTTCCCGGGTACCTGCGAAAAATTTGCCCGGATAATTGAGGAAATATCAGGTAAAAAAAACAATATCGATTTTTCGGTGGTTGATAATCCCGAATTTTTACGCGAAGGTTCTGCCGTTAAGGATTATTATAACCCGCCGCTCACCCTTATTGGGAGTGATTGCGAAAGGGCGACAGAGAAAATGAAAATAATATACGAGCCATTGCCAGCTGAAATAATAGTTGCCGAAGTAAAGGTTGCAGAGATAATGAAGTATGTGAACAATACTTTTCATGCTTTAAAAATTTCATTTGCTAACGAAATCGGAAATATATGCAGCGCGTTAAACATCGACTCAAATGCGGTAATGGATATATTTTGCAAGGATAAGCAGTTAAACATCTCCCCATATTATTTAAAACCGGGCTTTGCCTATGGCGGTTCCTGCCTGCCAAAGGATCTGAAAGGCTTACAAACATTATCGCATGACCTGTATATTAAAACGCCTTTAATTGATAGCATTGATAAAACAAACGAGATACAAATACACCGCGCCGTAGGTATACTAAGCAAATATTTTGGTAAAAAAATAGCAATACTGGGCATTAGCTTTAAAGCCGGGACTGATGACCTTAGAAACAGTCCCTTTGTCGAAGTGGTGGAGATACTCTTAGGTAGGGGCTTTGATGTACGTATTTACGATAAAAACATTCAAATGGCGCGGCTTACCGGCAAAAACAAAGAGTATATTGAGCGCAGGATTCCTCACCTCTCACACCTCCTTACCGAAAATTTAGACCAGTTGGTAAGCGATAGCGACGTTATAGTAGTCAATAATAAGGAGAGCGATTTCCAGGAGGGCTTAAAAAAAGCTAAAAACAAGGTGATAGTTGATATGGTCAGGCTTGATGCGTGTATCAGGAACGCCAATACTTACATAGGCATAAATTGGTAATGTTTTGCTTCTTTAAATAACATATGGATAAACGTTTATTTAACACGCACATATTAATTATTGTAGAAAATTTGCCGGTGCCTTTTGATAGGCGCGTATGGCAGGAAGCAACCACACTTACCGAAAATGGGGCTAAAGTATCCATCATTTGCCCCCAAACAAAAGATTATCCAAAGAAATTCGAAGTAATAAATGATATTAATATTTACCGCCATCCGCTAAATGCAGAAGGTACGGGTGCATGGGGTTATTTACGCGAATATTCTACTGCGTTATTTTGGCAATCTGTTTTAGCTCTTAAAATATACCGGAAAAACAAGTTCCAAATAATACACGGTTGTAACCCGCCCGATCTTATCTACCTGGTGGCATTGCCGTTTAAATTGTTCGGCGTAAAATATGTATTCGATCATCACGATATAAACCCCGAGCTGTACGAAGCCAAATTTAACAAGCGCGGAGCATTTTATAGAATGATGCTTCTTTTTGAAAGGCGCACCTATAGCCATGCTGAATTTAGCATTGTCACCAACGAATCATATAAGGAGATAGCGATAACCAGGGGCAAAATGGATCCTGACAATGTTGCGATCGTCAGAAGCGGCCCCAAGCTCGACCGTTTAAGAATAACCGAAGGCAATGCAGTTTATAAAAAAGGCCGCAAGTTTTTAATAGGCTATCTCGGTGTAATTGGCGATCAGGAAGGAATAGACCTTTTGTTAGACGCTTTTAAAATAGTGCTGGCCAAAAGGCAGGACGTTCAGCTGGCAATTGTAGGCGGCGGCAGCAGCGTTAACGCGCTAAAGAAACTTTCAATGGATATGGGCATAGGTGAATATGTTGATTTTTATGGTAGGGTGAATGATGACCTGATGGTGGATATATTAAACACTGCGGATATATGCGTAAACCCCGATAAGCCGTCGGCAATGAATAACCTATCCACCATGAACAAGATAATGGAGTACATGGCGCTTAAAAAGCCAATAGTCCAGTTCGATCTTAAAGAGGGCAGGTATTCGGCGCAGCGGGCATCCTTATATGCAGTTAATGTTGAGGATTTTGCCGAAAAGCTGGATATGTTATTGAATGACGGCGCTGTTAGAAAAGAAATGGGTGAATTTGGCTATAACCGTGTGGTAAATGACCTATCATGGGACCACGAAAGCAAAAAACTGGTGGATTTTTATTCAAAAGTAGTAAATTCATAGCGGGCATTAATTAATTCAGTATGGGTAAACTTTACTCCAGGATCACATCTTTACATAAAAATAAGGACAACAAAGAACTTGTACTGGATTCGCTTGTCGCTTTAATTGTAAGGGTTGGTGCTGCTGCTGCTACTACCGTAATGACCATCGTGATCACCCGGCACCTTGGCGCGAGCCAATCCGGCTATTTTTTCCTGGCGGTAACAGTTACTACACTCTTAGTAACCATTGGGCGTATCGGCTCTGACCAAACCGTATTACGTTTTGTCAGCGTACACTCCGCTCTCGAGGAATGGGGCAAAGTCCATGGCCTGGTATCAAAAATGGCGCTTTGGACGGTTGTGCCTCTTTCCATTATTGCGGCTATCGTTTGCATATTTTCAAAGCAGATATCAGTTCTATGTTTTCATAAACCCGATTTCCAATGGTCGCTTTTTTGGGCTGCTATATCCATGCCGGCGTTCGCTCTTTGTAATGTTTACTCAATGGGCCTGCAGGGGCGTAAAAAGGTGTTTCTATCCGTTACAGCTTTAAAAATTCTTACGCCTTTATTCCTTATCGTATTAATATTAATATACCCCCCAAAGGATTCAGCAACAGCATCTATATTTTACGTTATAGCCTGCCTGCTCAACTTGGTATTTGCCTATTACTGGTGGATTAAGAATGTCCCCTCATTTAAAGGGAAGGTACATTTCGACAGTGCCTTACTTTGGCGCAGCAGCTTACCATTATGGGTAAGCGCCATAATGAATCAAACCATGATATGGGGCGGCCAGTTTGTAGCAGGTATTTACAATACCCCCAAAGAACTGGCTGAATTGGCCGTGGCCCGCAACACATCGGTGCTAATAACGTTTATACTTACCGCGGTCAATTATGTAAGCGCCCCCCGCTTTGCCACGCTATACAACCAGGGCAAAATGGTGGAGTTAAAACGCTATGCGCGTAATACTTCGTGGCTCATGACCATAATAGCATTTCCGGTGATTTTGGTTATCTGGGTTTTTCCGGGGTTTATTATGTCAATGTTTGGGAAGGAGTTTGTTGGCGGTATATGGTTGCTGCGTATTTTATCTATCGGGCAGTTTGTTAACGTAATTACCGGCTCGACAGGCTACCTGTTAATTATGAGCGGCCACGAAAAGGACCTGCGGAACATTGCCATTATCAACGGCATCCTCGCCATAGTATTAGCGTTCATCTTAAATCCATTGCTTGGCCCTATCGGTTCGGCTATTTCCACCTCGGTCGTTTTAGCAGGCTCAAATTTGATGGCGGTGGGCAAGGTTAAACAAAGGCTGGGTTTTAATTCAATGGCCATAAACCTCGATTTTTTAAAAGCCCGGTTTAAACGGAGTTCAAATGTTTAATTTAGGTTAATTATGATATGCCACGATTATAAATGTGTTTTTATCCATATCCCTAAAGCGGCAGGCCAAAGCGTGGAGCAATACTTTTTGCACAAGGTAGGCCTCGACTGGCAAACACGGGCACCCCTGCTTTTGCGGAAGAACGACGACCCCACAATGGGCCCACCCAAACTTGCCCATTTAACGGCGTTGGAATACACAACCTACAATTACCTATCGCAACAGGAGTTTGATTCCTATTATAAATTTTCATTTGTCAGGGATCCGTTTACCCGAACCATTTCTTTTTATAAATACCTGGGCTACCATTCCATGGTAACGTTTGATGTTTTTGTAAAAAATTATCTGCCTAAACTAATAAAGGAGCAATATTGGTTTTTAATGCCGCAGGTAAATTTTTTGTACGATAACGACAAGCCACTATTTGACTTTGTGGGCCGCTTTGAAAACATAAATAGTGATTTTGAAAAAGTATGCACAGCATTAAACATGCCCGATGCCGATCTTCCCCACGCTAATAAATCAAAAAAAGAAAAGTATGAGCGCTTAAAGCTGATACGTAAAGATCCTTCAGTGCTAAAGCACCTCAGCTTTAATTTAAAAGAGGGCAAAGGCGTAGCTGATTATTATACTGACGAACTAAAAGACATCGTTTATAATATGTATAAACCCGATTTCGAAAAGTTCGGTTACTGATAGTTATCTCGAGGTATTCACCTTACAATAATCCGGTATCTCCAGGTGTTTCATGGCAGCCGATAATACAATATACCGCGGGTCGTCGGTTTTGTCAGGGAACATGCCTTTATGCCAAAAATCCCAATAGGTCCACCCAAAATGATTTTCATCCAGCATTTTAACTATCGTAGTCATCCAGCACGATCCGTTGTACGGTTGCCCGGCGGCATTTGAATCAAAAATTGCACCGTCCGATATGCCAAACTCACCAATATAAATAGGCACATTATATTTATGCTGAAAAGCGATAACAGGGGCAAATGCGTGGTCTATCAAGCTTTTATCATCGGGGTAAACAAATTTTTGTCCCTTTGCATTTTTGTTGTTACCGTGTTTCATGCCAATAAATACAAGCCTCGCCGGTTCATATATATGAGCAGAGTACACCACATTGTCAAGTCCCTCAATAGGTTTCAACCATGCAAAATTCGATGGATTGCCTAACATGCCAAAGCCTTCTACTATTACTGTGCGGCTGGGGTCTATGGCCCTAACGGCTTTTATAAGCTTTGTTATTTCAAAGTTATAATCGCGCGGGGTGCCTTCCCATTCCTTCGGGGGCGTCCATGTACGGGCGAACATCGCTTTTTGTATCTCCTCGGTATTTGTTCCTTGCGATCGCATCCACGCCAGTATCTTAGGTTCATTCATCAGGTCGAAGGCAATTACATTTGGGTTGTTCTTAAAGCTCGCGGTAATTTCACGCCATATACTTACCATGGTATCCCAATAGGCCTGGTCGTTAAATATCTCGCCCGTTGTTGCATGCGGGGCGGTATGCATATCAATGATAAGCTTTATACCTGTTTTTTTCGCCATGGCAGCTGCCATTTTCAAATCGGCAATACCCGGGCTGCTTGCGGCAGGTATCACGTTGCCGCCTTTATCAACAAAGGTCGATGTTGGTTTATTCCCCCTGCCTGCATATGGGTCGGCATGTATCACCAGTCGAACAACATTTGCCCCCGCGCTGGCCGCATAATCAAAATCCGATTGCTGCAATACCTTATCAGTTATCCCCGTGCCTGCACCAAATTTTAATTGTAAAGCTACACCTTTCCATGTCGAAGGGTCGGTTGTTGCCTCAAACTCCGGACGCGCAGTTTGGGCATTCACACAATTGGTGAACAAAGCCAATGCAAAAACAATGGCGGGAATTATAGGGGATTTAATAAACTTCATGATTTTGATGTTTAATTTGAAGGGGACAAGTTTGCAGGCATTTCGAAGAAGGCTATTCTAAAATAATTAAAGCCGGATGATCATTGATAGTTAAACACGTTTTTTCACTTTTGGTTTAACCTGGTGTTATACAATCGGCAACCTAAGCTTTTGGTCTTTCAAAAAGTAATGTTTCATTATCGGCCCCGATATTACCACGGTTACAACAGTCATCACTACCAGCCCCTCAAATACTTTTTCATCAATAATTTTAGCCTGTAAGGCCAGCAGCCCTAAAACTATTTCTTGTGTTCCGCGGGCATTCATGCCAAATGCTACCGCTATCGATTCATTTTTGTTAAGCCCGCTAATGCGGCTGCCTATGCCGGCCCCCAGCAGTTTAGCCAGGCAGGCTATGCCCAATATGATGGCAACTACTTCAAAATTAAAATTCGCTACAAAATTTAACCGCAGCCCTATCGAAGCAAAAAATAACGGAGCTATAATGTTTACGGTGAACTGGTGCAATATAAGTTTATGGCGCTCGGTAAAATATTCAGAGTCGCCAACTGCTACACCCATCAAAAACGCGCCGAATACTCCGCGTACGCCTAAAAATTCGGTTATAATAGCGGCAATAAAGCACAGGCAAATGGCAAGGGTAATAACACGGCCTATTTTGAGGTTCTTTTGAGCCACAAATAGCATTTTATTAACGCCCCAGCGGCCAATGGTTACCATAAATGCCGCAAATAAAAGCACCATTAAAACCGCCGACCACGACCCCTGGTCTTTCCCGGTATGCATCATCTGCATAATAATAGAGAACAATACCCAGCCCAAAAAGTCATCTATCATAGCCGAAGTAAGCACCAGGCTGCCTATTTTGGTTTTTAAAATATTAAGGTCCATTAATATTTTGGTGATGACAGAAAGTGCGGTGATAGATAAAGCGGTTCCAAAAAACATTGACGTTATAAACTGGTTGCTGCCGCCATTTGAAAAAATGCGCTCATAAAAAAACCATGCCGTAGCAAACCCGATAATAAAAGGAAATACAATGCCTGTTAAGCTAATAGCGGCTGCGTGTTTTCCATCACGTTTTATTTGTTTTAAATCAACCTCAAAACCTGCAATAAACATTAATAAAATTATGCCCACATTTGCCAGGCCATCAAAAGCGCCATAGGCTTTCGGGCTAACCAAAAAAATATTATTAAAAAGGTTGGGGAAATAAGCGCCAAGTAAGGTTGGGCCTAAAATAATACCGGCAACAATTTCGCCTATAATGGAAGGCTGGTTATACTTCCGGCAAAATTCGCCCAAAATACGGGCAAAAACCAAAACAACAGTTACAATTATAAGGAAATGAAGTACTTCAACTGAACTGAGTTTTGAAACCATGAGTATGCGGGGATATTAACTTGTTGACGGTCACAAATGTAATATTTTGCATTAAACTTTATTAGCCCGGTAAAATTGAAAACAAAACCGTGATTATTGTTTTATACATCTGGTAAGTGCTTTTTTCATACTTTCGCATTATGTTATCTGTTATAAAATCTCAAATAAGTTCATCAATAAAGGTTAAAACCTCCGTACTCGAAGACGCGCAATTTTTAGCGCAGATAAACGATGTAGCCGTGGTTATAATTAATGCCTATAAAAACAATAAAAAAACATTGCTGGCAGGCAATGGCGGCAGCGCTGCTGATGCGCAGCATATTGCAGGCGAACTGGTTGCCCGTTTCCATTTCGACCGGCCCGGCCTGCCGTCAATAGCGTTAACAACAGATTCTTCCGTACTAACAGCCATTGGTAATGATTACGGGTACGAACGCCTGTTTTCGCGCCAGGTTGAGGCTTTAGGAAATGAGGGCGATGTTTTTATTGGTATATCAACGTCCGGAAATTCGCCTAATATTATAAAAGCGCTTGAGGCTTGTAAGGAAAAAGGCATTATATCAATTGGGTTCACAGGTATGAGCGGCGGTAAAATGGCTGAACTATGCGACTATTGCATAAAAGTACCTTCAAATGAAACGCCGCGCATACAGGAAGTGCACATACTTATCGGCCACATACTTTGCCTTATTGTTGAAGAGGAAATGTTCCCTGATCATAAACCGGTCAAATAATATAGGATTGGCTGCTCGCGTTAAAACACAGTTATTTAAATTTCGTAAATTTGCATATGGATAGATCGTCCAAAATATATATAGCCGGGCATCGCGGAATGGTAGGTTCGGCAATTCACCGCAAGTTAATAAAAGAAGGCTTCAGTAATTTTATTACCCGCACATCTGATACGCTCGACCTGCGCAACCAACAAGCCGTTGCCGATTTTTTTGAACTGGAGAAACCCGATTACGTTTTTTTAGCAGCCGCCAAAGTTGGCGGTATTGTAGCTAACAATACCTACCGCGCCGAGTTTTTGTATGACAACCTGCAGATCCAAAACAATATCATCCATTCGTCTTATTTAAACGGTGTAAAAAAACTGCTTTTTTTGGGATCCAGCTGTATTTACCCTAAACTGGCGCCACAGCCTTTAAAGGAAGAATACTTGTTAACCGGTTTATTGGAGCCTACCAATGAGCCCTATGCCATTGCCAAAATTGCGGGCATTAAGATGTGCGATGCCTACCGCGATCAATATGGTTGTGACTTTATATCGGTAATGCCCACCAATTTGTATGGTTATAACGATAATTATCATCCCAAAAATTCGCATGTTTTGCCGGCATTGATACGCCGTTTTCATGAAGCTAAGGAGCAAAACCTTCCTTCGGTAACCATTTGGGGCACCGGCTCGCCAAAAAGGGAGTTTTTATTTGCTGATGATTTGGCGGAGGCCTGTTATTATTTAATGCAAAATTATAACGAACCGGGCTTTGTTAATATAGGTACAGGCGAAGACATGTCCATCAAAGACCTGGCCTTGCTGGTAAAACAAACCGTTGGCTATACCGGCGAAATACAATTTGATACCTCAAAGCCCGATGGCACACCGCGCAAATTAATGGATGTTACTAAATTGCATAATTTAGGTTGGAAACATCATACCACTTTACCCGATGGTATAGCAATGGCTTACCACGACTTTTTAAGTAAGGATAAAGCGGTAGCAGAGAGATAATGCGGGTTTAAATCGTTTGGATCTGCTGCTAACAATAGGGTTTACAGGCCACACAAATTGTAAATATTTATTACCTTTGATATCGATATAATGTTTGATCTTGATCATTACCATGAAAGTTTTAAGGTCATAAAGCATTAAGTTCAATTCTATGAAAACTATCCTCATCACCGGAGGTGCCGGCTTCATCGGTTCTCACGTTGTTCGCCGCTTTATAACCCAATATCCCGATTACACCATATTGAATGTTGATGCGCTTACTTATGCCGGGAACCTTGAAAACCTGAAGGATGTTGAAAATGCAGAGAACTATATTTTTGAAAAAGCCGACATTAAAGACAGGGAGCATATCAGTGCCCTGTTTGACCAATACAAAGTAACCGATGTTATCCATTTGGCGGCCGAATCGCATGTAGACAGGTCTATCCTTAGTCCCATGGATTTTGTTTATACCAATGTTATAGGCACGGTAACCCTGCTCGATATTGCTAAGGAAAAATGGAAGGGCGACTACAACAATCACCTTTTCTATCATGTTTCAACCGATGAGGTTTACGGAGCCTTAGGCGAAAAAGGCCTGTTTACCGAAGATACCCGTTACGATCCGCATTCGCCATACAGCGCCAGCAAGGCGGCATCCGATCATTTTGTTCGTGCTTATTATGATACCTATGGTTTGCCCGTGGTAATAACAAACTGCTCAAATAATTACGGCCCCAATCATTTCCCCGAGAAACTGATACCGTTGATGATAAACAACATCATCAATAACAAACCGCTGCCCGTTTATGGCGATGGCAAATACACCCGCGACTGGCTGTATGTTATTGATCATGCCCGCGCTATCGATCTGGTATTTCACAAAGGTAAAACAGGTGATACCTATAACATTGGCGGATTTAATGAATGGAAAAATATCGACCTGGTACATTTATTATGCAAGCAAATGGACGAAAAACTGGGCCGCGCGCCCGGTGCCAGCGAAAAGCTTATAACCTACGTAAAAGACCGCCCGGGGCACGACCTGCGTTATGCAATTGATGCGGGCAAAATTAACAAAGAACTCGGATGGC
>Ga0206882_1105_pt1 | contig 15631 bp, 15 predicted proteins | sample Alteio_BWOrgCont_4_FD_152908 | JGI IMG/M metagenome (GOLD analysis project Ga0206882, IMG submission 152908) | Enriched cells from forest soil in Barre Woods Harvard Forest LTER site, Petersham, Massachusetts, United States -... | ecosystem: Environmental > Terrestrial > Soil > Temperate forest > O...
TCATTGATGATGTGCATCTATTTTCCCGTAAAGGGGCAACTCAAGAAGAACTATTTCACCGTATAAGGGAGTTCGGCGAGTTCCGGATATTCTGAGACGATATTTAAAGCGTAATATTGAGGTTTAATGCGGATGGATTTCCGATTGCCGTCCTCTATCAAATCCCGCCGGATTAGTGGGTAATAACCACCTAGCTTGCCTTGAGGATGTTCTTCAAAATCATCCACGGGATTTTTCCCTGGAGTATAATAAGAGTGGGCAGGGAAATGAGCATTGTAAGGATGTTTTTCAACCATGTCCCGGTCAAATTCAATTTCTTTAACCACGCTTTGGGTGTTTGATTCGCTTTGGAAAGGCAGGTTGATTTCAACGAGTGCTCCGCCATAATTGGAAAAAACCAATTGCTGATAAGCATTTTCGAGGACGAAAAATTTCTCTGCTGGTTTCTGTCCCGTGCTGATTGCGATTTTGGTTTGAGGTTTGGAGATCAAGGGTTCCAGTTCCTTTATCTAGTTTATTTTGATTGTGCAGGTAGATTCCAACAGGCAAAAAGCCTTCCGATGTTTTCATCAAAACCAATGCATTTCCTTGGGGGACTCGGCTAACAGCTTCCTTGCCCTCGCTTTCGTTTTCTAATTTTATAAGGTCTGCTAAGGGGACAGCAAAATGGCCATCAGTGAATTCTCCGAGAGTGATGTCATAAGGCTTTTGAGATTGTCCTGGAAAGGCGGTAATCATTTGCAGATCAAATCTGCCGAATTCGGGCAGTGCGCCGATTTTCAAGACAACAGGTTTTTCTTGGTAAAGGAGAGGGCCTCCGATTTCTTTAGGAGCAAAGCGAACTTGGAAAGAGGTTAGCTTTTGATCTGTGCCGCTTTTGGCAAATACTTTTTGAGGGGGTGCATTATTCCAAGATAAGGTGAGCAGCGACTGATCTATCAGGATGCCAGTAGTGAGAAACGTCTTGCCTTCTTCATCCGCATAGACCGTGGTCAAGGGAAGCTGTGAGGCTGTTACAGTGCGTTGGGCAATTTCAGTTTCTAAAGCCTTTTGCTTTTGAATCCGTTTGGTTTGTTGCTGGGAGCTCCAGTCCCTTAACGATTCTTGGTTTTGGTTCTGAAAGAACAGGTTCACAGCAAATAAAGCTAAACTGAGTGATATGACGAAAAGAAAAGTACGCTTGTCCATAAGATAAAAATTTCTTGAAATGTTTAAAATGCATGATAATTAATGAGATAGACGATAGCACATGTAAGTAAAATAAGAAAGCTTTTTTTGCGAATTTCATGTTAGACTCTAGAAAACCAAGAAAGGTTAAGTGAAGGTTTAAGCGACACCACCTGGGATGAATTAATCAAAATATTTTCGGAAGTATATGAAGATGCAAGAAAAGACGCAGCTATTGAAACGCAATTAGACATAAAAACTTTTCCTGAAGAGTGTCCTTGGGAAATTCAAGAAATACTACCGTTTCTTAAGAAAAAAAAGGCGTAGAGCTGATTATCTAGACTTGAGTATTTTTGTGCATTTGAGTATAGATAGTGTTTGTTCAAAACGTTTTGATGAGGAGTTATTGGATTTGGCGCTGTCTAAATTTTTTTTGGGTTTCTTCTTTTTTTTGTTTACCATCCCTGCTTTTGCCTTAGATCTAACCACTATTGAACAAATACCTCGCACGCTTGTGTCTGAACAGAAATACAAGGAAGCTATTGCCGCTTACTCGAAACTAATTGAAGAATCTTCTTCTGAATTAAAAAGCGAACTAAAAGTCTGTCAGACTTTGGCTTATTATAAAGATCAAGACCAAGAAAAAGCATTCTCTACCTTTTTAGACGCGATTAAAGAGCAGCGCATCCCCTTAAAACAGGCAAGTTCGGAAGAAGAGGTCGGCATTTATGCAGAGGTGTTAAACCTTTACCTGAGCCGCAGTGGACAGACATCGTTGGATATCGCTAAAAAAATTGTTGTGCAATATGCTCCTGTCTTACAGAAAAATCCAAGCTATTCTTTATTAGGCTTTTTGATAGCGGCATCTTACGCAAATCTTGGAAAATTTGATGATTTTTTTGAGCTGTTCTATCAGTCTTACCTAGATTTTCCGGATCATTTTATGGTTTATAAAACTAAGGCCATCCTGCACATTAAGCTTTTTGAAAGGACCGTTTCCTCAGTTGAGCGCGAAGTCCAGCGGCAGTGCATCCAAGATAATCTTGCCAAAGCGATTGAACGGCAACCCAATGACTTCAGTCTTTATAAAATGGCCGTCGCTTTTTCCGGAGAAAAAAATCATTCTCCTATCCTAAATGCTTGCTTGAATAAAATACTTGATGAAAATATGATGATTCCACGTTCAGAGATTGTTTTTTATGTGCAGCAAGCTGTTGAAGCGGGACAAACGGATTTAGCCCAACGTTTTATTGATAAAGCGCGGCAATGGTATCAATATAGCCGTGTGATTATTGTGTCGCAACAATACTTAGATCAACACCGGTGATGTTTAGGTTGAGGTGGTATGGAAACTCGTGTCCTAGGCGATTATACGCTTATTAAACAAATCGGCCAAGGCTCCCTGGGAACGGTATATCTGGCAGAGCATCGCTATATGAAAAAGCAATATGCCCTGAAAGTGTTGCCGGAAGAGCTTGCCTCGGATAGGGCCTTTATTCAACGCTTTGAAGAAGACGTTGGATTGTTGGCTACTTTAGACCATCCCAATATCGTCAAAATTCATAACGTTTCTTTTGCACAAGGGCATTTTTTCTTGTTAACGGATTGTGTTGTGGATGAAGTAGGCGAAACGACCACTTTAGCTCAGTATGTATTATCGCGCGGGAAGCGCCTTGAAGAGAGTGAACTTTTTCGCTTGCTCTGGCAGATGGCCGATGCTTTGGATTATGCCCATAGCAAAAAAGCTTCAGGAAAGGGAATGGTTCATCGCGGTATTAAGCTGAATAATATCTTAATTGGAAACGGAAAGGGGGGCGGGGATCTATATCTTTCTGATTTTGGACTTTCACGCATCATAGGGTCAGGCGCTGTTTTAACCCGTACTTATAAAAGTGTTGCCGAGTCCCTAGGGCTTGGCGTGACTATTTTCGGCAAATTAGTAGGGGAAAGATATCCTATTCCGGCAATTGATACGCAAAAGTTGTTTCCGCTGCACGCCTCATTTTTGCAAAATTTCCTTTTTTTATCGCCTGAACAAAGAAGGATGGATTCTTCCCATCCGGTTGACTATAAAGCCGACATTTATGCTTTTGGAGTATTGGCTTATTATTTGCTGATGGGTGAATTTCCTGAAGGCCTTTTTCAAATGCCATCTCAGGGGACAAATGATTACGAAGGCGATTGGGATTATCTGATACGTCTTTGTTTGCAAGGGAATCCCGGCAATAGGCCCGAAGCTCTTATCCCTGTGCTGGAAACTGTGCGGAAAGGTAAAGCGTTTTCGCAATCCTCCCTGACTGAATCTGGAATGAATTATACAATTCAAAAAATGCCGAATGGAGCGGAAGTGTATTCTCAGAGTGCTATTGAGAACATGGCTGAGCCAGCGCCGGTTCAGCAAGTCCTTATGTCGGCATCTTCGCATATGAGCCAGCTTAAGCCAATTATTCACACGACTCAGTTAGAGCGCCCTATGTCCGATCCGGACCCTGCATCCGTATTTCAAATTGATACAGCCGTAAAGCAATATACGCCAGAGCGGAAAGAAGTTAAAAACCTTCAGCCGCTGTTGACAGATATGGTGATTATTCCTGGTGGAACTTTTTATCGAGGCAGCAGCGATGGCAATCGCGATGAAGTCCCTCTGCACCAAGTGACTTTGCCGAGTTTTGCCATTGACATACATCCTGTGACTAATGAGCAATTTGTGCGTTTTATTGAGGTGATGGGGGGTGAAAAAGACAGCAATCACCACGACATCATCCGCAATCGAGATTCCCGCATCAAACGCAGCGGAGGCAAGCTGAGCATTGAATCTGGGTATGCCAAACATCCAGTAGTCGGAGTCACTTGGTATGGCGCCATTGCATACGCTAAATGGGTGGGAAAAAGATTGCCTACAGAAGCAGAGTGGGAAATTGCAGCTAGAGGTGGGAATGAAAATTGGCTTTATCCTACCGGAGACGATATAGAAAAAACGCAGGCAAACTTTTTCAGCTCCGATACGATAGCTGTCATGAGTTATGCATCCAATGGCTATGGCCTTTTTGACATGGCTGGGAATGTTTATGAGTGGTGCTACGATTGGTACGGGTACAATTATTATGAAATTTCAGTGCAAGAACCTGAAAATCCTAAAGGTCCTTTGCAAGGTGTTTATAGGGTTTTAAGGGGGGGCTGCTGGAAAAGTTTGAAGGAAGACCTCAGGTGCTCCCGGCGCCATCGCAATAATCCCGGCACGGTTAATGGAACCTATGGATTTCGTTGTACAGCTGATGTATACTCCATACAATAAGATTATTAATTACACTTGATTGGATTCGCTATGCCTTCGGTTTTATTTGTTTGTTTGGGAAATATTTGCCGTTCGCCTGCAGCTGAAGGCCTGTTGCGGCACCTCGCGTTGCGGGAAGGATTAGGCAATGATCTTGAGGTTCAGAGCTGTGGGATTGGAGAGTGGCATGTAGGCCAGCTGCCTGATGAGCGGATGCGCGATGCTTCAAAGGCTAGGGGAGTCATTTTGTCGAGTCGCGCTCAGCAATTTAATCCCTCATTTTTTGAACTTTTTGATTACATCTTAGTTGTTGACAATGAGGTTTTAAGTCATCTCTATCAGTTTGCCAAAAATCCTGAACAAAAAGCAAAGATCCATCTGATTACGGCTTTTAGCGCTTGCTATCGCAACGAAGAAATTCCCGATCCTTATTATGGCGGGGAAGCAGCATTCGAACTTGTCCTGGATATGCTTGAAGATGCATGCGAAGGCCTTCTTAGAGAATTTCAAAAAAGATAAAGGTATTTCATGAAACTATTATTATCTAAGCCGCGCGGTTTTTGCGCCGGCGTGGAGCGTGCTATTGAAACCGTAGAAAAAGCTCTTCAATTATGGGGCGCTCCTATCTATGTCAAACATGAAATTGTGCATAACAAATATGTTGTGGATGGCTTAAAAGCGAAAGGTGCGATTTTTATTGAGGATGTCAATGATGTGCCTGTTGGAGAACGGTTGATTTATTCGGCCCATGGTGTTTCACCGGCAGTCCGGGAGGAGGCCAAGAGGAGGCATTTGATTGAAATTGACGCTACCTGTGGCTTGGTGACTAGGGTGCATTCTGCCGTCAAACGATTTGCGGCTTTAGGATATCGCATTATACTTATCGGCCATCGCCATCACGTTGAAATCATAGGCACCGCAGGGGAAGCTCCGGAGGTGACTACGATTGTTGAATCTGTCGATGACGTGGAGGAGCTGTCTTTCAGCACAGAGGATAAGCTTTTTTATATTACGCAAACGACTTTGAGTTTAGACGATGTCAAAGAAATTACCGAGGCATTGATTGCGAAATATCCCAAAATTGAAACCTTGCCAAGTTCCTCGATTTGCTATGCCACAACGAATCGGCAAATGGCTTTACGTGAAATTACGGATCAAACCGACCTTGTGCTAGTCGTTGGAGATCCTCAGAGTTCTAATTCAAATCGGTTGAGAGAAGTGGCTTCCAAGCGGGGGATTCCTTCGTACCTGATCAATAATGCCGATGAAATCAATCCATTTTGGCTGGAAGGAGTCAAGATTATCGGCTTGACTGCCGGTGCTTCAACTCCGGAAAGCATTGTTCAGCGATGTATCCAATGTTTAATTGAGCTTGGAGTCAAAGAGGTCGAAAATGTAGTTTTCACGAATGAAGATGTTGTCTTTCAGTTGCCTAAACCTATCGTGATGGCCTTGGCACGCTGACAAGGCCACAGCTGAACGATGGATGAAAATGGACAATATGGACATAGTGGACGAAATAGATGATAGATGAATGTTGTCACGATCAGCTTTAAATTGACGCAAATCAAATTCATCATTTTTGTTCATTTTTCTCTCCTTTTTTAGCCCACACCTAGGTGTAGCGAGCCAGGCGAGCGAGACCGCAGGTGTGGGACCCCATGGAAAACAAGGTCTAACCAGGGACCTGGTTCTTCTTTTTTCTTTTTTTCTCTTTTTTTAATCAAAATACTTTTTTTAATCAAAATATCTTCGACTTGTTAGTTTCCTAAAACATAGGTATCAAAATTCAACCTTGAAAAATAAAGATTCACCCATTTTTGAAGCAAATTAACATGAGCACCTTGCTGGGAATTCCTAAAGGGAATGTTTCTCAATCGCCTTCTATAATATTTTAGATGGCTTGCAATTTTTTGAAGCCAATTTTATCGAGTACTTTTTCAATATGCTTTAGTTCTTCGTAGGTGGCAAAATCGAGATCATAAGATTGATATCGGTTCTGGCTGTAAATGGAAACGCATGCTCCACCAACTAAAACAGCATCAATTTCATTATCCTTCAATAACTGGCACACAAAACAAGCTAGGTCTTTGATATCGATATTTGAGTATTCTACCATCTCTTATAGGGGTTTCCCTGTCTTTCGAGGTCGCTTTCTTTTTGTTAACTGATAAGTTTCTTGCATATTTGTAGGAAGGAATTCGTAAGATTTTTTAGCCAAGGCCTGTATCTCTTGAAGAAATGGATAGCGTGGGTTCCAGAAAAAAACACGTGTACGTCCTTCTAGAAAGCTGACAAGAAGCCCGCCCTCTTCCAGTTTTTTTAATGTCTTTTGGATGGGATCAAGAGAGGTTCCAAAAGCACGTTTGAGTTCGGTAGCATTAGCTTTATTATGTAGATAAAGATAGATCAAGATTTTCTCTACATTCTTATTTGAAAAGAGGTATTCAAGCATGATAAACCTATTTGATAGGTTGTATAACCGATTAGATAGGTATATGTCAAGATCTTTTGGTTAGATATTCCCGCAGGTGTGGGACCCCATGGAAAACAAGGCTTAAGCAGGGACCGGTTTTTCTTTTTTTCTCTTTTTTTAATCAAATATCTTCGAGAAGAATATCAAGGTTCGTAATACCAACCTCCGCCAAGCGCTTTAATAAATTGTATCGTAGATACGTAGCGGAACCCCTGAAGCGTATTTACAGCTATTTTGTAATTAAGCAGATCCCTTTCAGTATTAGCTACATTGATATAATAAATTACCCCCAACATATACCTGTCTAAATACAGCTGATAGGTTTCCTGCGCCCATTCCTCAGTAGCCACGGCAAGATCATATTGCTTGGCATAAGAGTCAAGATCTGCCAAGGCATCCTCAACTTCTTGAAAAGCAATAAGCACTTGCTGTTGATATTGTCCGCTAGCCTCTTTGAAGCGCGCAATTTGCGAATCTAAATAATAGGGGGTCTTAAATCCATCAAAAATTAGCTGATTGATGTTTGTTCCAAGCATCCAATAACGGCTCATCCATTTCAAAAAATCTTTAAGCACAGGGCTCTCAAATCCTCCCGTGGCTGTAAGCGTTAATGAAGGAAAGAATAAAGAATAAGCTCTTTTTATCAACGCATGATCCGATCTTAGATGATATTCTGCTTCAGCAATATCAGGACGGCGCAGCAAAATTTCAGATGGGATTCCGCTAGGGATACATGGAGGCATTCCTTTAAGAGGCATATGCTCCAGGCAAAATTCTGATGCAGGAACTCCGATTAAAACGGCAATTTGATCTTCCAGCACATTGCGCTGGCGCAGGACTTCATTATATTGGCCAAGTGCGCTATCGACTTCTTCTGCAGCAAGAGTGACATCGGCATAAAAAATAATTTCTTCCTCATAGCGTGCCTTATTGATCTCATAAGCCGTTTGACGGGTTTTGAGAACTTCCAAAAGTAGGTCTATTTGGGCGTCTATTGCCCTCAACTGATAATAGGCCGTTGCAAGGTTTGTTGTCAGGGATAGCATGACAACTTCATAATCTTTCTTTTGCGCTAACCAGGTGTATTTGGAGGCATCGTATTGATCTCTGATTTTTCCCCACAAATCCACTTCATAGCTTAAATTGATAGGCATAAAATAGTATAGCTCATGTGCGCGGAAAGCATTAGTTTCGATCGCGGGAGCTGCTGCCACGTTATTTGGATTAGTGTAATTTTTAATCAATTCACCGGTATTGGTATAAACAGGATTCAAGTTGATTTGCGGATAAAATTCTGATGCCGCAATGCCCATCAATGCCCTTGCCTCATTAATTCTTTCATAGGCGACATAGAGGTTTCTATTGTTTTGGATAGCCAGACTCTCTAACTCTTCGAGTTTGGCATCATCAAAAACTTGCCACCAATAATCAAGATCGGCCTGTTCTGAGATTTTGTTGGGTTCGCATCCTTGGCATTTTTCATTTTTATTTTTCCATTCTGAAGGAATACCAATGCCAGGAGGAGTATAAGAAGGCCCAACAGAACAGCTCGTCATCCCAAAGAAAATAGCTATGAATAAAAATACAGGATTCAGAAGAGCCTCCTTTTGGCTAAGATCGGATTCTATTGCAAAAACGATTTTTAAAAAGTATATTAAATTTTTTCTTAAAAAAGTTCAGGAACCTCGAAATGTGGATAGTTGAGCTAGCTCTTAGACGCCCATATACTTTCGTTGTGCTCGCCTTGCTTATCGCGATCGCCAGCGGTTTTTTCATGTTTGTAACACCTAAAGACATTTTTCCAAACATCAATATTCCAATCGTCAGCGTGATTTGGTCATATAACGGACTCCCTGCAGAAGAGTTTTCGCAAAGGATCACAACCTTTAGCGAATATACCCTCTCCAACAATGTGAACAATATTGAACGCATGGAATCTCAAACTTTCAATGGAGTTGGGTTGGTACGCCTTTATTTTCACCCCGGGGCTGAGATTCCTGGGGCTATTGCTGAAGCAACAGCAGCCTCGCAATCCATTTTGAAGCGCATGCCGCCTAACGTTCTTCCGCCAGTCATTTTGCGCTATTATGTGAATACTGTTCCGATTGTGCAAATGATTTTATCGGGAAAATCAGTTCCAGAATCTGAGCTTTATGACTATAGCAATTGGCGCATACGGCAGTCTATTGCCACGATCCCTGGGGCCACATTTCCCCCGCCTTATGGCGGAGTTGTACGCCAATTAATGGTTGATGTTGATTCCCTGGCGCTGCAAACGCGCGGGTTATCTGCGCGCGATGTCAATACGGCCCTGCTGAATCAAGTCGTAACCACCCCTCTTGGCGACTCGCGCATTGGGAATTTTGACTATGCCGTAAACATGAACAATACGCCTGTAGAGCCGGAAGCCTTTAACAATATTCCGGTTGCGACGGTGGATGGCAAAACCGTTTTTTTAAGGGATGTCGCCTTTGCCCATGATGGATTTGCGCCTCAGACTAACATGGTGCGGCGCAATGGAATAAACTCTGTTTTGATGCAGGTATTAAAAAATGGCACAGCTTCGACTCTGGCAATCATCAACCAGGTAAAGGAACTTCTGCCCACCATACGCGCGGCGGCGCCAAAAGGAATGAATATCGACTTGATTTTCGATCAGTCAATATTCGTTAAAAAGGCCATCGAAGGGGTTGTAATCGAAGGGGTATTAGCAGCATTCTTGACAGGCGCCATGGTGCTGATATTTTTAGGAAGCTGGCGCAGCACCTTAATGGTCCTCATATCTATTCCTTTGTCTATCATGACTTCCATTGTTTTTTTAAGCCTGATGGGTGAGACACTGAATATTATGACATTAGGAGGACTTACTTTGGCCGTTGGAATTTTGGTAGATGATGCGACTGTGGCCATTGAAAACATTCATCGCAATATCAGCGCCAGGAAACCGCTGGAGCAGGCCATTTTGGATGGCTCTTATGAAGTGACAATCCCGGCCTTTGTATCCACGTTGTCAATCTGCATTGTATTTTTACCTGTTGTCTTACTTGTAGGGCCTGCAAAGTATTTATTCACGCCGTTTGCCTTTTCTGTTGTCTTCGCTATCATTGCCTCTTACTGTCTATCGCGCACGCTTATCCCTGTCATGATCAAATTTATCTTGCCGCCTGAGATGTACTTGTATACGGGCGGAGGACCTCAAACGATTCTAGATCGCTATCACGTCAAATTTTCGGAAGGTTTTCAGCGCTTTCGAAAATCCTATGGCTCTGTGCTGCAATGGTCATTAGAAAACCGTGTCATCGTGCTTATCATCTTTGGAATGATTTTTGGCAGCGCCTTGCTCATTTTTCCTTTCGTTGGACAAGATTTTTTTCCTGCCGTCGATGCCGGTCAACTGCGGCTGCATGTTAGGGCACCGGCTGGAACAAGAATTGAAGTGACCGGGGAGGTGTTCAGCGAAGTGGAAAATGAAATAAGAAAAATCATCCATCCTAACGATATTGAGATGTTAATAGACAACATAGGAGTAAACCCTGTTCCTTATACTCTTTCTTTTGGCGATAGCACGACTGTTGGAGGCTACGATGGTGAAATTCTGGTCTCGCTCAAACCAGACAGAAAATACTCCACTCAGCAATACATGATGATGCTGCGCAAGCATCTGAAGGATAAATTTCCTAACCTGCTTTTCTTTTTTCAGCCTGCCGATATGGTGAATCAAATCCTTAATTTGGGAGCGCCCACTCCAATTGATGTTAAAGTCTCGGGTTATGATCAAAAGAATAATTTAAAAATTGCACAAGAGTTAGTCGAAGAGATCTCGCATATTCCCGGCGCTGTCGATGCCCACATACATCAAGTTGTGGATCTTCCCGAATTATTCCTGGAAGTGGATAGAATGAAAATAGCGGGTGCCGGCCTGAATCAGATAAATGTAACCAATGATGTGCTTATCAATTTTAGTGATAGCACGACAGTCACTCCAAACTTTTGGCTCGATAGAAAATCCGGAGTCCCCTACCTGATTGCTGTGCAAAATCCGAAGTACCGCATTAACACAGTGGAAGGGCTATTGCACATTCCAATTTCAAGCCCCTCCACAAAGCAATCGCAACTCTTATGTGATCTTTGCACACTAGAACGGCGTCCTTCTGTAGGTGTGGCCAGCCATCTTAACATCCAACCTGTCTATGATATTTATGCCAATGTGCAGGATCGCGATCTAGGAGGAGTGGCTTCAGATATTCAAGCCCTCGTGGATAAACATAGCAAGCAAATGAAACCCGGTAACGCCATTCTTGTCAGCGGGCTTGTTTCCAATATGAAAACCGCATTCATGAAACTTGGAATGGGCTTTATTTTTGCTGTTTTGTTGGTCTATTTCATTATGGTCATTAACTTTCAGTCCTGGCTGGATCCTTTTATCATCATCATGGCGATACCAGGGGCATTCGCAGGGATTATCTGGGCCTTGTTTCTTACCGGCACCACACTTAACATTCCCTCTCTCATGGGATCTATCATGAGCGTGGGGATTGTCACGGCAAACAGCATTTTGCTGGTGACGTTTGCAAACTTTCAGTTAAAAGAGGGGAAATCCAGCATGCAGGCTATTCGCATCGCTGCTGAAACTCGACTCAGACCCATCTTAATGACCGCCTTGGCAATGATTGTAGGGATGATTCCCATGGCTTTGGCACTTGGCGAAGGGGGCGAGCAAAATGCCCCTTTAGGCAAAGCTGTGATTGGAGGACTTGCGATTGCAACCCTAACCACATTGTTTTTCGTTCCGGTGGTATTTTCCTTTTTGCGCCATAAGGAAAATCCCTACCTACATGCCAAACCCCAGCCTTATACTCCGCCGGAACATCAATCTATAAACCAAGAAGGCATGGAATGACAGACCCTGCAATAAATCAAAGGCCTTCCTTTCGAAGGTGGTGGCTGATCGGTGTGATAGTGGTTGTACTTTTCATTCTCTTTTTATGGGGATGGATACCTCGTATGATAAATACAAAGAAAATCGAGGCCATAGCTGCTGAAGATCCTTTTCCTCAAGTTTCCATCATGCAGCTTAAGCCAAACACAAAACCAATTGAGCTCATCCTGCCAAGCTCTGCCCTCGCATGGCACATAACGCCTATTTGGGCGCGCGTCAATGGTTATCTGCTTCGCTATTTAGTAGATATCGGCGATGTCGTAAAAACTGGGGATCTGTTAGCTGAAATCGATACACCTGAAACTGATGAACAGCTTGCGCAAGCTCGAGCCGATCTAACAAATTCCATAGTTGAAAGAGACATTGCAAAAATCACCAGCGATCGCTGGCAGAAGCTTTGGAATAAAAACTCGAAAGCTGTTTCCAAGCAGGAAGTAGACCAATATAGTGCCAACCTTAAATCCACAGAAGCCCTTGTAGTGTCAAATGAAAAGATTGTTTCCAGATTGACCTATCAACAACAGTTCAAATATATCTATGCCCCTTTTGAGGGCATCATTATCCAGCGTCTGGTCGACATTGGCCACTTGATATATGGCAGCGTCAATAGCACCCCTCAGGAGCTATTCCAAATTGCACAAACGCATACCATCCGGTTTTTTGTTGACGTTCCGCAAACCTACTACAAGCAAATCAAAGAAGGCCTAGACGCTGAAGTGACAGTTACAGAGCTGCCTGGAAAAATATTTAAAGGGACCGTCGCACGTTATGCCAAGGCATTAGATCCTACCTCTCGCACCTTGTTGACTGAGGTAGATGTGGAAAACAGCGAAGGCCTCTTATATACTGGTTTGTATGGACGTGTCAAATTCCTTTTAGTGCCCGATACGGTCAACTTCATCATCCCTTCTACAGCTGTCATCATCCGTTCGGGCTTTCCGCATATGGCCATCGTTGATGAGAATAATACCATTCATCTCGCTCAAGTACAAATAGGCCGCGACTATGGCAATCAGATGGAAATCACCTCAGGCCTTAAAGAGAATGAGCGCATTGTCACTATTCCCTCTGATAGAGTCCGCGAAGGAGTGAAGGTAAGTATCGTAGGAGGCGGCACTCCTTAAGGGTTAATTTTCCAGCAGCGATGGATTTACAAACTTATCTCCTGATATTTTATCATTCCACAATGATTGGATTTCTTCGGAGAGGAGACTTATTAACGAGGAATTAATCATGATGATCCTGTAATATAAGTTTAAGTATACTAATTGATATTTTTTATATTAAGTATTATTCTGTATTAATTGCAACTATTTTATTGAAGTCTACTACTACTCAAGATGGAGGTTAAGTTTATATCAGCAATATTCAAAATATAGTATTATAAAATAAGCGAAGTTGTTCAGGCTCAAGTTTAGTCTTGCAGGAGGATGTTTATGCCTTATACAAGAGTCATCATTGTCGGAGGAGGTTTTGGAGGGTTGAATGCCGCCAAATCTTTGGCAAAAGCCAATGTTGACGTGCTTTTATTTGACAAAACCAATCACCATGTTTTCCAACCATTGCTTTATCAAGTAGCCACAGCTGCGTTATCCCCCGGCAACATTGCTGTCCCTATCAGAGAAGTTGTCCGCTTTCAGGAAAATACAAGCGTTGTCATGGCAAATGCGTTAACTGTTGATAAAGATCAGCAGCAAGTTCTTCTGTCAGACGGGGAAGTTTTCAACTATGACTATCTAATTTTAGCGCCGGGCGGCAGCCATTCTTATTTTGGCCACGATGATTGGGAAGGAAATGCGCCCGGACTTAAAACTGTCAAGGATGCCTTGCGGATTCGAGAAAAGATTCTTTTGGCATTTGAATTGGCTGAACGTTGCGATAGCATTTCGGAATCTGCAAAATATCTGCGGTTTGTCATCATAGGCGGAGGCCCAACTGGAGTTGAAATGTCTGGGGCAATCGCTGAAATATGCCGCAAAACAATGTTTAAAAATTTCCGGAAGATTAAACCGGAGCAGTCCCAAATTTATTTAATTGAGGGGATGAGTCAGATTTTGCCTAGTTATCCCCCCCACTTAGCAAATATCGCCCGCCGTGATTTGGAGAAGCTAGGTGTTAAAGTATTTACCGGTTCGATTGTTACAAGTGTGACAGCTCAGGGGGTGTACATTGGCAATAAGTTGATTGAAAGTAACACTGTAATCTGGGCTGCCGGCAATCAAGCTTCGCCTCTGCTGAAAACCCTGGATGCTCCATTAGATCGGCAAGGCAGGGTAATTGTAGAAAAAGATTTGTCTTTGGCGGGCTACCCTGATCTGTTTGTGATTGGCGACGCTGCGCTAGTTGTGGACGATAAAGGTGCCATTTTACCAGGCATTGCTCCTGTAGCTATTCAGCAGGCCCGTTATGTCGCACAAATAATTAAGAAAGGCATTCCTAAAGAAAAACGGCAGGCATTTCGATATTTTGATAAGGGGACGATGGCTACAATTGGAAAAGCTAAGGCTGTAGCTGTAGTCGGGAAACTTCAATTCTCTGGATTTTTAGCATGGCTTGCCTGGGGATTGATTCATATTCTTTATCTCATTAGTTTTAGCAATCGCCTTCTTGTGATCACGCAATGGTTTTTCTGGTACTTGACCGGAAAAAGGAATGTGCGTGTCATTTCTAATCCCATTAATGAAGTTAAAAAAGAGCAGCCGAGTCCGAAAAAAAAGGAAACGGAAAAAACAGAAGCCGAAGTGAAAGTTTAAAAATTAATCGGTGTTTAAAATAATCCCAGTGTGGTATGTTCGTTGCTTTCAACAATTAAAATAAGAAGGCAACGATGAAATTTTTTCGAAAAATGATGCTGATGATGACGCTAGGCGCAGGAACGCTTTTGGCTAATGATTTTGATGTCGATTATACGATTGGCGCAGGATACCGGGCAGACAGTTTAAACTGGAGCTTGGCGCATCCCTCGGGAACCCCCGATATCCTTTCTGAGTTGACTTGGGAAGACCTGAGAATGTTTCAGATGATGGCTGAAGCTCGAGTAGTGTCTTGCCAGCATATCGTTCTACGCGGCTATGCCGATTATGCCATCATCCTTCATGGCCGCAATCAAGATTCGGATTATTTAGAAAGCCATCGCAATCTTGAGTTTTCACGCACCAACAATAACGCTGGAAAAGGGGAGGCCTTCGATCTTTCCGCCGGAACCGGTTATCAATTCACTTGGTGCTATGAAAGGGTTAAATTCAGTCCTATGCTGGGATTTGCCTACCGAGCACAGCATTTGCGGCAATACGATGGGTTTCAAACTATCGGATTTGTTTTCAGGGATGAATCCGGAGGGGCTTTTGGTGCTTTGCCTGGCCCTATCAACGGACTGCATAGCAATTATAGGGCGCGATGGTGCGGGCCTTGGTTTGGTTTTGACCTATCCTATGAGGCTTCATGCAACCTGACTCTTTACTGTCGTTTTGAATACCATTTGGTTACTTTTTTAGGGACGGGTCATTGGAATCTTCGCACTGACTTCGTACGCGATTTTAGGCATCATGCGCAAGGCTGCGGACCTTTATATTTAATTGGCGCTGATTATTCTGTTTGTGGGACCTGGTTATTGGGATGGAGAGCTAATTATCAGACTCTATCAACCCTTCACGGTATCGATCACACTTTTTTCGCGCAAGGAGTAGCCAAAACGCGTTTGAATTCAGTGAATTGGCATTCATTCAGCACAAGCGCGACTTTAACCTATAGCTTTTGAGTACAAAGGAACAGGGCG
>Ga0206882_1010_pt2 | contig 15439 bp, 19 predicted proteins | sample Alteio_BWOrgCont_4_FD_152908 | JGI IMG/M metagenome (GOLD analysis project Ga0206882, IMG submission 152908) | Enriched cells from forest soil in Barre Woods Harvard Forest LTER site, Petersham, Massachusetts, United States -... | ecosystem: Environmental > Terrestrial > Soil > Temperate forest > O...
TGCACATCTGCAAATTGAAAGGCTAATTTTAACAGATAAAAATATTTTAAAGAATTTTGGTAGTTCAGATGGTTAGCATACATGCCTGTCATCCCGTCCATTCCGCTTTCACCCGCTGTAGCTTTAGCGAAAGCGGGTATAAGTAAAAAGCCTTACTGAAAAGTGAGGCTTTTTGCGTTTACTATTTATAAAAAAGATTTTGTAGATTTGTTAAAAGGAGTATAAAACCATGGGGAAAACAGGAATCAAAGCAGGAGGGGAAACACAAAATTCCTTTTTCAAAGTTAAATCATATTCAATTTCAGAGATAATGGCTGCCGGGGGTGCTACTGCTTTCGCTACGAAAATGGGCAAGAAACCTCAAAATCTCGCGTCCCGCCTTAAAAACTTTCCGCAAGATGCTTTTTTGACAAATGAAGAGGCTAAATCAGCATTGGAAACATTGAAGAATAATAAATGAATTTATTGTTCGATACAAATATCCTGATCCATCTTGCACGGGATTATTCTTTAAAGTTGCTTCAGCAGATTAATCCAGACAGCGATAAGGTATTTATATCCGTTGCTACAGTTAGTGAATTAAAGTCTCTTGCGTTGCAAAACAATTGGGGCTTGAGAAAACTCGGACTGGTGGATGCAGTATTGGAAGAAATGCTTGTTGTTGAGATCAACGAAAATTTAATAGATACTTATGCCCAAATCGATGCTTATTCACAATGTAAGAATCCATCTTTTGCTACTTATCCACATAAAACAGCAAGGAATATGGGCAAGAATGACCTCTGGATTGCTTCAACAGTAGCCTTGCTCGGATTAATACTGGTCACCACGGACGGAGATTTTGACCATCTTGGCCGTGCGTTTTTTGATGTCCGTAAAGTTAATCCCGCAGAACTTAAGGTCAAATAGTCCAAATAGTTAGACCTATTTTACGCTATACCTGGTCTGATTCGGTTACAAACCTCAATTCACACTGCGTAAAACTTCAAACCCATAATTCCGCACATAATAAGCATCATGAAAAAAATTTCGGGCCAGGAGATGGATTGGTGGAAAAACAAAGTGTCGGCTAACTTGATCAGTACCAGGCTGGCGCCTGTCCAGGCCGCGAAAGCGGTTGCGGTAGGTACCTGTTTAATGGCAAGGGAAAAAAAGTAAACGTTGGCCAGGCCAAACAGCAGGTAACCGGCCAGCGGGCCCATGATGCCTATGCCTAACGGACTGTAAAAGTTAAGCCAGGTAAGCAATTTGAAATCGCCAAATTTCAAAAACTTTACGCAATAGGTCCACGCGGTTTCAAATAATGCAGCTATGAGTATGTATATCCAGGCCAAGGGTTCAGATATTAATATAAGATTTGATCTTGCCTGTCACCTCCAGCTTTTGCCACCAGTTCGTTATCCGTTTTAAAATTGCCGGCTTTAAATTATAATAATGGTTAAACCAGCGGTGTTTGAGCCATTTCCTTTCATCAAAACGGACAAAGGAAAAAGCGTGCTGTAAAAAATAATCTTTCGGAAAGTCGTAATATAAGCCCCAGTTTTCGGGCTTGTCGCCGGGCGGATGACCGGGATCATACACCGTACCGAATAAATGGTCCCAAACCGAAAACTTGGTAGAAAAATTAGCGTGAAATACTTCGCGGTAATTGGCATGGTGCCATAAATGCAATTCGGGCGAGTTGAGAAAATATTTAAGCCTGCCCATTTTTACGTTGATATTGGCATGGATAAACATCCCGAACATGGCATCGAGCATTGCTTTAATGGGTACTACAACAGGATCGGCGCCCAGCAGGATGATGGGTGCAAACTCAATGGTTTGGTTAATGATAATTTCAAAAACATGCGAACGCGACCCCGATAAAAAATCAACTTCTTTACCTGAATGATGGGCTTCATGTATACGCCAAAGCAATTTGCTGGAATGCTGCCAGCGATGAAAAAGATAAATATAAAGATCGTGTGTTACCAGGAAGAATAACACTTGTACAGGAATAGACCAATGCCTGACAAACTGGATTGAAGACCAGTCAAAGTTTTTTTGAAAAGGCATAATTATATAATCAAAGATGACGATCTTCAAAAAATAACTCTGAATTAGGGTATACCATACCAGGTCGGTCCAAAACCCCTCCCTAAAAAAGGCCAGGCCTTTGCGATAGGGCGAAACACGCTCCCAGGTAATAATAAATACCGCCCAGCAGGCAAGTATAAACGTTGTTATAGTAACTATTTTCTCCTGCGGCATTAACTCACTAAAGGCTTTTCTTTATACTCGTCGCTTATATTGACCCTTAACCGCTTCATAGGTGCAAGTTCCGATTCATAAACTTTTTTTATACCGTCGCCGGCAGCGGTTTCTATATCGCGTATATCCCTTACCAAACGCTGAAAACCTTGCGGCTCAACAGACGCGGCATGATCAGACCCCCACATGGCACGGTCGAGCGTAAAATGCCTTTCTACAAAAGCAGCGCCCATAGCAACCGCGGCTACTGTGGTTGCCAGTCCTGTTTCATGGCCGGAATAACCAATCGGTACCCCCTTGAACTTCTCACCCAGCGTATGGATCATATTCAGGTTAAGTTCTTCGGGTTTGCAAGGATACGCCGATGTGGAGTGGGCCAAAAATACAGGGTAGTTAGCGTCATACTCATTCACAAAGATCAACGCATTCTCGATCTCTTTCATTGTCGACATTCCGCTTGATAACATTAAGGGCCTGCCTGTTTCGAGGATACGGGAGATCAAATCAAAATCTGTTAACGAAGCCGATGCCAGTTTATATAAAATGGTGTCAAAACGCTCCATAAAATCAACCGATGGTACATCCCAGGCCGATACAAACCAGTCTATTCCCACCTTTTTGCAATATTGATCGATAGTTGCATATTCGGCTATGCCAAATTCTGTTTTTCGCTTATAATCAATATAGCTCATGCGGCCCCAGGGGGTATCGCGCATAATTTCCCATTGATCTTTTGGCACACAAATTTCGGGCGTACGTTTTTGAAATTTAACCGCGTCGGCTTTGGCAGCAACCGCCTCGTCTATCAGTTTTTTGGCAATATCGAGGGAGCCATTATGATTAATACCAATTTCGGCAATAATATATGACGGATACCCTTTGCCAATTTTACGGCCATTACTTAACGTAATTACACCATTTTTTACAGGCGATACAGATATGTAACTTCCCCTTGCGTCAATGATCATTTCGGCAAATTCCCTGAAACAGCCCTCGCCGCCCTTAGCCTGGCAAACATAATCTGCCTGGTTTTTTATCCTGGGCAGCGCGTCAGCAGGGGCAGCGGTCAAACTAACCATCTGCATTATTTCCAGGTCATTATAATCATCGCCTATATAGGCAACTTCATGGGCGCTCACTTGCAGGCGACTTATAATTTCTTTTAAAACCTGTGGTTTATCTTTAACAAATAAGTGCAATTCCTCTATCTGCAATTTTTTTGCACGGGCGATAACAGATGGCGATTTTTCGCCGGTAATTATAGCTGTTTCTATCCCGGCAATTTTACGCAGGCGCTCAACGCCCATGCCATCGCGCATATTGAATTTTTTCAGGTCTTCGCCATTATCGCCGTAATAAACGCCGCCATCGGTTAAAACGCCGTCGCAATCGGTTATTAATAGCTTAATTTTAACTGCTTTTTGTTGTAGGATGTCTTTCATATATGTTTAATTTAAATAGGTGCTTATTTTAAATTGCTGTCCATCCCCCGTCTACTACCAAATTAGCCCCGGTCATATACGCGGATGCATCACCTGCCAGGAACAGTAACGCCCCCTGGTAGTCGGATGGTTTGGCCATGCGGCCCAGTAATGTTTTTGCTGAATAGTTATGTATAAAAAACTCACTTTGGTTATTCTCTACACCGCCTGGCGAAAGTGTATTGACCCTTATGCCTTTGTTGCCCCAGTACGCGGCCAGGAAACGGGTAAAATTGATAACAGCGCCCTTGGTTACCGGGTATGCGGGAGATTTATAAAAGGTTTGCTCACCCGATTCATCCCGGTAAATGCTTTGATCGGGGCCAACCATGCCATAGGTTGACGCGATATTGATAATGCTGCCGCCGCCTTGTTGGGCCATTTGTGAGCCAAATACCTGCGAGCATAAAAACACCCCGGTTATATTTACATCCAGCGATTTTTGAAAAGCATCAAGCGGGTAATTTTCAAAGGCCGATAATTCGGCGGCCAATGCAGGGTTTTCAAACATATCGTTGATAGCCGCATTGTTTACCAATACATCTATGCTATCATATTTCGCCAAAATTTTACTTAAAGCGGCTTCTAACGAACTTTTATTGGTTACATCAATGCTAATGCCGTAATGCCCTGCCCCCAATTCATCCGCAAATTGTTTTGCTTGCGCGGCATCAATATCGGCAACAACCACGCTGGCGCCTGCCATTGCCAGCGCCTCGCAATGTTTTTTACCGATAAGCCCTAAAGCGCCGGTAACTATAGCTGTTTTCCCTTTTAATGAAAATAACTCCATTTTTATACGGCTGTTACCGGTTTTGGCTTGATATTATAATTGTTTACCTTACGGAAGACGGCTTCCAATACTTCGCCCCTTAAATAGCTTTTAACATTCCCGCTTTCAATGGCGGCTTTCATTAACGGCATAATGTCCCTGTAAGCTTCAAGCGTATAGCTGATGTCTTCGTCGGAATGGCTATAGCACAGGTTATGAAAACCTGCCCAAAGCACGCCGCGTTTGATCATTTCCTGCTGCATCAGCGTTTTAACTTCAAGGGCATTGCCCGCCTCGGGAGTAAAGGTTATCATAGTACGGCAGTTAAAACCTATGCAACCGGTGTATTTATCCATGCCGGTCTCGATGGCGATTTTATTATAGCCATCTTTTAGCAACGCGCCTTTTTCGTCAAGATATTTAGGGACTTCTTTATCAATTAATTCATTAATGGTGGCGATGCACGCTGCTAACGATAAAGCTTCACCGCCAAATGTGGTATAGCTAAATACCTGTGAATTGAACAATTCCATCACATCGGCCCGGCCAGTTAATAAGGCAATGGGCATACCGTTGGCACAGGCTTTTGAAAAAACGGCGAGATCGGCTTTTACGTTAAAATATTGCTGGGCACCGCCTACCGCTATGCGGAAGCCGGTCCACATTTCATCAAATATTAATAGCGTACCGTTTTCGCGGCATACTTCGGCCAGTTCCTGTAAAAAGCCCGGTGCGGGTGCCTGGAAAATAAAGGGCTCCAGTATCAACGCGGCAACTGTTTCGTCAAGCGCGGCTTTTATGGCTTCAATGTCGTTATATTCAAAAGTATAAGTTAAGTCCTGCACGGCTTCGGGTATGCCGGCATTGCGGCTGGTGATACCGATATACCAATCGTGCCAGCCATGATAGCCACAGCAAAAAACTTTATCGCGGCCGGTAAATGCCCGCGCTACGCGGATGGCTGCTGAACAAACATCGGCGCCGGTTTTAGCTATCTTTACTGCTTCGGCGTTGGGTACAACTTCCTGTATCAATTCGGCTAATTCTACTTCCAACGGGTGCATTAATGAAAAAGTGATACCATCTTCCAATTGTTGTTTTATGGCGTTATCAACGACAGGATAGGCATAACCCAATGATAACGGGCCAATAGCCGCATTAAAATCAATATATTCATTACCGTCAACATCCCAAACATGTGCGCCCTTGCCTTTTACCAGATATTTAGGTGCGACACCTTTTGTAAACTGGCCGGGGCCTTTGGCTAAAGTTTGGGTTACCGGTTTTTGCACTTTAAGCGCCCGGCTATATAGTTTATCCGATTGGGTGATATCTGGATAGTTTTCGTTAAACATTATTTTGTTGGCCATATCGGTTAGTTTTTATTCAGCAAACTGTGGTTTTAAAATATCAGGTTGTATATGTTTGGTTTGATAGCCTAATACCTGTTCGGCTATTTGTTTGCCTGTAAAGCCCTCGTACAATAAAACATCAGGAAGCAACGCGGGCCTGAACCATTTTTCGTTCAACGCGATGGGCAATACATTAGCTGTTTGCCGGTGCTTTAGCAATGTTTCGGCAACAATTGTATATAAGCCGCCTTTTTGAAAATGATCTTCCAGTGTTACCACCAGGCTGCTTTCGGCCGAATCCAAAATAGCCCGTTCATCTACAGGTTTAAGGCTGCGCATATTAACAAGCCCTGCCGACAACCCCTCTTCTTTTAATATTTCAATCGCGATAAGCGCCTGTTCAAAAAGTAACCCGTAGGTAAGGATGGTTACATCAGCGCCTTTTGCTATCACTTCGGCTTTGCCGGGCTCAAACGGCGCATGTATATATTCCGTTTTGCGGGTATTGATACGGGTGTAAGCAGGGTTTGCCGACTGCCATATTTCGGGTAGCATCTTTATCAAATCGTCTTCATCCGCCGGGGCAAATACGGTCATATTGGGTATGCCGCACATTAATGCAATATCTTCAATGGCCTGGTGTGTGGGGCCGTTGCCATCGGATAAAAAACCGGGGATAAAACCGCTAAGTTTTACCGGCAGGTTGGCTATACCTAAATCTGTACGCACAAATTCAAAGGCGCGCATGGTTAAAAACGAAGCCAGCGCGTGTACAATGGGGATACGGCCACGCAGGGCTAACCCGGCCGCCGCGCCTATCATGGTTTGCTCGGTAATGCCGGTATCAATAAAACGGCGGCCTAAAATACCGGGCAGGTTACGTACCAGCGCACGGTTCTCAGCAGTCATTACTATGACCTGTTCGTCAGCTAAAGCGGTTTCGGTTAATAATTCTTCGTAACTCATTTAGCGTACAATTAAAGTTTCGGATGTCAGTTCGGTAATTGCGTGGCCGTGCAGTTCAAGCAGTAACTGATCTATCTCTTCTGTTGAAAAATTACAGAACCAGCGGTCGGCGCGTTCCTGTATGCTTGGTAGCCCTTTTCCTCTTACCGTATCAGCTATCACCACATTAACTTTGCCCTGCTCAAAAGGGTAAGCGCTGAAAGCTTCGTGCAACGCGGTAAAGTCATGGCCGTTTATCCGCTTTACGGCAGCGCCAAAGGCTTCAAATTTTTGTGTTAACGGCTCAAGCGGTATCAAGTCTTCGGTACGCATATTGGCCTGGAAGTGGTTGCGGTCTACCACAAAAACCAGGTTATCCAGCGCATAGGCATTAGCAACAAGTAGCGCCTCCCAGCAGGTACCCTCGTTCAGTTCGCCGTCGCCCAATATGCAAACCACTTTATTCTTTGTGCCCCTTATTTTAATATCCATAGCAACGCCTATCGCTACTGATGGCAGGTGCCCTAACGAACCTGAATGAAACTCGACACCGGGTATATGGGTATTGGGGTGCCAGTAAATATGATCGTCTAACGAAAGGTGTTTGTTAAGCCGTTCTTTTTCAATAAACCCTAATTCAGCTAATGTGCCGTACAGGGCAGGCACATCATGGCCTTTGGACAGGAATAGATAATCTCGATCCGGGTCGTCTAAATTATCGGCATTGATGTTAAGGAAATCGGTGTATAAATAAACGACCAGGTCGACAGCCGATAGTGATGCCCCTATAAAACACCCGCCATTGGTTGACATGCGTACAATATGCTCTCTTACTTTTAAAGCAATTGACTGCAAATCCTCATCCGTATAATTCGTATCTTTTATCATAAGCTCAATTCACTTTTTCTAATACAGGTATGGGTGCCTGTTTTGTATGAACAGGAAGTATCGTCTTTAACTCATCCAGGTGGTTGCGGTACCAGTTAACGCCGGCATAGCGGGCATTAAGCGCATAGATGCCAGGTTCGCGTTCTAAAAGATCAATTATATCCTGGCAGGAAAAATTGGGATTAGACGGATATAGTTCTTCAAAAACACGTTCAATAAACTGGTAGTCTTCTAAATAATCGATGGTAAACCGGTGCGACATAGAATAATCTTTCCCTGTTTCCCAGGCTACATTCCCGATATTAAAAAGATCCGGGTTTTCCCATATATATGGTGTGGTATGCTCCAGTTCCAACGGCCGGTTCGCGTTTTTCCAGGTACGCTCCAAACATTCAATTGTCACGATCTCCACATCATTGCCATCGGGCCATGTAGCCGGGTGTAAATTGCTTACATAATCAATTTTGCTTGCAGACCTGAAAAAATAATCCAAAACACGGTCGACGGCACGGGGGTCTATCAACGGGCAATCAGAAGGAACCTTGACCACAAAAGCGGCATCAAGCAGCTTTGCCGCGTAATAATGCCTTTTCAATAAATTATGTTCGCTGCCGCGAAACCATTCTATCTCCAGCGCTTCTGCCTCCTGCACAATAAGGTCATCTTCTTCATTTTCGGAAGTAGCTATAATAAGCGATACGGGATAGCGTATCATTTGTAAACGTTCAATCATCCTTGCCAGCAGGCTTTTACCCAACAACGGCAGCATTACCTTGCCCGGTAAACGGCTTGAACCCATGCGTGCCTGTATTACTATAACTATTTTGTCTTCCATAATGCTAAGCCGATAAAAGTTCTTCTGCAAATTCCGGTTCCGGCTGTTTCATCGTAACCGCATGGGGGTCAAAGCTATCCTTACCGCCGGTATGATTTATATATTCCCGGCAAATAGCCGCGATATTTTGTGCCGACATGCCCCCATTTTGCAGTGGGGTAAGCTTTTTCAGTTCGTCCACATCAAACCAGGAATGCACTTTTTTACCCAATGCGATACCTGTAAAAACAACGGTGGAATACTGGGTGATAAGCTCGCAGCAATTGGCGATCATCTCGTTGGTATTGCCGGAAGTGAATATCATTGATCCGGCCGGGGCGTAATTACGTATCTCGCGTTTGGCGCGTTCAAAATTTTCATTCGGATGAAGTTTGAACAGCATGGGGCGCCCCGTTGCAATTTTTACCGCCTTTTTTATAAACGCGGGGCGGTTTTCAACCCGGTAGGTTTCGCGCATATCGGTTGTAGCAACCATTACATAATTACGGTGAGGGAAATCATTGACAAGGTATTTTTCCAGATCGTCATAATTTGGAATACCGGTTACTATGATCTTGTCTTTATCTGTTCCCATATTCGCGAAATACTCTTTATAACCGGTTGAAGCCGCGCAATAAATATCACATAAGTTGGTAGACCCATTTAAAGAAGTATTGCCGGCAAATGCGGCAGGCAGCTCCAATGATTTTACCAACCGGCTCAAAAGTGTAAACTTATCGATCATGCCCTCTTGTACCCATATGGTTTTGTATTGTAGCATACGTTCAGGAATGAGCATATCTGAACAATAAACAACGAGGTCATATTCATTTTGCGTAGCGCCATAATCAGTTTGCAAACCATGCTTAAGCATGTATTTTTCTGAATTTAACCTGAACTGGCCTGCGAGGGCTGTGCCGTTGGCCCAGCTTGTTTTGTTAATAATTTTATTAAGCAGTTGACTATCGGTGAACACCTGGCTAAACCAGCAATCCATCTCAGGCAGCTTGTTTGCTATCTGGTGCATTTGCGAAGTTTGATTAAGGGAGCCGGTAATAAATAAAACTTTCTTCAATTTAAAGGCTGATTACACAAAGTGATTTTTAATGTTTTAATCGCAACAGCATTTCATGGTATTGTATTAGGTTAAAATTAGACTGCCAGTTTTTAGCTAATGAAAAATTAGCGTTATTAAATTGTTAAGTGCCGGATAATGACATTAACAGGAGTTTTCTGAAAGCTGAAAATTTTAGGACGGCGGCCTGTTTTGCGGTGAAAAAAACATAAACCGCATTGGGACAAACGGGGGACTAAACCGGGTCTATAAACAAAAAATCCTGCCGGAAAGCAGGATCTTTTGTTTACACAGGGTCAATAAAATATAAACACTATTTACTCAATACTCCAACTCCGTACAAGTAAAACCGGCGTCTTTCAATACCGATTCAATATAACGCGGAGAAATATCGTTAGATACTACCCTTAGTATCCGGTCGCAATCTTCCAGATCAAAGTTCCAGTCTTCAATAGCCGGTATAGCGGTTAGCAGGGGGCTTACCCTGCTAACCTGCTCCGGTTCGGAAACGCTTGTTGTAAATACAAGTATGTTCATTGTAATATTGTTAATGGTTAATGGCCGATAGGCCATAGTCCATGGATAATCGGCTATGGACTATGGTCTATGTACTACTTCTACTCCGTTGGTTTCGCGGCTTCGGCGGCATTGTTATCCCATTCTGCTTCAAACGGGTGGCGATTGCCATATCCCCGGCCGCGTCTTCCGTCGCCGCAACGCTGTTCCCATTTTTGTTTAAACTCGGCTTTTTCTTCGGGCGTCATGTTTTTAAAACGTTCCAGCATACGGCCGTTCATCCAGTGCGGGCCGCCCCAATGCCTCCGGCCGCCCTTGCCAAAGCCGAATAATATTTTGCATAAAATAAATATGCCCATAGCCTGCCAAAATGTGATTATGCCTACGTGTAATATAGCTGGCAATAAATTGTTCCATAATTCCATCACGATATAGCTGATGCCTGTCAAAAAGGCTGCCACCGCTATCGGGATAAATATGAACCGTCCTCTAAAAAATAATTTTCTCATGTTTTTAATTTTTAATATTCTGTAATTTCCTTGTACAATTGTTTTAACCTTTCCCTTAAGTGCAATACGGCGTAGCGCTTGCGCAATACCAGGGTGTTTGTGTTTAGCCCGGTACGCTCTGCAATTTCGCCGAAAGGGATATCATCCAGTTCGTGCCATATAAATACCTGCCGTTGTTCTTCGGGCAATTCATCCAGCGCTATAAATAGCTGCTCCCAAAAAAGGTTGCGCAGGTATTCAGTTTCCGGGGTATTATCGTCGGTCAGCAGGATCTCTTTAAAATCAAACGTATCCTCTTCATCGTCATCTGCCAAAAAATCATCCAGCAACGCTTCCGACTTCTTTTTATGCTTATCTGTAATCTTGTTTCTCGCTACCTTGTACAGCCAGGCGCCTGTCTGCTCAATAGGTTCCGAATTAACAAGGGCGCTAAACTGGTACCAAACATCCTGCAGAATGTCTTCGGCATCGGCATCGCTTTTTACCCTTTTGCGGATAAAACCCAGCAGGTTTTTGCCATACAATTTTATTGCTTGTATGATATTGCTGTTTTTATCGTCGGACATCAGGGCTGTTGTTACCAATTGTATTCTTGTTTAAAGATATAGACGATTGGGGGATAAAAACATTTCAAAGAATTTTAAATTTAATTTTATTGCAGCCAAACATGATCCGTCAACTGGCACGATGGCGATTACTCACCCCGCCGACGCTTCGCTGGGCGACCCTCTCTTTCCGCAAGCGGAGAAAGAGGGTTTGGAAAGTTTTTTAATTCCCTCTTTCCGCCGTAGGCGAAGAGAGGGTGGTCGAGCGAAGCAATGACCGGGTGAGTAATCGCCCCCGTGCCATTAGATTTTTACACCCTCCTGACTGCCACCCTCACAATTAGCACGAACTTTGACATGTTGTTATAAAGGGTTTATTTACTCATGGCAAATAAAAAAACACTGGTTTTAGGCGCTACGCCCGATAGCAGCAGGTATGCTTACCTTGCAGCTAACAGGCTGGTAAAAAACGGGCATAGCATTATAAACGTAGGTATTAAAACCGGCGAAGTTGCAGGTGTGCCTATTGAAAAACCCGAAGTTATTCATCATGATATTGATACTATCACTTTATACGTTGGCCCGCAGCACCAGCCCGCTTTGTACGATTATATCTTAAATACACATCCCAAACGTATCCTGTTTAATCCCGGTACCGAAAATGCTGAACTGCGCCGTATGGCGAATGAAAAAGGTATTGAAACGGAGTACGCCTGTACATTGGTATTGTTGTCGATAGGGCAGTATTAAGCAGTAGCAAAACGGCTCAAAATTTAAAAACATTTTTTTCGGCCTTTGGTTAACTGTATGATAGCGTATGTTACGCTGTTAAAATCAGTTAATTATGAAAACTACCATTAAATTATTTTTGAGCTTCCTGCTGCTTGGTGGCTCATTATCCTGCTTCGCGCAAAAAATGCCATTGAAAGAAGGTGTTAACAATATTCCGGATGGCCGGAATATCGTTGTTCAGCCAATATTTAATAAAGACGATAATATTAAGGGGAACATCACCATTGATTTTACCATCGATAAAACGGGCAATGTAATTTCGGCAAATGTGGATAACAACGGCACCACCATTACAGACAGGGTTATTATACATAAATGTGAGCTGGCGGTAAAGGCCGCAAAATTCAACACGCTTAAAACAGCCCCGGATACACAACAAGGCAGCTTGTACTTTTCGTTTAAAGGGAAATAGAAAGACGCTGTATAAAAAACAGAGTTAATCTCTGTGTTCTTTGTGCCTTCACTTTGTGTCCTCTGTGGTTAAAATTTAAAACCACAAAGAGCACAGAGAATTTACACAAAGAAACACAGAGGCCAAGTTCAATCCCAATGATTTTAAAAACACCGGATTTGGCTTTCGGCCCAGGAAGTTTTTTAGCATCTCGGTTTATCTGCCCCAATATGAAATTAAGTATAAATATTAAGGGCCAAAACAACAGTATACTTGTCACCCATACCTTAAATACTATAAATAAGCGTTTCTTTCATAATCAGGTTTAAATATACAGCTTTTGATTTTTTCAAATGCAACTTGCTTTTTTCAATTATACTCTTTATTTTCAACCTGTTATATGGAAGCAGCGTTACCCATTCAAAAAGCGCGTATTCATTCAATTGATATCCTGCGCGGCATCGTTATGATCATCATGGCGCTTGACCATGTACGCGATTATATGTCGGGCGCGCAGATCGATCCGCTTGATTTGTCAAAAACATCGGCAATCTTCTTTTTTACCCGCTGGATAACCCATTTTTGTGCGCCAACCTTCATATTCTTATCCGGCGCAAGCGCTTATTTGTCGCTGTCAAAGAAAAAATCAACCAGCGAAGCATCCCGGTTTTTATTGACACGCGGGTTATGGCTTATCTTTTTAGAACTAACCATTATTAGTTTTGGGTGGCAATTTGACATTGGCTTCCATACCATATTCGCGCAGGTAATATGGGTTATTGGCTGGAGTATGATCATCCTTTCTGCACTGGTGTATCTAAAACCGGTATATGTTGGCTTGTTTGGGCTGATACTCATCTTCGGTCATAACGCTTTTGATTATATAACCTCTGCTTCCTTTGGTAGTGATAAAGTATTTTGGATGCTGTTGCACGAAACCAATTTTTACCAGATCAATAAATACGAATCCATTTTTGTGCTTTATCCGCTTATTCCTTGGGTCGGAGTGATGGCTGTGGGCTATGCATTTGGGACTTTATTTAAACTGGAAGCGGTGGCAAGGCGATCATTGTTTATTAAAATTGGTTTAACCAGCCTGCTTCTTTTTATAGTATTGCGATACTTCAATATTTATGGCGACCCGACGCCCTGGGAACACCAGGCTGTTTGGTGGAAGAATATACTGGCCTTTGTTAAATGCCAAAAGTACCCGCCGTCGCTGCAATATATTTTAATGACACTTGGCATATCCATTATCGCGTTAGCATTATTAGAGCATACCAACAATAAACTTAGCCGCATATTTATTGTTTATGGCCGTGTGCCCCTGTTTTATTATGTGCTGCATATTTACCTGGTACATACTATACAATTTATTGTGAAGCTGGTACAAGGGCTTCCGTTAAAACAAACCCAATCCCTGGGGCCGCCCTCGCTGGGTGTCAATGGTTTTAGCCTGCCGGTGGTTTACCTGATATGGCTGTGCGTGGTTATTATTCTATACTTCCCCTGCCGGTGGTTTATGCAATTTAAACAAAGACGTAATAATTGGTGGTTAAGTTATTTGTAGCAAAACCCGGTAGTGTCCCAGTTTAAAAATTTTTATATGAACGTACAAGAACAAATCAAACAGTATATTGTCAGCCAAGCTGAACCAAAGCGAAGTGACATGCAACAGTTGCATTTGCTTATACTTAAAGTATTGCCAGGATGTAAATTATGGTTCCTTGATGGTAAAAACAGCGAAAATAAAACTGTTTCTAATCCTAATATAGGATATGGATCCTACACCATAAGATATGCTGACGGAAAAACGAGGGAGTTTTATCAAATTGGTATGAGCGCAAACACAACCGGGATTTCCGTTTATATACTTGGTATCACGGATAAGACATATTTAGCTCAAACGTATGGAAAAGAGCTCGGCAAGGCAAGCGTGACCGGGTATTGCATTAAGTTCAAATCGCTGAAAGATATAAACACAGATGTACTTGAAGCGGCAATACGATATGGGGTTGAGACAACAAGTGAGAATTAAATTTCAAAGGGGGACACTATCTAAAATCTATGTGCAATACATTTAAAGCATTGCGCCATCAATTATGGCGCAATGCTGTTCTTTAAACATTCATGTCCGGTTTATTTAACCGCCAGAAGATCTACCTTTTCAATAACGGGGCCTTTTGCCAGCAATTCGCCAGCCTTTTCCATCAGCGCCTTTGCAATTGATCCGTTAAGATGCGCGTCCCTGCCTGCTTCATCTTCAAAAGTGTCGAAAATGCCAAAGGTTGAGGGACCTAATTGTAAAGCGTACCAGCTAACGGTTCCCGGTTCTTGCTGCGCAAGCGCCAGCCCGCCTTTCAAAAAGTCAGCCACTTCTTGTTCTTTACCTGGTTTGGCTTCCAGCCTCACCAATAATCCTAATTTTACCATATATTTAGTTTAAATTTTGTTCAAAACAACAATATCAACGGGGGGCTTCCTTGGCATTCGCTGCCGGTTGTACTTGTTTTTAGCCCACCGGCTTATATTGCCAGCAGTATTAAATTTAACGTTTTAATACCCCTTTGCTTATTTCTTATTATAGAAACTATTCTAAAACTTTTAATAATGAACTTACCGATGGGCGTTTTGTATAATCCTTATCAAAATGTACAAAAATCAGTTTACCACTTTTATCAATAACGTAAGTTGCCGGTACAGGTAATACATGGTCGGTATTGCCGTTGTTTTTCTCCAGGTCGACCCCATAGTTTTTATATTTGCCCAGCATCGCGTCGTCCACCACGTAATTAACCTTGTACTCCTTCATTATTTTATAATCTGCATCATGTACCAGCGAGAATGACGCTTTGGTTTTGCCAACCGTTTTAACAATATTTTCATCAGTTTCGGGCGAAACGCCGATAACATATGCGCCTTTTGCGGTCAATAACTCTAACGAATCCTGCAAATGCGAGATTTGTTTATTGCAATACGGGCACCACTGGCCGCGATAAAAGAAAAGTACCACGGCTTTATGTGTTTTTAGCAGCGCCTTAAGGTCAATAGTTTTGCCCGAATTATCTTTTGCAACAAATAAGGGTGCCTGTTCCCCTGTTTTTAAACC
>Ga0206882_1009_pt2 | contig 15221 bp, 24 predicted proteins | sample Alteio_BWOrgCont_4_FD_152908 | JGI IMG/M metagenome (GOLD analysis project Ga0206882, IMG submission 152908) | Enriched cells from forest soil in Barre Woods Harvard Forest LTER site, Petersham, Massachusetts, United States -... | ecosystem: Environmental > Terrestrial > Soil > Temperate forest > O...
GCGGAATTGCTGCTAATATTCTTAGGATGAACGATGCATACAATGAAAGGGGGTAGGCCTGCAGTGAAACGTGGGGTCATTGCCATCGATCCTGAAAGCTCTCGGCGCTTTTCACTTTCATGACCCCTTTCGCTTAAAGTGGACAGTCGAGCAATATAAATTTTTAAACGCAAAAAAATTTATCTATTAATGCTTCAATAATCGCGCCTTTTTGAGTTAGGTTGTAATTTTTATCAAAACCTTCCATTTGAAGCCGCTCGCCCAGGAAATCACGAATAGCGTCTGCATCTTCTTCAGAAACAAACAACTCATAAGTTAAAGACACAGTTCGCTTAATAGGAATATTAGCGAATTCATTTTTTAGAACGTCATTGGTCAAATATTCGTATTCGTTATTTGTTAATTTTATGCATTTCATTTGGATACCGTATTAATTAATTTTCCTGCTTTTTTAGAGGACGTCGGATTTACCGAAAGTATGTGCCTTGTCTCTGGATTTATAACAACTTCTACTTGTCTTCCAACTAACCGTTGGCGTCATAGGCATACTTAACAGAATAGTCTTCCTTCAGTTTCTCAATGAGATTTCCATTAGCGTCGTAACGGTACTGGCAATCAGATTGGGAAAGGAGCTGGTTTAATGCATTGTGCGAATGCGGTTGATCATCCTTAACAATGCGGTTATTGAGGGCATCATGCTTGTATGTGTGTGTCGCAGCCCCTGTTTCCGAACTGAGTTGATAGAGAGCGTCGTAGGTATACGCATAGGTAAGGCTGCCTTGAGAGTCATGCACCTGCCGCTCGAGCAAATTGCCATACGCATCATAGCCCCCGGCAGGAATGGTTTCCTGCCAAATCATAGCAATACTCATGAGAGTAGAGCGTTTTTCCTGCTGTGATGCGCTCCAAGGCCATTAGCTGGTCGGCATTATGGACATAATGGATTTGAGATTTATCAGGAAGGGTCATGGTGAGAGGACAGTCAAGGGAGTCATAGGTGTACGTACACACATGGCCTGTACCCAAAACTTCTGAAGTGAGGTTTTCATAGCTATCGCAGGTATCTATTAGGGGCATACGGGGCACTTTCTGTCTCGGTGAATTTGACTTGAGGATGAAATGATACAATTGCGCTACCGCAGCTCTCTTTCGGGTGGAATGCGTAAATTAAACTTCCCTGAAAACGGCCTATTAGGCTCTTCTCCTCTCTCTTTACAAAAGGCCAAATAATCGTCCACAGAATCTTTAAACGCTTGCTCAATCTCGTCGACAGTCGTACCTTGAAAAGTTACCACATCTTTGATGCCAAGCACTTCGCCATGGAAGATTTTGGCCTCGTCATCATATTCAACATGGCCAGTGTAGCCTTTATATTTCATCATGGTTTTACTCCTGTATTTTCTAAAAAACGACGCACAGAAACCAACGCTCCTTTGTCTGTTTCTTTTTTGGGATGAGGTCGATGGAAGGTAGCGCGCACCCCGTTTAATGCAAACCGCACACGCGATCCTTCGCCTTCCGTAATCTCAGTATTCAAATGTCGCATTAGGGACTCGATATCTTTCCAAACAACATTGATTGAACCGGTTAGCAGATCATTAAAGCTCAACAAATTGCAGAATTGCAGACCTGACCCCGATCACCGATCATTTCTATTTACCAAAGCCAGTAAATCACGAGAATGCAGAAGATAATCACAATCCCAAAAGATATTAATGGTAAAAGATGGTAAAAAAGAAAAGGCTTAGGGGATGGATTGTTAATGTGTTTCCAGCCTTTATAAATTCCAATAGGGACCGAAAGCGGAGACATCCAAGTGATAATCATGAAAAGCCAAAAGATATAATAGTAGCGAGTATTTCCAATACACAGAGGGGCTATATAGACTAGTGCTAAGAGGGGAAAAAAGAATAGAATATTAAAAATGGTAAAGCCGTAAGCAAGGTTGTATCTTAATTTATTAATGGCCATAAATATTGCTTACTAGTTCTCGCAGCTTTGTTTGATAATGGGGATCATCAAAGCCGTGATGTATCCCTCTTCCTTTGTCATGATAGATTATCTTGGTATTACGTAATTCGTCAAGTCTTCTTCTGTATGATTTCGCCTTTTCGTGTTCATACAGATCATAAATAGGCCCCATATCTATCCCTTCTATAATCATATCCTCTTGGGCCAAATAGTTAGCGACGAAATCTAAGTTTTTGTCTTTGAATTGATCTCTTATGATCAAAATCCGATAATCAAGAGGTGAGACAGCTCTGACAACAAGGTCATGTTGATTAATGAAGTTACAGGTGTTTGGGTGACATACTCCATTCGGCACAAAACTTTGTCCTCCCAGGGGTCCATATCTGAATTTTTTTCTGATCAGAAGCCTCTAGTTTATTTGCGGCAAGTTTCGCAATCATGGCCCCCTCGCTATGAGCCACAACAATGATGGAAGAGTTTGGTTCAGTTTCTGCTTGTGAAATAAGAAAATGGAAATATTGAATCGCGATGTTGACAGTTTCCGGATGAAAACCAAATTCCATGGAAGCAGCATCTGTCAATCCACAGGCTCGTGAGGGGCCAATGTCATTTATCAATCTCCAGACTCTTTCACCATGTACAGCTTGTTAAGTATTTTGGTGAGAGAGAATTACAATAAAAACCGCACTAAATTCGATCTTTTCGATCTGGTGAGAGATTTTTGTTGAATAAATCGCACTAAAAATGAAATAATGACGATATGATGATTAATGAAGAAACTCCATTTATTGGTCGCAAGAAAGAACTAGAGGGCCTGAGAGGTCTGCTGCAGCTAAAGATAGCAAGTTTAGCAGTCATTAAAGGCCGGCGCAGAGTCGGTAAAAGTCGATTAGCCAGAGAATTTGCTAAGGACTTTACGCATGCCTATTCTTTCGTTGGCCTCGCGCCTACCAAAGGTGTCTCAGACCACCATCAACGGCACTACTTTATGGCGCAGATGGATCAACAAGGAATCCTTCAGACTTCTGGTGACAAATGGAGTAATCTGTTTTTAGACGTAGCAACCCACTGCCCACGAGGACGAGTCTTGATCATTTTCGATGAGATCAGCTGGATGGGCGGTGGCGACCCCACATTTCTTGGGCAGTTAAAAACCGCTTGGGACGAGCAGTTTTCTCGCAATCCCGAGCTCGTTTTAATTTTATCCGGCTCCCAGTCAACATGGATCGACGAGAATATCTTAGGTGACATGAATTTTGTCGGACGCGTCGCCTATCCTTTAACGCTTCAAGAGCTATCCCTGGAGGAATGCCATCAGTTTTGGGGAGTGCAAAAGGATTTAGTTGCACCCTACGAAATGTTTAAAATCCTAGCTGTTACGGGGGGAATCCCCGGGTATTTACTGCGTATTAGTCCAAGGCAGACCGCAGAAGATAATATTCGCAGGCTTTGCTTTGACAGAAAAGGTTCGCTTGTACGAGAGTTTGATGGATTATTTTCGTGTCTTATTTCCCAACGCAACCGATTGTATAAAAAAATACTCTATCTGTTAGCAGAAAAAGCTGCCACCCCGGAACAGATTACGGAGTACCTCGTAAAAAAGAAAAGCGGAGACTTGACGAGGTATCTCAATGACCTTTGTGAAACAGGATTTGTAACGCGAGAATACACCTGGCATTTGAAAGGCGGTGTCATTTCAAAGCTTAGCCGCTATCGGCTGAGCGATAACTACACGCGCTTTTATTTGAAATATATCGAGCCTAACAAAGTGGGCATCTTGCGCGGGCAGATATTCAATCTGCCATCTTCCTGGCACAGCATATTGGGATACCAATTCGAGAACCTTGTGCTATCCAACAGTAGTCGTATACAGCAATTGTTAGGTATTCCCGCTACTGACATTGTTTGTCATGGCCCTTATTTTCAGACCGAAACAGCGACGCGCAAGGGCTGTCAGATTGATTATCTTATCCAGACTAAATATAATAACATCTTTGTATGCGAAGTAAAGTTTAAAGATGATAAAATCGAAAGTTCGATTATCGCTGAGGTGCAAGAAAAAATTGCACGTTTGGAAAAACCCAAGGGGTATTCTTGTCGCGCAGTCCTGATCCATGTCAACGGTGTATCTCGCAGTGTCGTGGAAAATGAGTTCTTCAGCGCCATTATCGACTTTGGCAACCTTCTTTCCAGTCCCTAAATGATTTTCGGCCACTCAAATTCGACTATTTCTCGGCCGCAATTTCCATATTCTGATTTATCCTTTTTGACTTTTTCTCATGGTGAAAGGGGTCAGGCCTGCAATTCTGCAATCAGATTCTGCTCTTGATCTACCACTAATTCCCAAATGATCGGGGCCAGGCCTGACCCCGATCACAAAAGGTTTTATTGATTTTGTCTTTCTTGGTGAAAAGACATAGTATCCAGAGGGTTGCAAAAGAAGAACCCGTGAATATGAGCACATCATGATATGCAACCGGCGAGTGATATTTTTCAATATGTTCTCTTTCACTTAGTGCGGGCGATATTCCCACAACTAATCCCCCATTTCTGCTTGCTCCCTTAGCGGCTTCAAGCGGAAATCCAGGACAGGCTCCTGTAACGGTAATGCAGTTTTTTTCTGCTATTGCGCATCCCAGCTCATAGGCAATCTTTTTATGCGCCTTGGAAAGTTTGCCGGAAGCAGATCCCATGACCCCAATTTTCAATTTCATAAATAGACAGCTTTTCATATAAGTTTTAAGAATTTATAGGGCCTACATTTACGATATTGCCTTTGCCAACGAATAGGCAGCTCCAGCAGCCATTCCCCCAACAAATACCGTTTGAAAACCGCTTTTGAAAAGAGAAGCTCCTGTAAAATATCCTTTGGCAACCCCAAAGCAGAATAATGCAAGAAGGGTCACAGAGGCAGAGATTAAGAGAGCCGTATGGGAGTCTGACATCAAGATATAGGGAAATAATGGAATAATACCCCCTACAACATAGGAAAAAGCAATTGTGAACGCGCTTTGGAAAGCTCTAGAAGGATCGGGCTTTTCAAGTCCGAGCTCGAATTTCATCATGAAATCTTTCCAGGCTGTGGGATTTCGCTTAAGTGCTGTCACCACAGATGATGATTCATTTTGGGATACGCCGTATTGGGCAAAGATATCATATATTTCCTGTTCTTCTGCCTGAGTTTGGTGGATAATTTCGAGTTGCTCTCGCTTGGCTTCGCTCTCAAAATGTTCTGTGTCACTTTTAGCAGCTAAATAGCCTCCTAAACCCATAGCGATTGAGCCTGCCGCAATTTCGGCAAATCCAGCTGTGACTACAAGATGAGTTTCAGCGATGGCTCCGGATATACCAGCAGCTAAGGCGAAAGGGACCGTTAGTCCGTCTGACATCCCAATCACTATGTCTCGTATTGTGTTTCCACCTTGAAAATGTTCTTCTCTGTGATATAGCGTTTTCATGACATAGATTCGTTTTTTATAGTTTTTGGGGTACCCCTTTATGGATCAAGACTTTTGACTTGGGATGTTACATCCGTAATGTTGTACCAAATAAAAAAAATGTCAATTAGAATATCGTGGTCAGAATGCCTTCATTTTGACTATCAATCCGCGATACAGCGTGAATTCGATTGTCTAAAATAGATCTTACCCCTCAGCAAGTTATTTCTCGTATTAAAAATTGCTAATAATTATTCTAAGTCCGAATCATCAAGAAGTATGACCTGGATATGTTCTACATCGCCGGTCCTGGGCACGGTGGTCCGGCCCTGGTAGCTAATACTCATCTAGAAGGTACCTATAGTGAGATTTATCCGGATATCAGCCAAGACAAAACTGGATTAAAGCCGCTTCTGGTGGATGCTGAACACCCCGATCATCTTAAGCAGCTTGAAAGCTGGCTGAAAAGCTACAAGCCAGAAGAACTATTTGATGAAAATGGCCGTCTAATAACGGAGTTGGCTGATCTGGCGCCAAAAGGAAAGGATCGTGAGTGTGCCGTCTGATAAGGAACCTACCTTCTGGCAACAGGATTTGACAGCTTTGTTAGAATGCTATAAGGCAACCCCAGCCGGGTTGACGAGCAACGAGGCCACTGAACGACTCACATATTATGGCCCCAATCTATTTCATCCACAGCGAAGAAATGCATTACTGTTTCAGTTTCTGTCCAAGTTTAGTAATCCTCTCGTCATCCGCACACACAAGAATCCTCTAAAAAGCCGTCCCAATCCTTGGCTCACTATCTGTTCTCTCCTAGTAGTAGCATTAGCTGTTTTGCTCCCCTTCACTCCATTAGGAAGGATTCTCGGATTTGTCGCCCCTCCTCTGTTATTCTTTTTTATTCTAGCGAGCATGGTGATCGTGTACTTACTGATGGTGGAAGTGGTAAAACAATGGTTTTACAAGCGTTATGCCTCACGCTAAAGCAAGGAAGATTTGTTGTGAAAGAAACACAACAGGCAAAAACAACTTATCTGGGAGATGGGATCAATGATGCACCGGCTTTGCTTGCTGCCACAGCTCCTTGCGTCGCTGTGGGCTATTTACCGGACGCCCTAGACGGGCTTAGGGCTACTCACAGACGTTTTTGGAGTCGATCCTTTATGCAAATTTTCGCTCTCATGTTTTTGAAACAGCCCCCTCTTTTTTCTCTTTTCCCATGCTTTTCATTTGACCGGGACTATAACTCGACTGACTGTTGATCCATATCTATAAGTAATAAAAATCGCGCTAACAGTAGGAATTACACCAACAACAATAAATATCGCATCCGCCCCTAACCGGACCCATTCCAATGTATGGAAAAAACCAGACATTATAAAATTTAGATGGCGTGCATGCCAGTAGCCATTCACTATTGAATCCCAAAGTTGGAGAACGCCTGATGGGAAAAGATCGAGTATGACCATCAGTCCCATACCAATGTTAAGACCCCAAAAACCAATTTTGACGAGGTTTTTGGTCTTTTCCCAAACTTTTTCTGTTTGCATGGAGCGCATGCAGAACATTGTGACTGCCAATGCTAACATGCCAAATACTCCGAACATAGCCGCATGGCCATGATTTTGTGTTAAATTTGTTCCAACCTCAAAATACGAGATGATTGGCAAGTTGATTAAAAAACCAAACATCCCTGCACCTATAAAGTTCCATATGCCCACAGAAATCAAATAATAAATAGTCCATTTTTGTCGCACTGCTAAGAAACGTCCGCATTCTTCGCAACGCAAGCTTGAAACACGAATAAAATCCCAGGCATCTAAGGTCAACAATGTCAATGGAACAACTTCCATCGCAGAAAAACACGCAGACAAGGCCATGTTTACACTTGTTTGTCCCGTGAAGTACCAATGATGACCCGTTCCTACCACGCCGGCACCTAGATAAAGAATGATATCCAAGTAGATAACTCTTTTTGCGGTGATTAACTTGGTCACACCCATTTGCACGAAAATAGTTGCTGCCAATACGGTTGCAAAGACTTCAAAAAATCCTTCGACCCATAAGTGAATGATCCAGAATCTCCATGTATCTATGACAGTAAAGTTGGTTTGATGGTGATAAAATACAGCAGGGACATAAAAAATCGGAATCGCGGCTGCGGCTAGGAAGAAAAGGATGCTGAATTCTTTCAACTTTGGATTTGAAAAGGCTGGACGTAGAGCTCTAAAAAGAAGCCATAGCCAAAAGAAAAAGCCCGCGATCAATAGGTATTGCCAAAAACGTCCTAAATCCAAGTACTCTGATCCTTGATTCCCAATCCAAAACCACATTTCACCTGGTAATAAGCCTTGCGCGCTCAAGAACTCTCCTACCAGGCTTCCAAGCACCACGATCACAAGTGCCAAAAGCAATAGTTGGATACCAAGTTTCTGATTTCTAGGTTCTGCACCGCTTAGCATTGGAGCAATAAAAAGGCCTCCTCCTACCCAAGCCGTCGCAATCCAAAATATCGCAAGCTGCAGATGCCAAGTCCTGCCTAGATTATAAGCTACCCAATCTACAATAGACAGACCATAAAAGCTTGATTCTACGCGATAATGCGCAATTAAACCTCCAAACAAAGCTTGAAGCAAAAATAGCACTGCAACGATAACAAAATAAGGCATTGTGGCTAATTGTCCGGGACTTAAAGGTGGAGTATCCAGATGGGTCTCATGAGCATGGCGAGGCTTTCGCTTCGGGTCCCATCCAAGGAAATCGAATTTTCCAAAAAGAAATAGCATCAGCCCGATAGCTCCTAGCATAAATATCAAGCTCATTGCACTCCAAAAATAAGCATCAGAGCAAGGAAAATTACCTATCAAGGGATCGTAAGGAAAATTATTGGTATATGAACAATTTTCATTGGGACGATTGGTGACTGCAACCCAACTGGCCCACGAGAAAAACGTTGTCAAGTTTCTAAGGTCGTCGGAATTTTGAATGAAGTTCTTTGGTAAACCTGGAGCCATGCCTTGAGTGAAGTAATCCTTCCAATAGATTAGAGCTTTATCGAAAGCCTCGATTTCTTCTGGAGTATAGACTAAAACGTTTTTGCTGAAGTCAAAACGGTTTTGTTTCAGAATAAAGGATACTTTTTCTTTGATGCCGAATTGTTGCTCTTGGGAAAGTTCTGCAAAGGATTTACCCATTTTTTTTTGGGCTAGATGATCCATGATTGTTAAAGCTTCCTGATGAAGGTATTCCGCAGTGTAATCAGGTCCTAAGTAAGCGCCATGCCCCCAAAGAGTTCCATGCTCCATCAAGTTATATTTCAGAAAGGCTGACTGTCCTTGCTGGATATTCTCTTTGGTAAATATGACATTGTTCTTATTATCGATCACTTTGTCTGGAATGGGAGGTGCATTTTCATAAGCCAGGCTGGTTACAAATCCCAGAATAGCAAAACCAATGATCATCACAATGATGACCGCATAACGCCACCATACAGATAAATTATCGCTTTCATCGAGCGAAATATCACTCTTATTTTGTTGAGACATGCAACTTCCTGGCATAATTGAAAATACTTTTTTACTTCATATAGCTTTTTTTATCCATAAGAATATCGTAATGAAAGGGGTCAGGCCTTACTCTAAGATAGGCTCAAATATCAAGACTACATTTTGAAAGACTGCCTGAAGAAATAAACGAGTAGCTTTTTTTATCGAGCATAGGAGGGGGGCTTTTTGTTTTAGTGATCGGGTCAGGCCTGACCCCCTTCCTTATTACCCCGAAGAGCGCCTCACATATGATTGTGCGATAGGGGTCGATATCGAACTTGTTTCGGAAATCGACGCCATCGAAAGCCTTGCTGAAATGGTTCTTTCAGCCAATGAATTCGAGGTGTTCCATGTCTTAGATGAATCGTTGAGGCCGGATTGGTTCTTTCGACGATGGACTTGCAAAGAAGCCATCTTAAAAGCCACCGGAGAAGGTCTTTCAGCATCTTTACAACAAATAAATCTAAGTGACGGCCCAGGCTCTTCTCTGATCTATGATAACCATACAAATGCCACCCCTTGGTCCCTTTTTGTTTTAAATTGTCTTCCCGGCTATGCCGGAGCAGTGGCTATTAAACGCGGCAACGCCCAGCTCAAATAATTTAGTTTAAAAACCTAGTGGATAGCATGGAATTGGTGAAGCCCTAGTACATTGTCAAACATCAATTGATATTTAAACGAAACTATCATGACGATAGTGATTTGCCCATCCTCTAATTTTTGGTCGGTTTTTACCAGTGGGAATTGCTGATGTTGGCGGACATTTCTTGCGTTTTTGGCTTTGAGGGAAGAACTCTTTCTGTATAGCGGTCGATCAGTTCGGCTAGAGTATTTTTGCTCCCAGGTTTGTCATATGCATATTTGCCTTGCTCAACCGCTGATTCGGTGTCGCGCTTCCATTTCATGGCGAGTATTTTGGAATCGAAGGATTGCGAGAGGTTTTTTCTCTTTAGACATTGATATTTTGATGAGAATATGCTAATATAAGGGTATATTTCGAGAAAATATCTCATAAAGGAGCCTCCTTATGCTGATTCGATTTTCAGTTGAAAATTGGATGTCCTTCCAAACCAAAGCGACCTTCTCGTTGATAGCCAGCCGTGAGCGTCAACATGGAGAGCGTATTCCTAAAATAGGCAAACTCAAACTGGGAGTTCTGCCTGTTGCGGCTGTATATGGAGGGAATGCATCCGGAAAAACCAATTTTTTTAAGGCCCTACATTTCGCAAAAGGACTGATCGTTAAAGGGACCCAACCCTATAGTCTAATTGCTGTAGATAGCTTTAGACTTGGAAATGCGCAAAAAGTCGAACAACCAGCCCAATTTGAATTTGAATTGCTCATCGACGAAACGGTTTATGCATTTAGTTTTTCTGTTAACCGCAAAGCAATTTTAGAAGAAAAGTTAGTTCATATTTCTGGTAATAACGAAAAGATCCTCTATCACCGAATATCAGGAGAGCCTAACTTCGATTCATCTTTAAAGGGCGACCAATCACTCCAGTTCGCTTTCAAAGGCACTCGCGACAATCAGCTCTTTCTCACTAATTCAGTTTCTCAAAAAATAGATGCCTTCAAACTAGTGTACGACTGGTTTAAAGATACTTTGGAGCTCATCGCACCTGATTCAAGATTTGAACTTTTTGAGGAATTTTTGGATGAAGCGCATCCCTTGTACATGACGATGAATAAGATGTTGTCTCAATTAGACACTGGAATAGCCTATCTTGGAGGTGAAGAGATTCCTTTTGAAAATCTACCCTTGCCCGAACCGATAAAGATGAAATTGAGAGAAGAATTAGCTGAAGATGCGACTGTAAGACTATTAGCCGAACCTGGAAATGAGCGTTTTGTCGTTACTCGAAAGAATGGCGAGCTAATCTCAAAAAAGCTGGTTACCTACCATTTAAATGCTGATGGTTCAGAGACAAAGTTCGATATGAGGCAAGAATCGGACGGCTCTCAACGTGTCATCGACCTTCTTCCTGCTTTCTTAGAATTATCTGCAGCTCAATCCAAAAAAGTTTATGTCATCGATGAAGTAGACAGGAGTTTACATACATTATTGATCAGACGTCTTCTAGAAGGTTATCTGGCAAAATGTTCTCAGAATAGTCGCTCTCAGTTACTATTTACCACTCACAATGTGTTATTGATGGATCAAGATTTGCTCAGACGAGATGAAATGTGGATTGCAGAACGAAATCCGGAAGGGGTTTCCAGTTTGCTGTCTTTTAGCGAGTACAAAGATGTGCGCTATGACAAAGACATTCGAAAAAGCTATCTACAAGGGCGTCTAGGAGGTATTCCCCGCATTCTTTCACAATCTCCTATCGAAGGAAGCGACTAATGTCGAAAAAGCTGCGTTTTCAAAGACCTCTAGGAGAGCGACGATACAAAAAGTTATTTGTGGTTTCAGTCGAGGGCTCCAAAACTGAACCCCAATATTTTGCCATTTTTAACCAGCCGCAATCGATCGTCCTAGTAAAATGCCTTAAGAGGCCATCAACGGAAAGCTCGCCGATTCAAGTGCTCAAGAAGATGCAGAGTTATTTGCGGAAGGAATCCTTAAGAAAAACGGATGAAGCTTGGATTGTAGTGGACAAGGATGATTGGACAGAAGATCAGCTTAGAGAGCTCTTGCAGTGGGCAAAGAAAAGCGAAAACCACGGTTTTGCTCTTAGCAATCCCAACTTCGAATATTGGCTTTTGCTCCATTTTGAAGATGGAAAAGGGATTACAAATTCTCAAGAATGCCTGACTCGCCTGAAGAGGCACTTGCCCAATTACAAAAAAGATATCGATGGCAAAAAAATTACGCTGGAGCTGATTAACAAAGCCATTGCGAGGGCAAAGCAACGGGATGTCAATCGTTCCAATGATTTGCCGCAGATATGGAGCACAACTGTCTACAAGCTAATAGAAAGAATCATAGATCATAAGTGAGAAGGAGAGCCTCAGGAAACTCATTTGAGCCGCCTTGGCGTGCTGCAAGGGTGTAGAAGGTACGACGCATATCATGTGGACGACAGTTTTCTATCCGAATCCCTTTTTTTTAGAAGAACAACTTTATATAATGAGGGAATTCTTCAACTAAAAATACATTAAAGGAATAAGGCGCCATTAAGGTACCCCATTCATTATCCAAAAGTCTTTTTCATGTTGATCAAGTTGTCTATATGGGTGTTAAGATCGCCACTCTTTCCTTGATGACCTGTACAAAATTCGTTCAAAACTTGCTTAATTTCGGCTCCAGCAATATTCCAGAATGTTTGTCTGTCGTTTGGCGATATTGGGTGTTTTTGTTAAGTTAAATAAAAAGGCAGACCTTCCATGAGACCTCAAGCTTGTTTACAGCTTCTTATTCCCTTACTTAACCTGCCATCCTTCACATCGAAGGAAGCGAAGAGGCTTGGAGTTTCAGCCGCTGTTTTAAGCTATTATGTTAAGGCTGGAAAACTGAAAAGGATTTGTCGCGGAGTATACCAGGCAATTGACTACCAAAATTTCGAAGCTTTTCGTTGGGCAGATCTTATTGAAGCCGTTCATTCAATAAATAATGGAGTGATTTGCCTAATTTCGGCTCTAGCTGTGTATGATTTAACGGAAGAGATTCCTCGTCAACATTGGATTGGGATTCGACATGGCACTTCGGCTCGAAGTAGCCGCCAAATTAAGATCGTCCGCTTTCGCGATCTTGATTTAGGTAAAATCGAAATCGAACTGGAAGGGGCTCACATTCCAATTTTTGATCGGGAACGCACAATTGTAGATGCGTTTCGCCTCTTGAGTCGAGAAACGGCTATTAAAGCTTTAAAATCAGCAGTGGCACAAGGCGGAAAAAATCGCATCGATCTTATAAAGCTCGAAGTTTATGCTAAAAAGCTTCAAGTCGACATTGCACCTTATTTAATGAGTATAACCATATGATAAATGAACAAGCTCTCAAAGACAGACTTCAAACCATTGCCAAAGAAAAAGAGATCCCTTTCAATGCTTGCTGGAAGCAGCTTCTCTTAGATCTGTTTTCATTTCCAGCAGCTGTCCTTCGGTGATTTCTGTCAACCAGATGTGTTCATGAGTCGAGTTATCAAAAATATAAGAACGATTGGAGAATTGGACAGCCTGCATCAACAAATCAAGAGAGTGCTTATAACGGATTATGGATTTAAATGTGCTTTTACCTGAACCATTTGGGCCTGCGAACATACGAAGACGGGGATATATGGCTTAAAGGAACGGGGGACATGGGATGGTCTTCGAACTTTTCCCTGGGGGGAATTCGGTTTTTTAATGGGCGAACTACTCCCTTTTGCCGCCTAACCCGTGTGTTTCGCTGCCGCGCAATCCCACCAAAATCTCGTATAAACCTTCAAAAATCACGATAAAGTTTGCTTTTTTGCATGTTTTATGCAATAATCGTATTTATAGATTGAATTTTCCAGTTGAATCGACGATAAGGATGGTTTTATGTTGATTCGGTTCTCAGTGACTAATTTTCGTTCAATTAAAGAGACACAGTTCCTGTCTATGGAAGCGTCCCACACAATCAGCGAGCTGCCAGATCATGTCAGCAACGTTGAGCTTACCGAAAGCAATCGGCAGAAGCAGGAGCATCTGCTCAAGTCAGCGGTGATCTTTGGTCCTAACGCATCAGGGAAAAGTAATGTAGTAGAGGCGTTGGGTCATGTCGGGCATTTCATTATTAACGCGGCACGATTGCAACGAGGCGATGAAATCAAGTGGGGGGCCCCATTTAAGTTAGATTCCAAAGCCAGCGGACAGCCGAGTGTTTTTGAGATCGTGTTCGTTCAGAAAAATCGCAATGGTCAAACATTTAAATATGAGTATGGATTTGCCCTAACCAGTGAACGGATTATTGAGGAGTGGCTGCTGGAATACCGTTCGGGTCGTCCAACGCAACTTTTTTCGCGGGAGTATGATCCCGAAACCCAGGAAACCTCATGGCACTTTGGCGGCGGCCTAAAAGTGGGAGACATCCCTCAGCGTACACTCGATAATGTACTGTTTCTTTCAAAGGCTGCACAGGAAAATCATCTCGTGTTGTCTCAGGTTTTCGATTGGTTTCTTCATGTTCTCACGGTGCTTCCATCGACGCGAAATAACAATACCATCATCCAGCACTATCTTAAGACAGATTTTGAGAAAAGGAAGTCTCGGCTTCTTCGGTTTCTTTCCGATGCCGACATTCGCATCGTCGACTTGCAATTGACGGAAAAGCAGCTCAAGATTAGAGGCAGTCGATTTCCTGAAAACGTGCCCGATATTGAATCGGACCTCGCAAAAAAACAATCGGGAACAAAGCTCCAATCAATTCATGTTGTCCGCGATACAGGGCAGAGAGTGGAATTTGATTTCACACGTGATGAATCCGATGGCACCCAAGCACTGCTGGCACTGGCATCTCTCTTTATGGAGGCGGCTGACAGAAAGCAGGTGATCGTTGTGGACGAACTGGACAAAAACTTACACCCACTTTTGATTCAAATGCTCCTAAGAGCTTTTCATAACTTCTCTAAAGGGTCTCAGCTCATCTTCACCACTCATAACCTCCATCAAATGGACGAGGACCAATTCAGAAAAGATCAAATTTGGCTGATGGAAAAAGACCGCCTGACAGAAAGTTCCTTCCTCTATTGTTTAGGCGATCTTAAAGGGATTCGAAAAGAACACGCATTTGACCGCAGGTATCTACTAGGGGCATACGGGGCACTTCCTGTTCTCGGTGAATTTGACTTGAGGATGAAATGATACAATTGCGCTACCGCAGCTCTCTTAAGGCGACTAACAAGACCCAGAAACCTGTAAAAACGGTCATCCTGATTACCTGCGAGGGGAAATGCACGGAACCTGGTTATTTCAAAGCGATTTGGGAATACATCGAAGATGACATCCCTTCCAGTTATCTCCGAACGTATGCCAACACACAAGATTTTGTTCACTACTAATGGAAGAATCTATTTTGAGGAAATAAGCCATCATTAGGCCACAAATCTTTGTAACATCTTTGTGATATAATTATTAAGACTGTCTCCCTGGAGTTGTGCTGCAATGGAAAGTTTCGCATGCAAATCGGGTGGAATGCGTAAATTAAACCTCCCTGAAAACGGCTGTTTCTTTTTTGGGATGAGGTCGATGGAAGGTAGCGCGCACCCCGTTTAATGCAAACCGCACACGCGATCCTTCGCCTTCCGTAATCTCAGTATTCAAATGTCGCATTAGGGACTCGATATCTTTCCAAACA
>Ga0206882_1109_pt1 | contig 15208 bp, 11 predicted proteins | sample Alteio_BWOrgCont_4_FD_152908 | JGI IMG/M metagenome (GOLD analysis project Ga0206882, IMG submission 152908) | Enriched cells from forest soil in Barre Woods Harvard Forest LTER site, Petersham, Massachusetts, United States -... | ecosystem: Environmental > Terrestrial > Soil > Temperate forest > O...
TGTTCTTCTCCATATTTCTTTCTTAGCTATGTGTTTTTTTCTTATGTTTTTTTTGAAAGAGATTACTTCCGACCATTGGTTTGGTATTGTTGTAAGAACTCTGCCATCTTTCTCTTTAATATGATGTAGCTGATTATCCGTGCATAGCTTGCAGTCAGCTACATATAAAAAATTTGGCCCTCCGGCAATCCCGCAAAGTGTTTCCCATGTTTCAATGTGAGTTGTGTCATCATTACGGTTTCCGGGATAAGCTTTGAAATGAACCGGAACAGCACCATCAGCTGTGATACTGAGCGAATAAATCAACTGCTTTAGATCAGGTCTGTGATCCTTGCTTTTTCCGAATTTAAGTTCAAATCCTGATGATGCCTTTCCCGGATATTTTCCAAATGCTTTTACAGATGTCGAATCATTATGAATTTGCTTGAAGTCTATATCAAACGCTTTTACTGCATTCACAACAATTTTTGTAAGCAGGGAAGCGCGATCGCTGGAATAAAGCCTATCTAGATGCCTTCCAAAGCGATCGTCAGTAAATTTCACATCTCGATATTTTTCATAGCCAATGCAACGCAATTCCAATGATTTTACCCAGTTTTCAATCTCGTATAGAGGAGATTTTTCAACTGCCAGGTTGTAGATTAGAAGTATTAGGGTATCTGAAGGTGAAATTTCTTCATTTTTTCTTGGAGGAATAAACTCATTGAGGACTTCTCGTAGATTAAGTTTTTTTACAGTCGCTTCCATTAGAGGAAGCTCTCCAATGCGGTACCTGATAATTTTTCTATTCATACGTAAATATTCCTTTACATCTTGGGTTGATTTATAGTATTTAAATCAAGATATGTCAAATGAAATTGTAAAAAAAGTTTTTGCATGTGAAGAAACTCGTCAAAAGCTCCTTTCTGGTCTACTTAAAGATCGAGAAATGGTGAAGGGATCGTTTTGCGCTATCTATGTAAAATGTGGAAAAAAGAATTGTCACTGTAATTCAGACAAAGGTCATCCACATAAGAGAATGTCGCTTTGCGAAAACGGTAAAGCATTTTCTAGAGCGGTTCCGCGAGAGGAATATGATTGGATTCAGGAAAAGACTGACAGTTTTCGGGAATATCGAGGCATGCGTAGGCAATTGGAAAAATTAGAAAAAGAAATCCACGAATTATTGGATTGTCGTGAAGAAGAAATTACTAACCGCTGCAAAAAAGGCAAGCCATACCTAAATGTTAGTGATTCGGAAGCAAAACCCAAAAAAGCTTCCGAAACGACACATAAGAGGGAGAAGAAAAAATAAGCTTATATGTATTGAACTCAAGAACTTAAGAAATTTCAAAAAATCAAAAAACAGGGTTTTTGACCTGCGGAAAATGAGTTACAGGCTGCAATATTTAATTAACCTTACCCAGGGCGATGCCCTGGGCTGTTGCACTTTTAGCCCATTCGGGCTAAGCGAATAAATATAACCTAGTACAGTGTTAAACATAAATTGATGAGATTATTTCGTTGCTCCGGAGCGAAGCTTTTTCTGTTGGAGAGCACCTGTTGTAACAAATCTGCAATCTTCCCTTGAAGGGCTTCCTTTCCCGGGTGAGTTAACAGGGAGATTGAATCTTCACTTTTGGGAACCAATTTGTTAAGTTGAACAAGACATTGCCTTGTGGTTTGCGCATGAACGCCTGTGCTGCTTACATTAGGGCTGATCATAAAAACCTCCCTTTCTCAATATAAAAAACTTAAAAAAAAATCAGTTTAGACAATTAAGATTAATTATGCAAGCAGAGATGTTACTGAAAACATTAAAAACACTGTTATTACTGCGTATTTTTTATAATCATGCTTTTGCATAATGTTGCATTGCACTTGCAACTTTATCGCTGTGCTTAACGCATAGGTCGAGGCAAAGGAGCAAAGTATATCCTATGTCGTCAATACTATAAACTTGTAGGAAAAAGCGGAGTTTATACTAGAAAGGAAGGACTTGATAAAGAGACAAATAAAGAGCCCCTTCTTAAGCATATTCGCGCAAACGCTAAGAGCGGTTCAAGGTTGTCAGATTTATGTCAGGTTTTGCCTGCTCTTTCCAAAAGCCAAGTACAAAAACTCCTTAAAGAACTAAAGATTAAGGGACAGATTAGTCTCCAAAGAAAGACAAATTCAAGTCTTTGGTTTCCATTACAATAACTTTGGCGCAATTCGGCGTACAAAACAATCGGGGGGGATATCAATTAAATGGGCATGGTTCGCAAACAAATAAGTTTTGGATTAATATGCTCGGAGATTGTTCTTTCTAGATCACGTAAAAGAGCACTTTTTGGGTTGTTTAAGGAAAGAATTTGATGAATGCTTTTTACATCCGCAAAAAACAAACTTTCAAATTCATGTAGTTGAACATAGGGTATAAACCTATTAGAGCATATGTCGTCAGAAAATGACTGTTCTAATAGATGCACTCGAGAGTAAGGATCCTCTATTTTTTGGGCTCTTTCGAAACCAGGGAAATCCTTCGGCAAAGCATACAAATCAAACATGGTAGTTATGATAAGTTCTGAATCAGTACCAATCAAATTTAAAACATCTTTCCTGACACGTTCGTAAGAAGGGATCCCCCCCTTTGAATCTTTTTGATTAGCATTGCGTTTGGTAACAATTTGCCTAGCAAAAGCCATTACTCCATAAGTGGAAAGGTGCGGCCGCAACTGCATATGAGCAAAGGTTTCTTCAGAAAAACCTTCTCCAATAATCCCAAGCCTCTTCATGGTGCAGGCCTACCACCTAACACGTTTTTCTCCCAGAGCTCTCCTAACGAATAGTCGTTTAACCAAGCTTTCAATTCTTCTCGGTTAGGCCGTTCAAAAAAAGACTCGCCGTCTTTGCGTTCAACAACAATAAGGTCTTCGAGATTAAATTCATTAATTAGAGTTACAGACTGAGTAGCAATAATTACTTGTGTCCGAGCAGATGCCTTTTTCAAAAGACCTGATAAAATGGAAATCGCATAGGGATGTAATCCAATTTCAGGTTCATCGATCAGCACTGTAGCAGGAAGTCTTGGCTGAAGAAGTAATGTTGCAAGACAGATAAATCTCAAAGTGCCATCAGACAATTGATCAATTCGAAAAGGGAAATCAGAATCAATAGAAGTCCAAGCAAAATTAATGATTGTGGGATTTCCTGTTACAGGCTCAAGTTTAAAGTCATGAATAAATGGAGCAACGAGTTTAACAACATCTCGGACTGCAGCATAATGGTTAGGACTTTCTCGCTTCAAGCGATATAAAAAGGGAGCTAAATTCCCTGCATCAGGGCGAAAATATAGATCATCTTGAATTTCGCCTCTTTGTTTTACTGGCGCCGTAGGGCTTGTGTCATGGAAGTGATACGCCTTCCATCCTGCTATAGCTTTGAGCATGTACTTAGTAATTTCTCGAAGTTCAATATCAGAAGGTGGATGTGGTAAAGCGGATTCAAGATAGCCCCCCGTAGTTGCTAATTGAAAAGGTGCGCCGCCACCTACTAAAGAAATTTCTTCTTTAGTATACATAAGTTCGCCTTTGACTGTAGGTTCCAGTTCGAAAAGATAAGAGGCCTGGCCGAAGCATAATTTAGCCGCTATTGATTGAGTTATTTTTTGTCCATGATAAAGAAAAGAACTTGCCTGGCCTCCTTTGGTGATATATTGCTGCAAACGACCATCGATTATGTGGCTCAACATGGCAAAAAAACTAATAAAATTGCTCTTTCCAGAACCATTAGCACCTACAAGAACACTAAGAGCATTTAACGTCATTGATTGTAGGTTATTAATAGACTTATAGCCCTGAATTGTCACCTGAGATAAGGATAATGGATTACTCATATTTTAATTTCCTACTTGGAATGAACAGAATCCAAGAGTTGTTTATGTGGCTTGGATAAAATATTTTTTATGCACACTCCTGTGGCCGATGTCAATGATTTCAATAAGAATTCTGCCTTTTGCATAGAGGTGAGTTATCGGCATCAGCGTTTGCTTATAAAAGCGATGGATGATTCTAATAGGTTGCGCCTTTTTTCACCAGCTTATTGCGATCCTTGCACAGGGCAACCGCATTCTCAGGATTTCGTCCTTTCTCTGTGCCTCGGAGCCTCTGTGAGCGCGGTAGCGCTAAAAAGGTGCAAGCCCCCCATTCCGCTTTGCTGCATGGGGGGCTTGCACCTTTAAGCGCTTCCGCGCCCACAGAGGCTCCGAGGCACAGAGAAAGGACGAAATTTTGAGAATGCGGTTGCCCTGGATCCTTTAAATAACGGGGGTAATGACCAAAAAAATGTCGCTTACGCGACATTTTTTTCCCGCAACGTTTTGCTATCTCTCCGTCATCTAAAAATTAGCCCATAGGGCCTGCGGCCTGCAAAAAACCAAGGATCAAAGGCCAAGGTTCCATGTTTTACAAGATCCAAGGCTCCAAGAACCAATGGCCTAAACTTCCGGAGGGCCCCCGCGCCGAGGAGGGTACTGGCACTATGGCTGCTGAGGGCATAGAGGCCCGCAGCGCCGAAACCACCAACAACCGTCTGATATCTTCTCCCTACCCATGGCGTAGTTTCTTTGCAGCGCGTGTACGTCCATTCGCCGTACAACCGCTCTCCGGTATGGATAAAATGTGTTAATATACACACGTGGGCCGATAAAAGGTCCGGAATCTCGCAACCGGGGATCGCGGCTACCCGGGCCTCTTGCACTTCATAAGACAAGTCTCTACTCCCCTCGATCACATCCATTGACATCAATACCCACTCGGAGCGCTCTGCCGCCTTGTTGCCGTGTTCTTCTAAAATAGGGCCGTAAGTATACTGATAATTGGCAGCATTGTCTCCGACCTTGGGATGTTGCGCGAGTTCCCTAAAACGGTTTAAACTTAAGGGTTGTTCGTCGACTGTTTTGGGCATGAGGACAAGCATAAATTTATCCTTCCAGGTACGTCCCGGGAAAGCAGGGCACGGTGATGCAAGAAGTGTCCCGATGCCGGCGGGGAGAGGGAGATCATCCACATGCCCTAAATAGGTATCCCATAGTTCTTTTCCGAAAAACACTGTTCCGGAAGGGAGGAGGACTTTTTTAATGTCGAGTTCTATATGGGCTGCCTTGGCTAAGTGATGAAGGCTCATTTCTTCGTCCGGCGGCAATTCCATCCTGCAAAGCAGCTTGATGGGTAGAAAGCTCTCCAATTTTGTCTTTTGAAAAGCCTCTTTAAAAAGGGATAGATCCTTTTGATCCTTGATATCGAGCGCTAAGGGCAGCTGTTTAAGTAAATTTCGGTCTTCATCAAAAAGGGCATTCAGATGTTCGATGGGAATTTCAAATAAGCCGGGGAGTTTTGAAGGTTTGACAGGTATTTCGAAATTGTCTAAGAAGTGGGGCGTGAGGTCGGCTAGCCACTTGGCAGCGGTAGAAGGGGAACTCCCCTCTTTTTGTAATGCTAATAGGTCTGCCCAAGCGTACCCATTTTCTACGACGGAAGCGCCTTGCTGATCGATAAACTGCGTGACTGCCGGTTCCAGTTTTTTGATGAGATTATCAAAGCCATGGCTCATGGCAAACCCCACAAGCTCAAACACCAAATCATTGTCGGCCGGAAGATCGATCTGTTCTGCCGAGGGAGCATGAAGGCATTTCATCAGAAAATCAACCATTCCCTTTGAGATATTTAGCTCTACGCTCCTGGTTGTTGACTCCTTCATGCCGCTTTTGATCATCTTCTTAAAATAGGAGCTATTTGCCTTAAGTACATCGCTATTGACCTCCACCGGGCCCTCTTTAGTTTGGATCGTAAAATCGCGCGGGGCTGTATATAGCGAAAGTCCTACTTCTTTTGTTTTTGCTGCAATTCCTTTGATGGCGGCTTGTGCCGGCTTGGAAAGGAGATCCATCTGCTCGGCTTTCTTGGCCAGATCCCGTATATTCATGAGATTATTTCGTTGCTCCGGAGCGAAGCTTTTTTCGTTGGAGAGCACCTGTTGCAACAAATCTGCAATCTTTCCTTGAAGGGCTTCCTTTTCCGAGGGAGTTACCTGGAAGATTGAATCTACACTTTTGGGAACCAATTTGTTAAGCTGAACATTAAGTTGAACAAGACATTGCCTTGTGGTTTGCGCATGAACGCCTGTGCTGCCTACGTTCATAGGCTCAACGCCAAGGGATTTTCTCATTCACGCGCTCCATCATCAAATAAATAATGGGGGTAATGAAAAGTGTAATAAGCTGAGAGAGCAACAACCCTCCAATAATGACAAGGCCAAGCGGACGGCGGGCAGCGCCGTTTGCTCCAAAGCCTATGGCGATGGGTAATGCGCCAAAGATCGCCGCAACCGTCGTCATCATAATAGGGCGAAAACGAACCATGCAGGCATCTAAAATCGCCTCCCTAGAATTCATCCCTCTGATCCGTATGTTTTCAATAGCGAAATCGATCATCATGATGCCGTTTTTCTTCACGATACCGATCAATAAAATAATGCCGAGAAAAGCATACATGGACAAGGGAAGCCCAAAAATAAGCAAGACAAGCAATCCCCCTAAAGTTGCCGGAGGAAGCGTGCTAAGAACAGTTAAGGGATGGACAAAGCTTTCGTAGAGCATCCCCAAGATAATGTAAATAACAAAAACAGAGATGATGAGCAAGTATCCCGCACTGGAGATAGACTCCTCAAAAGTTTGCGCAGCGCCGATCGATTGAACTGCGACAGCGGGATCGACCAATTCCTGCTTCAATTCCTCCAATCTCCTTAACCCCTGCTCTAAAGAAACGCCCGGAGCAAGATTAAAATCAATGGTGGCGGAAGGAAACTGATTAATATGGTTGATGCTCGAAGCTCCCAACGCCTCTTTCCATACTGCGACAGCGCTCATTGGCACCAGCTTTTGTGAAATAGCGGAACGCATCCACAGCAAATTAAAAGTATCTGCATTCATTTGCTGGTCCGGAAGCAATTCCAAAATGATTTGATATTGATCTATAGCAGTTTCGATCCTTGTGACATAGTTGTATGAATAAGACAACATAAAAGCATTTTCAATTTCAGCAGCGGTGATGCCAAGGGTTGAAGCTTTATCCCGCAAAATGCTGACGTTAATTTGCGGCGAATCAATCTCTAAATCCGTGTTCACGCCTTGAAACAGGGGATCTTTTTTCATCCGATCAATCAACTTCTTAGCTGAAGAATATACCTTATCGGCATAGATGCTCTGCATCGCAAATTGATAATCCCCTCGGCTTTCTTGGCCTGTTGACAGATCAATGAGAGGAACGTTCTTCATAAACACTTGTATTCCGGGAATTTTAGCAAGGCTTTCCTTGAGGTCATTAATGACCTTTCCTATCGGAAGACGCTCTCCGAATGGCTTTAAACGGATAAGATTCTGCCCCTTCCGATATTCGGAATAAGAGCTGATGGCGACAGATGACTCAATCGCAGGATTTGCCTTGATAATCTCCATGATTTTCTCTTGATACTCTAACAAACGATAGGAAGAGCCGGCTTCTTGTTCTTGTGTATAGGCAATGAAAAAGCCGTCATCTTCATCGGGAAGGAAATCTACGGGTAAGTAATAGAAGAGCAATATCGTAGCAATCAAACAGGCTGCACCTACAATCAAAGCCATAGCGCCATGATTTAGAACCCCGACAAGCATCCTGCGGTAGCTTTCCCGCATCCTTGAATTGATCCTGCCGGCCCAGCGAGACATACGCCACTCTCGATCTGCGCCTTCTTTTTTAACCGATATAAATCGACTGCATAGCATCGGAGCCAGGGAAAGAGAAATAAGCCCTGATAGCACCGTCACGGCAGTTAAAGTTATCGCAAACTCCCTAAGGATCTTGCCGAGCAATCCTGCCATAAAAAGCATCGGAATGAAAACCGCAACAAGCGATAGGGTCATGGAAACAATCGTAAAGCCGATCTGCCTCGCGCCTTCAAAAGCAGCAATCCAACGGCTTTCACCTTCTTCCTGCCGGCGCACAATGTTCTCTAAAACGACAATGACGTCATCCACAATAAAACCAACCGCAAGGGTAAGCGCCAGCAAGGAGAGATTGTCCAAGGTAAAGTTGAGATAATCCATGACGATAAATGTTCCGATAACCGACATTGGCAGAACAATAGCCGGAATCAAGGTATCAACAAGCTTTCCTAAGTACAGAAACACCACCAAGATGACAAGGATCAAAGCAAGCACCAAAGTCGTATTGACATCGCGGATGGTCTCGCGGATTGAAGTGGAGCGATCATAAAAAGGTCGCAGCTCTACGGCTGCAGGTAATCCACTTTTTAAAGTATTCAAGAGTTGGTGGATTTGATCGGAGATGGCAACTGTGTTGGCTTTCGGCTCTTTTTGAATCGCAAGGAGAATTGTTGATTGCGGTCCATCTTTATCAAGATACTGAACATTGATCTTATTGTTCTGGAAACTTTCCACGACTCTGCCGAGATCTTGAATCCGAATCGGCGTGCCATTGCGATAGGCAACAATCAGCGTCTCCCAAGCCGGTCCGGTCAGGATCTGTCCATCAACAGAAACGTTTGGCGCTTCAACAGGTCCATCAAGCTGGCCTGTAGGAAAATTCGGATTTCCAAGAGCCATGGCCGTTGCTAATTCAGACAGGGCTATGTCATTGGAGGCAAGCCTGCCGGGATCAACCTGAACGCGTATAGCCAAAGGCGAACCGAAAATGGTCACTTGAGAGACTCCGCTGAGCATCGAGATGCGCTGCCCAATTACGTTATTTGCATAAGTATATAAATCAGCCAGCCGCATGGTTTTGGAGGTCAAGCTGATATAAATCACCGGAAGTTCCGCCGGATTGACTTTACGGTAGGTAGGGGCGAAAGGCAGTTCGGGGGGCAAGGTGGGCTGGGCAGTAATAATTGCCGACTGAACATCCTGAGCGGCAATCGTCATGTCTTTTTCAATGTCAAATTGCAAAACAATGCTGCTGTTTCCGAGGGTATTGTTCGAGCTGACAAGTTTAACTCCAGGGATAGCCATAAACTGTTTTTCAAGCGGCAGAGCCACCGCCTGCGCCATAATTTCCGGCGTTGCTCCGGGAAAGGAAACCGTTACATTAATCGTAGGATATGTAATATCCGGCATGTTGCTGATGGGCAAACGCGAATAGGCCCCAAGTCCGGCAAAAAGGACTGCAACCATCAGCAGCGTGGTCATGATGGGACGTTGAATAAACGGCGCCGATAAGTTCATCCGTTTCTCCAAGTAATCTTTTCATTAATTCTTTCCATTGCAAGATAAAGAATTGGTGTAATGAATAAAGTAATCATTTGTGCAAACAAAAGTCCTCCAATAATCACAAGGCCAAGCGGGCGCCGCGCTGCAGCATTGGCTCCCGCCCCTAGAGCAATAGGCAGCACACCAAATATAGCTGCAGCGGTAGTCATCATAATAGGACGAAACCGAACCATGCAAGAGTCTATAATGGCTTCTTGCGGAGACATTCCTTCATTGCGGATATTTTCTAATGCGAAATCCACCACCATAATTCCATTCTTCTTCACTATCCCGATCAACAAAATGATGCCGAGGAAAGAATACATCGATAGAGGAAGGCCAAAGATCAGCAAAGTGATCAGCCCCCCGAATGTCGCCGGAGGCAATGTGGTCAGAATCGTAATCGGATGGACAAAGCTCTCGTAAAGAATCCCTAAAATAATATAAATCGTAAAAATCGTAAGGATGAGCAGGTATCCGGAGCTTTTGATCGACTCTTTAAATGTCTGGGCAGCGCCGATCGGATGAGAGGTCACTTCCGGCTGGACAACTTCTCTTGTAAGATCATACAGCCTATTAAGAGCCGTTTCTAAAGCAACTCCGGGAGCAAGATTAAATGACATCGTAACAGAGGGAAATTGATCGATATGGTTGATGCTTGAGGCGCCTATGCCTTCACTCACATTCATGGTGGCGCTGAGAGGCACCAATTCATTTGAGATAGCGGAACGCAGCCATATGTCATTTAGAATATTGACTTGTCTTTGATATTCGGGATAAAGCTCTAAAATCACGTAATATTGGTCAATCGGCGTTTGTATTCTAGAAATAAAATTACCTGAATAACTAAATGAGAAAGCATTTTCTATATCCGTAGCGGTGACGCCAAGAGTGGACGCCTTGTCACGTAAAATTTTCACATTAACTTGCGGGGTATCCACTTCCATATCGCTATTTACGCCCTGAAACATCGGGTCTAACCGCATCTTCTCAAGAAGCATTCTAGCTGATGGAAAAATTTTATCTATTTGCAAACTTCGCAACGCAAATTGATAAGCCGCCCGATTTTCCTGTCCAGTAGCTAAATCTATTAGAGGAATATTTTTTATAAATCCCTGTATTCCATCAATCTTTTTCATATCTTTGTAGATATCTTCGATAACCTTTTGTATTGAAGGTCTTTGCCCCACAGGTTTAAGATGGACAAGATTAAGGCCTTTGCGGTATTCGGAATAAGAGGAAATCGCAACAACGTTATCGACTGCAGGATTGCTGCGCAACAAATCGATCAACTTATTTTCATCTTCCAGCATGCTGTAAGAGGATCCCCCTTCCCTTTCCTGGGTATAGATAACAAAAAAACTTAAATCCTCGTCGGGAACGAAATCTACCGGCAAATAATACAACAGGAAAACGGTTGCGAGCGTGCAGAGAAGAGCTATGGCCAGAGCGGCAAAACGATGATGCAGGACTGCCAAAAGCATTTTACGATAGACTTTCTGCATGGCTTGATTCGCCCGGCTGGACCATTCTTTGGCTCCGGCCTTTTCATCTGCTTCAGCCGGAATGAAGCGGCTCGAAAGCATCGGCGTTAATGTCAGGGATATCAAACCGGATATCACGGTAATCGCAGTCAAAGTAATGGCAAATTCCCTAAAAATCCTCCCAATTAATCCACCCATAAAAAGCATTGGGATAAAGACTGCGACAAGCGACAGGCTCATAGAGACAATGGTGAAACCGATCTGACGGGAACCTTCCATGGCCGCATGAAAAGGCGAATCTCCCTTTTCAATGCGCCGGATTATGTTCTCCAACACGACAACAGCATCATCGATGATAAATCCTACCGCGATCGTCAAAGCCAGGACCGAAAGGCTATCCAGGGTGAAATTAAGCACCCTCATCACGATAAACGTGGAAATCACCGACATGGGAAGCACAAGCGAAGGAATAACCGTATCTCTAACCTTTCCCAAGAAAAAGAAAATCACTAAAACAACCAGCAATAAAGCAATAAACAGAGTCCAGATCGCGTCATGGATAGCTTCTCGAACAGGGATAGAACGGTCAAAGACGACATGAAGGTCCACCGCAGGAGGAATCTCGGATTTAAGCGAACCCAAGAGTTGATAAATATGATCAGCAATTTCGACAGTATTCGCTTCGGGCGCTCTCTGTATCGCGAGAGTGATTGAAGGCTGCACCCCTTCGGCATCAACAAACCGGGATAAAATTTTATTATTCGCGAAGCTTTCCACGGCCCTTCCGAAATCTTGAATACGCACAGGCGTTCCATTGCGATAAGCAACGATAAGCGAATCATAGGCAGCGCCTGTCATCAGCTGCCCATCGACAGAAATGATCGGAGCCTCAATTGAGCCGTCAAGCTGCCCTGTCGCAATGAATGCATTTTCTAAAGTAATTGCCTCCGCAAGCTCTGTCAAAGTGACATCATGGGCAGCCAGTTCAGCCGGATCGACTTGTACGCGCATGGCCAAAACTGAACCATAAGTGGTCACTTGCGAAACCCCCTCGATCATGGAGATGCGCTGTCCGATCAGCGTGTTTCCATAGGTATATAAATCGGAACGCCGCATGGTTTTTGAAGTCAGGGTGAGATAAATAATCGGCAGTTGGGCAGGATTGACCTTGCGGTATGTAGGCCCGAAAGGCAAATTGGGGGGCAAATTGGGAATTGCACTTGTGATGGCCTCCTGGACATCCTGAGCTGCTGTTGTCGTATCCTTGTCGATTTCAAACTGCAAAATGATGCTTGTATTTCCAAGGGTATTGTTCGAGCTCACAAGCCTAAGGCCGGGAATGGCCATAAATTGCTTTTCAAGCGGCAGCGCAACGGAACTCGCCATGGTTTCGGGCAATGCTCCCGGGAAAGAAACTTTAACGTTGATCGTAGGATAAGCGACATTAGGCATGCTGCTGATCGGCAGATGCCCGTAGGACAAAAGTCCGGCGACAAGCAAAGCAAGCATTGCCAAAGTCGTCATCACCGGCCGCCTAATAAATGGAGCAGAGAGATTCATTTTGTCCGTTACCCAGCGTCCGGATTACGAATAGTTTTCTTTTGCGGTTCGGTCTGCAATTGAGGGTTGACAACCATGCCAGGAGCTATATTGATTTGACCGTTCACAACAACAATTCCGCCCTTTTTTAAGTCAGGAGATTCGACTGCAATATATTCTTCAGTGCGTGTTAAAACAGTCACATTATGGGCTGCCGCTTTTTGTTCTTCATCTAGGGTATAAAGGTAGGCGCCGTCTTTACCTATGAGGATAGCTCCAGGGGGGACAACAAAAGCATTTTTAGCAATTTTGTGCAGAACCTTGACCTTCATAAATTCTCCGGGCCAAAGAGAACGCTTCGTGTTAGAACATCTCCCTTTTAAAAGAATCGTCCCCGTATTTTGATCAATTTGGTTATCGATAAAATAGGTTTTCCCTTCGAGTTTCACTTGAGGATCTTCCGGCAGCATAGCAATGAAAGGCCATACCCCCTCATTCCCTTGCTCGCGCCTGATTAACTCAAAATGTTGTTGAGACAAAGAAAAGGTGATGTCGATAGGATTGAATGGGAGAATAATCGTAATGTAGTTTGTGTCATAGGCAATTAAGATATTGCCTACATAGACGTTCGTATAGCTAATTTTGCCTGAAACAGGGGCTACAACACTGCAAAAATCCACATTTAGCTGAGCCGCCGCAATCGCTGCCTTGTCTAATTCGACCTGCGCCTTTGCGGCTTTGGCATTGCTCTCATACTGCTCCCAAGTCAAGATGGAAATGAAATCATTTTGGACAACTGTCTTGTAGCGTTCAACAGTCTTTTCCGCAATTTCAAGCAATGCCTGATCGTGCAGCAGCTGCGCTTTGGCCTCATCTAAAACAGCCTGATATGGGCGCGGATCGATCATATAAAGGATATCGCCTTCATTCACTATTGCCCCTTGTTCAAAATAAGCCTTAAGCAGTTTTCCTTGAACCTGCGGGCGCACTTGAACTGAGACCGAAGCGATTGCCTGCCCGATCGTATCGATATAAATGGGAACATCATATTGCTTAATGGCTGCAGTCGTGACATTAGGAGGTTGATTTTTGGGTTTTGGCGTGCGGTAACATCCGGACAGCAATAGCAAAGCGGATAGAAATGCACATAACAAAAATAGGGAAATCCGATTTATATATTTCAAATCAATCATAAATTAACTGTGTGAATTGTCCTTAAAAGGAAGGTTAAACAGGTTTTTTGGCGGAGCATCCATCCATTTTCCACTTTCATCATTCAAGATGCCGGCAGAGAACGCCAGATTGGCAAGCGAGGCCGCCCATTGCGTGCGTGTGATCACTACCTGCGCACGCGCTGTACTCATAGTGGTCAAGGCATTCAGAACATCTAGAAGCGATGCAGTACCTACTCTATATTGGCTCAAATATCCATGAAAAGCCCGTTGGCTGAATTCCAGATTGGCCTGGCTGGAAGGCAAAGCTGCCGCGGCTGAGGTAAAGGAGTAATAATTAGCCACCACCTGAGTCGCAACCAGTGAGAGCTGCACATCTAAATTGGCCAGAGCCTCTTGAATCTGAGCGCGAATTTGTCTTTGCTGATTGAAATAAAAAAAACCTTGAAAAATGGGGCTATTCAACTGGATGGAGATAAAATTCACGTGTCCGTCTTGTATCGGATTATGGATAAAATGCAGCCTGCTCAACTCTCAATTGGCGGTAAGAGTGGGCATTCCTGCGGAATATGAGATTGTCAATTGAGCTTCCTGCTGCTTGACAGCAGCAATTGCCGCGCCGATATCCGGCCGCTTTTGCTTAGCTAACTCTAAAAAGGAGTTAACGTCGCCCATGAGCTCTATGACGGGCAATTGCTGCGGAAGATCTTGAACGTTCATCTTGGTCTCGGGCGGCAGGCCCAAAGCAATCATCAGATCTGCAAAAGCTGTTTTTTCTGCCCCTTGGGCTTGGATAAGGCTCATACGCGCTTGTTCAACAACAGACTGGGTCTGCAAAACATCTGTCAAGGTCGCAAGGCCTGCATTTCTCATGACCTGAGCGGCCTCCAGCGTCACCTGGGCATCTTTTAGGTTTGTTTCGTCGGCTGCAACTAGGGCTTTATTTCCGATGTATGATGTGTAGGCATTGAGCACGCTCATCAACACCTGCTGCATGGTGAAATTATGTTCCCAGTTCGCCGCAATTAGAGTTTGGAAAGCAAGGTCAGCCTGGGCATCCCTGCCGCCGAAATCCAACATTAGCCAGCTTGCCGTCAATTCGTTAAAATATGTGTCTATGTGAGTGCTAGGGGTGGTAGAGGCACTGCTCGTGCTCGTTACTGAAGCTCCGGTGCCTACGTTTGTAATAGCTCCGGTAGTTGACAGCGATGATAACGGCGTTGCGCTTGAATTGACGCTTCCGGTAACTCCTCCTATGGTGTCGCTTTCCGCAGTTAAAGTTGAAAAATAATTTATGGTTGGAAAATATTCACTGAGGGAGACACGATAAGCATAGGCAGCAGCTCGGGCAGCATTCCAACTAGCTCTCGTAGAGGGGTTGTTGAATAGGGCTATATCGAGCAACTGGGTAACAGACATTGTTGAAGACAGATCGCCGACTGTATATGGCTTTTCTGTTTGTTTGCAGGGATAGACGATTTCCTCTCCCCTCCACTCGCTGCCAGGCGAGCCAGGGGCTTCGCCTATAAATGAAGGATCGTAAAAAAACTCACAGCCTGCTGACAGGGAAAACAGCGCTACGCATAAAATCAAGCGTAGACTATTCCCCAGAAGATTTTGCATTAGCACAACTTCCCGTCTCGTGGTTTTATATAAAAAAATACGGAGATCAAAGTGTTTTTATAATCTTAAAAATTTTTCTATGCAATAGATTATCTCGCTGATGAAGATTAGTGGCTTCTCACTGGAGC
>Ga0206882_1110_pt1 | contig 15153 bp, 10 predicted proteins | sample Alteio_BWOrgCont_4_FD_152908 | JGI IMG/M metagenome (GOLD analysis project Ga0206882, IMG submission 152908) | Enriched cells from forest soil in Barre Woods Harvard Forest LTER site, Petersham, Massachusetts, United States -... | ecosystem: Environmental > Terrestrial > Soil > Temperate forest > O...
CTATGGTCTCCAACATAGCCAAAGCCCTTATCCTCGCCTATAGTTAGATGTCAATAGCCTTCAGGATTGGTAACAGAAATTAACCCAGAGAAAATTCGATGTTATAAATCCCCGCTTCTACGCCGCCTTGAATGAACAAATTTCCACCTGAACGCCAGCGCGATGGGCTGCATTTGCCAATTTTAAAATTTCATGAGTAACATCATTTCCTATGTAGGATTCCCCGCAATTTGTGCAAATTTCGGCTGGAACTCTTGTCACGACCAGAATCATGCCTTCACGTTCCAGCGTAATGCTGGTTAATCCAGGCGCTGTATTTCCCTGTTTACAAATCACACATTTCATTTTTTTCTCCTTGCTGTGGGTGGGCATACGTAGAGGCAGAGCCCGTAGGGCGACTCAAAATCGGGAGTGCAAAACAGAAAAGCTCAAGAAAACCATTTAAATATCGAGGTAGTTGCAAAACTCCAGTTTTTTGCCATAGTTCAAAAAAAGTATGTTTAGGTAACACTCTTATGCCGTCCTTACAGGACTCGATTGCTTATTCAGCTAACCCAGGCCTCCGCTTCGCTCCGACCTGGGCTGTAACATGCCGGCCTTACAGGCCATACGCATCAACCTAAAAAAAATGCCTTTAAGACACTGCATAAATCAATCGAAAACTTTAAGAGGCGCCTAAAAATATGTGAAAAGGTGGTAAAAAGCTAGAAAGTTATTGCATAAAAAAAATGTGCCCCTTATACATGTTCTTCAAAAGCAAAATTCAACATGAAGGGGCACCAATGAAAAGTATATCTGCATCGAAACAGAACCGCAACAGAAAACTCGCAAGAGCGGCAAGAAAACAAACCAAGCAGCATGTATCTTCTAAGTCTAAAAATAAGATGCCTCATCGAAATAAGAAAAAAATCAAACTTTCTGAAGAAGAAAAACGAAGAAGAAAAAAAGAATCACAGGAAAAGAGAACGACTGACTTTAAAAAGCGCCAAGCTGAAAAAGAGAAATTAAGAGCTTTAAAACTTAAACACAAAAATAGACAGGAACTAGCAGGGACTATTAATTCATTTTTTTCTTCTATTGATTTCGAAAGTATTAATAAAAAAACACGACTTGTTAAAAGGGTAAATGCAAAAATAAACGCACAGCAATACGCCTACATTATTTCTTTGTCTAATATAGAGCATTCTAAAAAGGGGGCTACATTAGATGATATGACAAGCTTAGTAAAAAGTGCATTTGATATTGAGATTTCAAATGAGGCTCTAAACAAGAGAATTAGAAGTAAAGTATCAGTGAATTTTTTAAGGAATTCTTTTATATATTTATTAAATGAGAAATTAAAGAAAATTCCTAAGATGCAGTCTTTAGGAGAATTAGAGATTTTCTCTGGAGTAATAATAAACGACAGTTCTCAAGCTAATTTGTACAAAAAACTAGCTAAATTTATGAAAGGGAGTGGGGGTGCTGCAAGTCCTTCTGCGGTAAAGCTGCAAATTGCATATGATATTCTCAATCACAGCGTAACTCAAGCAGATGTTAAAGAGGGTGTCTACCCCGATCAAAAATTTATGAACAGTTTAGTAAAGAGTGTAAATAAATGTCAATTGATAATTTCCGATCTGGGTTTTTTTGTTATTTCAAAATTAAGAGAAATCGACGTAGTAAAAAAAGCGTATTATATAAGTAGGTTGTCAATTAAAACAAATATTTATCTATCTATAGACGCAGAAGAGCCTGTTGACAAGATTGAACTTTTCGAATTATTAACAAAAAAAGGAAAAGTAAATTCAGCTAGCCAAATTGTTTACATCGGTAAGGAAAAACTTAAAACAAGACTAGTCCTACAAAAAGTACCTAGTAGAGTTTGGAAAATTCGTCAGAAAAAGTTTAAAACTAATCGAAAAAAAGAACCATCGGAAGAATTTGTTGAATGGTCGAGATACTCAGTATTTATTACAAATATTCCTGAAGACATGTGTTCTAATGATATTATTTTATCGATCTACAAAATTAGATGGCAAATTGAATTGATATTCAAAATATTTAAATCAAATTTGAAATTTCATATTCTAAGATCTAAAACAAATGAAAATCGTGTACTATCATTAATTTATGGAAAATTGATAGCTTTTGTATTTATGTCCACGATTTTTACTTTCGCAAGTGCCTGTAGTGGGGATAGGGAAATAAGTATTCAAAAATTAACTGATTGGCTATTTCGAGAGAACTGCCTAAAATGGGCCATTTTAGAAGGTAACATAGAAGCTCTTCTTTACAAGCTATTAGATGATCTGAAAAAGATATGTCTGCAGGATAGAAGCAGAAAAAACACCTTAAGGATGATAGAAGAAGCATTTTTTCAAGAAGAAGAGTACAAGAAAATCGCGGCGTGACACATGAAAATACAGTATTTAAAAGTGGTTTTAGCGTATGTATCGATGGGATGTAAATTTAAAAAGCCTCTTATAAAGCCAGAAGAGCCTATTTTTTTAGGTTGATGCGTATGCCCGTCCAGGGCGACTCAAAGAGCTCCCGAGACAAACTACTCCAATCTGAATCTCTCCCCCTTGATACGGGCACACCTCTAAAAGCTATCCAAATTTTTCTCTACAAAAAGCTAGAGCATCATCCAAACAAGGAAAAAGGTGCTGAGGCCCCAAAGTCTCTTCCACGCTGCTCTGCCTGAGAATAGGCGCCAGCTCCTCCTTCACACCCGAAAGCAAAAAGAGGATCCCCTCTTTTTGACATTTCTGATGAAACTGCTTCAGAGCCTGAATACCCGTCGCATCAATGATAGTGACTTTGCGCATGCGCAAAATCAAGATTTTAGGCAAAGCGGCAAGCTGCCTAAACTCTTCGTTTAACAGATCAGCGACTCCAAAGAAAAAAGGGCCATTGATTTCAAAAATGGAAACTCCTGCTGGGACATCTTTCCGCAAAATAAGATCGGAATCCTGATTCTCCCCCATCTTTTTAACATCATCTTCCAGCACAATTTGGCAGGCTTTCAAAGTCGTTTTATCGCTCATGTGCTTTAAAAAAAGAAGGGCCGCTAAAAGCACTCCGACTTGGACCGCTACTGTCAAATCAATCAAAACAGTCAAAAAAAAGGTGATGAGCAGCACCAAGACATCGCTTAATGGGCCTTTTAAAATGTCGGCAAAATGGTCAAGCTCGCTCATATTCCAGGCCACAAAAACCAAAACCGCGGCTAATGCAGCCAGCGGAATTTTGGCGGCTAATGGGGCAAATAAAAGCATCAACAGCAAAAGAGTGAGCGCATGCAACATGCCGGCAATGGGGGTCTTGGCTCCCATTTTGATATTGGCTGAGGTGCGGGCAATCGCCCCGGTGGCGGGTATTCCGCCGAAAAAAACAGATCCAATGTTAGCCAACCCTTGCGCGACGAGCTCGCAATTCGAACGGTGCCGCCCTCCGATCATGCCGTCGGCTACCCTAGCGGAAAGCAACGATTCGATAGCGCCCAGCAAGGCGATGGTAAGAGCATCCGGAAATAAGCTCTGAATTTTCTCAAAGGTCACTGCTGGCATGCATGGGATAGGCAAGGTGCGGGGGATTCCCCCGAATTTTTTCTCAATCGTTTCCACAGGCAAATCGAAGTACCAGGCTAAAAAAGTGGCCAAAAAGATCGCCGCAATAGCTCCGGAAAGCTTAGGGTAGAGCCAGCGCAGTCCAAAGATCAGGCCTAAAGTTCCAAAGGCAATCGCTGCCGCCCACGGGGCGCAAGTGTGCATGTTCTTAGCATAAAGAATCCATTTCTCTACAAAATCAGCCGGCACTGTTTCAAAACACAAACCAAAGAAATCTTTCATCTGGGAAGAAAAAATGACTAATGCGATCCCCGTGGTGAATCCGGTGATCACAGGAAAAGGGACAAAACGCAGCAAAACGCCGAAACGGGCAATGCCCATTAGGACTAAAATACATCCTGCCATTAAGGTGGCGATGGCAAGCCCTTCATAGCCATGCCTTTCGACAATGCTGTAAACGATGACGACAAATGCGCCAGTCGGGCCGCCGATCTGGACTCGGCTTCCCCCCAGCAAAGAGATCATAAATCCGGCAACAATAGCCGTGAAAAGACCTCTTTCAGGGGACACCCCGGACCCTATGGCAAAGGCCATGGCTAAAGGCAAAGCAATAATCCCAACAGTTGCGCCAGCAATTAAATCATTAAAGAAAAACTGCCGCGTATAACCCTCGCGCAAACAGATCACGCTCTTGGGTATATACTCTTGATACTGTATGCCCATCTTTGCTAATAGCTTGCGCATAGAGCCTTGCCCTTAAGTCGGGCATTATCGTAACAAACTGTGCTTCAATGCGCAAGCTAAAATGTTAGGATGATAAGGATGGTTTCTTGGTGATTGGTTGAATGTCGTCCGAAGGGGTTGTTCCAGTTTCTTTAACATCTGTAGATTTAGGCATTTCCACTTTAGAATCAGATTCCTTTCTAGGAAATGCGAGGTTAAAAACTTTCGGCATGACATCATAAAACCAGGAAGCTCCATGACCGTCCTGAAATTTCAAACACATTTCATCTACTAATTTATAAACTTCTTTAAAATCAACGGGATTTTCTTTTAATTTATTCTCAATATTCATATTCACAATCTCTGTTTTTTCCTTTCCCCCAATATTTACTCGGCCAGATTTGGTAATAAATTCATAGAAATCGATAATATTCTCGATTATTTCTTGCTGTTTTTTTGCATCGCTGCTTTTCGGTAAGCCGTCCTCATTAAAATCTCTCAAAACTTTGGCATATTTTTTTACAAGATCGAAAGTATCATCCATGAAGTACGGCTTAACTGACATTTTTGCGCTAATAGCTTTTAATAACTCGTTATTTTCTTCTTTGGCCATTTCTTTGATTGCCCATTTTTCTCGCCAACCTTCTTTTTCCATTCTGCCTCTGGCGTCAATTAGTCTGATGACCTCTGCGTCATCAAGTCGTGTTTTAGACTGGGTTTTGGGCTTGCTTGCTACAACAGCTGCGGGCGAAACCACCGCACTTTTAGATTCTGTACGTGTCAAGCCTTTAAAAAACTGAGAAGCTTTCTTAACTACCACTCTCATCGAACTTCGCTTTTCCTTTTTTGTCATCGGTTCCTGTTCCTGCTCTGCGCCTTTTACCTCTTTCTCTTTGCTTAAATCACTCACTTTTTTATTGCCAGGTTCTGATGGAGAAGCTACTAGCGTATGCCTGCGATTTTGGGGTTCTTTTAATGTCTCACTCCTAGCCAATTGACCGGATACTTTTCCTAAGCTTGCAGTATCACTAGGCAACTTTGAAGCCTGAGTTCCAATTTTCGATTCTTTTTTAGATGATTTATTTTTAGGTACTTTTGAAGCCTCTTGCGAAGATTCTGGGCCGATAGAACTATGACTACTCCTGCTACCGTCTATTTTTGTCATATTATAAATCTCCTATTATTAAATAACACAAAATCCACAACAATTATCATTATAAAACAAATCTATTTAATTGGTAATATCATCTAAAATATGTAGCCGCTTAACTAAATAGTGACCAAAGGGACTAAAGGGACAAGGGACCAAAAGGACCAAAGCGACCAAAGCGACAAGGGACCAAAAGGACAAGAAGCAAAAAGACTAAGGAACATTTATTTACGTCCTTTACGTCCTTTTGGTCGCTTTGGTCCTTTTGGTCCCTTGTCCCTTTAGTCCTTTTGTAAAAATACAAAAATAGAGTTGGATGGAAAGAGGTTTTTCGTTATGATTTTACTTTAAAATTATTCGCAGACTGAGGAGCCATGTTAGATTTTTTTCGCAAGTATCAGCGCTATTTCTTCCTAGGAATCACAATAGTGATCATCATTTCGTTTTCATTTTTTGGAACTTACAACACCCTGTCCGAAAACCCTATGCGCGAGCAAACGGCTTTTACAGCCGTAGATGGCTCCCGGATTTCGCGAGCCGACTTAGACGAAATGGTAGTATTCATCAGCACAGACAACGATGACAAAACACTCTACGGAGGCGTGTGGGGACCCAACTTCTTAAACGACGGCGTCTTGAAAAAAGATCTTCTCCAAACCGGCCTGGCAAAGCTCCTGGCGATGCAATATACCTCTGACCTTCAAGGCGATTTGCAGACCCGCCTGGAAAAAGAAAAGCGCTATACCCCCTACAGCCATCCTCAAGCCAAATTCATCAACGCCGAAATGTCCTGGACCTATTTCGCTCCCGAACTTAAATCCAGCTTCGAAGCCCTGCGCGCCGCATCCGAAGCAACTGATTCCCAAGCCTTTGAAAATCGCGTGAAACTGTATTTAGCGGAAAAAAAATTCCCCTCGCCCCTTTTGCGCCAAGTATTGCGCTATCAGGAAAAGCAATATAACTGGCTGCCATCCGATATCAACCTCGATCGCATAGATCTTTCTCTGTTTGGATACCATACCGTAGATGATTGGTTTGGACCGCGCTTCATCCGCTTATCGGCCGAATTTATCATCAATAGCGCCAAAATAGCGGAAAGCAAAGGATACAAAGTCTCCAAAGAAGAAGCTTTGAGCGACCTATACCGCAATGCTGAAAAAAGCTTCCAAGAAAATCTGCACAACCCCCATTTGGCAGTGACCAATAGCAGCGAATACATCACCGAACAGCTGCGCCGCATGGGCATGGATCAGACCAAAGCCGTGAAAGTGTGGCGTCAAGTGCTTCTGTTCCGGCGCATGTTCCAAGATGAAGGCAACGCTGTCTTGGTGGATGCTTTTCCCTATCAAAAGTACAATGGCTATGCCAAGGAAACCGTCGAAACAGACCTCTATCAATTGCCTGAAAAGATGCGCTTGAACAGTTACAGAGCTTTGCAAAAAATGGAAGCTTACTTAAATGCCGTTTCCCAGCGCCCGCAAGATGAGAAGAATATTTTAATGCCTCCCCAGAAATTTTTGAGCGCAGCGCAAGTCGCTAAAAACTATCCTGAACTCGTTCAAAAAAAATACCTCTTGGATATCGCCCATGTCGATAAAAAAACATTGGAGCCCAAGGCAGGGGTCAAAGAAACCTGGAACTGGGAAGTAGAAGACAACAACTGGAACGAATTGAAAAAACAATTTCCCGATCTAGGCGTCAAAAAGGGGGATACCCGGGAAGACCGTTTTGCCGCTTTGGACAGCTTGGATGAACTCACGCGTTCTAAAGTGGACGCCTATGCCCGCGCTGCCATTGTAAATGCCCATCCAGAATGGTTAGAAACCGCCTTGCAAGATGCCCCGTCCCAACGCAGCACAGTCGGCCTGAGCCGCAAAGGCGGAACATCGCCATTTGCAGGCTTGGAAAACAGGCAAGAACTGATCAAGCTGCTGGATGCAGCGCCCTTAGGAGAACAAGTTGCCGAGCTCTCTCATTTCAGCGCCGATCAAAAAAACTACTACCGCATTGCCGTCATCGACCGCGATCCGAAAGAACAGATCCTTACGTTTGAGGAAGCAGATGAAACCGGCCTTATGGGCCCTATTCTCAAAAACCAATTGGAAGCCTATTATGTCAAGGCTAGGGAAAACGATCCCAAGGAATTCCAAAAAGAAGACAAAACCTGGAAGCCTTTGGCCGAGGTTCAAGACTCTGTAGCCGACCTCTATTTTGCCAAAACCTTAAAGGCGATACGCACCGACTACTTGGCAGCTATTGCTCCTGAGAAGCCCCAACAGTCCGAATTCACGGGAGACTACAGCGCCTCCTTGCGCTTCTTTACTTATATGCGCGAGATCGAGAAAAACCTGCAGAAAGATCCTCAAGAGGCAGAAAAATGGCTGTCTACCCCCTCGGCGGAAGTCGAGGCAAACAAACTCCCTCCACAGGAGCCTTTAGAAATGCAGTGGAAGCTTTTAAAAACTGCCTACAAAGCCGATCGCACCACCGAAACGGATAATTTTGACAAGGCCGCCGCCTTTTCCATGGCTATTAATGCATGGTCCAAAGTCTACGCGCCTGCCAATGGGGACCTCTATTTTTTCAGGCTTAATGAACGCAAGGCTGAAGCAGATGCAACAGCCGTGCTTGAAAAAGTCGGACAAGCCCGCAAACTTTTGTCCGATGCCGCACAACAGGCCCTCATGGAGTCCACTTTAAGTGAAATCAAGGAAAAAAGCGCGATCTCCTTGGAGTACATGAACCAAACGGACGACAAATCTTAAGAGCAGTCAGAAATGGATCAAGATGAGTTCACCCTATCGCCGGTCAATTTTTTCCAGATTGGCTTTGATTGCCATCAACTGCCTGAGGGAAAATTCCCGCGCCTGACGCTGCAGAATTACCGCAAATACCTTTTGCCAGACACTGCCATGCTGTGCTCTCAAGATACCTTCGCCCGCATGGCTATGGGGTGGCATGCGGAAGGCCTGGAATTGCTGGTACAAGTTGACCAAGCCTATCAGCAATGTTTTTATCCAGATTTCCAAAAAGGAGACAGTCTGGAACTCTGCCTGGACACCCGCGACGTCAAAACCTCCGGGTATAATACCCGTTTTTGCCATCACTTCTTTTTTCTGCCGGAAGCCGTGGAGGGAACCATGGGAGGGGAATTGACTCGTTTTAGAACAGAAGATCGGCATGATTTATGCGATCCCAAGGAACTGTTGATAAAATCCCAATTCAAAGAAAACCAATACAGCATGCAAATTTTTGTACCCTTAGAATGTCTGCATGGCTATGATCCGGAACAGTTTAATCGTTTGGGCTTTACTTACCGGATTAACCGCCTCCAGGGAGAGCCTCAGCATTTTTCGGTAGTTTCGGAAGAATATCAAATTGAACAGCAGCCTTCTTTATGGAGCACCATCAAGTTCATCAAATGAGGACATCCCTCTACCATAAGCATTGCGCTTTAGGCGCAAGAATGGTGGAGTTTTGCGGTTGGGAAATGCCGCTTTTTTACAGCGGAATTATTCAAGAGCATCAGCAAGTAAGAAAGGGTGTGGGGATTTTCGATATTTCCCACATGGGACGCCTAGTCATCAAGGGAAAAGATGCCGAGCGCTTTTTGGACTACCTTTCCACTAATCGAATTGCCGGAAAAAAAGATGGGAGCGCCACTTATACCGTCTGGACCCTACCTCAAGGGGGCTGCGTAGACGATGTCATCGTCTTTAAAATCAACCCCCAAGAATTCTTCGTTATTGCCAATGCTGGCAATCGTGAAAAAGACCTCCAACATTTGCTCAAGCATAGCCAAAATTTTGACGTCCAGATTCATGACCGCTACCATGAGGATGGCATTTTAGCAATTCAAGGCCCTAAAGCTCAAGGACTTGTGAGTAGCCTATTCCCCGAAGCGGATCAATTGAAAGCCATGTGTTTTGCACCGATTGACTTTCAGGGGAACTTGATTTGGCTGTCCCACACCGGCTATACAGGAGCAGGAGGTTTTGAAATCTTTGCTCCCTCTTCCGCTATAGATCAATTGTGGGACTTATTTTTAACCCATGGAAAGGATGCAGGCATTGTTCCTGTGGGTCTAGGCGCGCGCGATACATTGCGTTTAGAAATGGGATATGCGCTTTATGGCCACGAAATTAGCGAAGACATCGCCCCTACCGAAAGCATTGCGGCGTGGTCGGTTAAATTGAACAAGGACGACTTTTTGGGCAAAGCCTCCTTAATAGATCTTCAAACATCGCCCGCAAAACGTTCCGAGTATGGGATTGTGATGCTCGACAAAGGCATTGCGCGGCATGATTACCCTGTTTTGAAAGATGGAAAATTGATTGGCAGGATCACGTCCGGAACACTATCGCCCAGTTTAAACAAGGCCATTGCCATTGCACTGGTTCAAGGTCCATTGAAGGAAGGAGAGATCGTTGAGGTGCAAATTCGGAATAATCTTTGCCGGGCACAGGTAGCAACGCTCCCCTTCCTTCAGACTCCCCATAATTGAATATAAAGAGGAATTGTAAAATGAAATACACAGAAACACATGAATGGATTGAAGTTAATAACGGGATTGGCTCAGTTGGCGTAAGCATGCACGCCCAACATGAATTGGGCGATATCGTTTATGTAGAGCTTCCGCAGATAGGCAAAGAGGTTAAGGCGGGTCAAGAAGCGGCAGTGCTGGAATCGACTAAAGCGGCTGTAGATGTCTACTCCCCTGTTTCCGGCTCAATTTTAGAAATTAACTCCAGTTTAAAGGACAACCCCGAACTCATCAACCAATCTCCTGAGAAAGATGGCTGGCTTTTTAAGATCAAGCTGTCTGATAAAAATGAGCTGGACCGCCTTCAGACCCCCTCCGCTTACCATGCCGAGTTTCATTGAAAGCACAATTCGAATTGGTCAAGTAAATGGTAGAGTTATAATAAATTCAATCCCGTCTCCCACAGAATTAACAAAATTGATTGTCCCGCCATGTTCCTGCACGATGACATTGTAACATAATGACAGCCCTAGACCTACGCCTTCCCCAGTTGGTTTTGTGCTAAAAAATGGGACAAAAACCTTTTCTGTTAATTGGTCAGGAATACCCAGCCCATTGTCTTTTACGCGCATCTCACACTGATTGCCTAAATTTTTAATAATAATTGAAATTGTTGGAATGAAAAAAGAACCCATAGCTTTTCTTTTTTGATACAGGCTATAATATGCGTTATTTAGCAGAGCAGAAAATGCCTTTAGCATAGAAACACTATTCAAATTTATTAATGGTAAACTTTGATCAAATGTAATACGCGTTTCTACCTTAAACTTCGGAAATTCCTTTTGCAGACGTTGTTGAATAATAATGAATGCTTCCTGAATAAATTCATTAAAATCAGTGAAACTCAGCATTTCGTTTTTATTCATAGCATGGTCCATCATTTTTTGAATAACCATCCCAGCTTTTTGCCCGTGCCTCAGCACTATCGCAAGATTGGCTTGCAAAGAGCTAAGAGCTCCAAGAATTTTATCCGCCATTTCAATGGGAGTATGTTCTTTTATAAAAGGAATAATTTCAGGCAATTCCTCTAAAGATAATTCCGCACAGTTAATCACAAAATTCAAGGGATTTTTGATTTCATGCGCTATGCCCGTGGTTACATTCCATAAGGCAGCTATTTTTTCCTGATGAATGAGCTGTGCGGTTTTATACTTAAGGTCCTCTCTTGCTTGTTTTAAATTAATCAGATTGTCAACTCTTATCTTAAGCTCAGAGTAAGAAAATGGCTTTGTCAAATAATCATTTGCTCCAAGGCTCAGCATATTTGCATACAGTTCATCGTCATCTCTAGCAGTTACAATAATAATCATCGCTTCTAGCAACGCTGCTTGTGATCTAATTTCAGGAACTAATTGTACCCCGCTCAATTCCGGCATCATAATGTCGGAAATAATAAGATCGGGATGCAATTCCAATGCTTTTTGAAGACCTTCCTTGCCATCAAAAGCACTTGCCGTTCGGTAAGAACCCGATAATATCTCACAAATATACTGATTCATATCGACATTATCTTCTATAACTAAAATAAGCGGCTTTTCACCTTGTTCTTCGGAACCCTTCTGTGTAATTTTTTTTTCTTGGCTTTGTAATTCTGCAATTACACTGGATATTACTTCATTCACTTCGATGCGCGATTCTTGTAATCCTGATTTAACGAAAGTGCCAGCCTTTTGCTTCAATGGAATCTCAGTAATAAATGCGGCTCCTCCTTCTTGGGCATTATCAATATAAATAGAGCCTTGATGCAATTCAATGAAATCCTTGACAATAGCAAGACCTAATCCAAACCCTCCAAATCGCCGGGTGGAGTATTCTTCTGCTTGAAAAAATCGTTCAAATATTGCTTCTCGCAGATCCGGAGATACACCCGGTCCGCTATCTGCAACAATAATTTTAGCATTTCTATCATCACTTGACAAAGAACAACGCACAATTCCTTTAGAAGGAGTAAATTTAAAGGCATTTGATAATAAATTCAGAATTACCCGATGAATTTTGTCTGCATCTACTTCGGCTATCAAAACAGAGGGGGTTTCAACGATATAATTAAACTCACGCTCTTCTGCATAGGATTCAAAAAGACTAGCTGTTTGTCTCACTAATTTTACTAAGTTTACTTTGGAATAATTTGTTTCTGCCTTGCCTAATTCCAATTTAGCAACGTCTAACAAATCATTGACTAGTTTTAATAATGTATTAGCATTGCGTTCAATTAACGTTAAGTCGTGTTTATAATCTAAGAATTCAGGACGGGCGGCTAATTTTTGTACGGGTCCCATAATAAGAGTTAGAGGGGTCCTGAGTTCGTGGCTGACGTTTGCAAAAAATTGAGTCTTTAAGCGGCTAAGCTTATCTAATTTATCGTATAAGTTTTTTAATTCCTCATTCTTTTTTTCTACTTCTTCATAGGAAATTCTCAATCGTTTATTGGTTTCCTGTATTTCTTGAGCCCGCAAAAAAATTGCTTTTTCCATTTGTCCTGCACGCGTCTGCAATTCTTCCATTAATTTGGATTGCTCACTCCCAACTTGTTTCATTCGGACAAATTCTGTCACATCCTCCGCGCGATGAATAATGTATTTAACTTCATTGTCATTCCCTAAAACAGGGCTATTAAAAGGGCTCCAATAACGCTCTTCAAATCCTCCTCCTTCTGAGTCAGGCTTGCGTATGTCATATTTTTGGACTGCCATGGCATCGGGAGTTTTATTTCGCAAAACTCTTTCCAATGAGTCCCGTAAATTTTCGACTCCTGTCGCATAAATGTCTTGGGGATTATTTGGAAAAACATCAAAAATTTCGCAGCCTAAAATATTCTCCCTTTTTACCATCGTAGCTTGCAAATAAGCTTGGCTAACTTCTACGATTTCAAACTTTGAATTTAGAATTAAATATAAATCCGGCGCAGACCTAAGAATTTCACGAAAATCATTCTGGCCATGATCTTTAAAATCTTTATCCACTTAACAAAAGCCTCTACAATGCTATTGAGAAACGTGGTGGCTAACTTTTAAACCGACAATGCTTACAAAGATAAGAACGATACAAACAATTCTAAGCGAATCTTTTGGCTCATCAAAAAAAAATATCCCAGCCATCACTATGCCGGCAGCCCCTATGCCTGTCCAGATCGCGTAGGCTGTGCCCATAGGCAAAGTTTTGACCGAATACGCCAACAATAGAGTGCTGATCAAGCCGGATACCAAGGTGACAATCGTGGGATACAGCTTAGTAAAACCTTCTGCTTTCTTAAGCCCTATCGCCCAAATGATTTCAAAGACACCCGCCAACACTAATAAAATCCAGTCCATTGATCCCTCAATTGTAGTGGCCGAAAATTCTCCTCGATTATAGTCTTTGACTATAGGGGAACAAGTCTTTTTAATAATAGCGCTTACCCATTTTTATTTCAAGGCATAGTCCAAGTCGAGAGTATATTTTGCATTTACAAAAAAACCCGGATTACTTTAGCATTATTTTTGTTTTGTTTATATCTTTTTAAGATTATAAGGAGCTTATGCACTCAATTTTACGAATTCTGGTTCTTATTTTTATTCCTTTCCTTGCAATGGGCAATATTCCCGACCCAGCCCTCAAAAAAATGATGTCGGATGATTTAGATATCATCAAGCACACTTTTGAGATCAAATATGCTCCAACTGAATGGAAGAAAAAATACGCAGGATGGGATTTAGAAGAGCAAATTCAGTTAGCCAAAGCCCGCATACACTCCAAAGAAAATATATCGATTAAAGATTTCCAACAAATTGTCCGCGACTTCTTGAAATCTACCCAAGATTATCACGTCAATGTCCATTTTTATTCGACCGAGTATGCCATGCTGCCCTTTCGCATACAGAGCGCTCAAAACAGATACTTCATCACATGGGTCCAGGATTTTCAATTGCCTGCCAATGTCTCTTTTGAGGAAGGCGATGAAATCATTCTTTGGGATGGAAAGCCTATACATCAGATTGCTGCCGAGCTCAAAGAACGCGAATTAGGCAACCTGAATACACCAACCGACCAAGCCCTAACAGAGATGTTCTTGCCCCTGCGCGTAGGATCTTTAGGCCATTTGGTTCCTTCCGGCGAGGTTTCATTGACTGTAAAGCGAGTCTCTTCAGGAAAAACCGTCACTCAAAAATTGAATTGGAAATATCAGCCCGAAAAAATTGATGCGCCCTTTTCCAGATCCCTAAAAGAAGGATCTGTCCAAGGCATAGGTTTAAGCAGCCATCCTTTTTTTCAGAAAAAGATGGCCACCCCTCTTTTTGAACCCTTGCAGGCTGTTTTGCAAGAAGCTGACGAAGAAGACAGCCAAGCCCTTCTTGGAAATAAGATTGGCTTCCTCCCTCCTTTAGGGAAAATTATATGGAAATCTTCTTCTGATATTCCTTTTTATGCCTATGTCTTTGAAACCTCCAAACACCGCCATGTAGGCTACATTCGCGTCCCATCATATTACGGGGCTGAATCAGATTTAGAATATTTTGCGGATCTCATCACCCTTTTTGAATCGCGCACTGACGCCCTCATCATTGACCAAGTAAATAATCCGGGCGGTTTTGTTTTTTACATGTACGCTTTAGCCTCCATGTTGACCGACCGTCCATTGGTGACACCCACTGAAAGGATCACCATCATACAAGAAGATGTAGCGGGGGCCTTAGAAATCTTAACCCTGTTGGAAGCCATAGAGTCGGACGAGGAAGCTCAACAGACATTTGGCGAAACACTCATGGGATATCCTGTTTCTTTAGACCTGGTAAAGGGCTTCATCCAGCATTTTCAGTTTATTCTAGATGAATGGAGCGCGGGCAGGACTTTCACCCAAAGCAACTACTTGTATGGGATTGAAACCATAAAGCCGCATCCTAAGGCTCACTATAGTAAGCCGCTCTTGCTTTTAATCAATAGCCTGGATTTTTCATGCGCAGATTTCCTGCCGGCCATTTTGCAAGACAATAAGCGGGCTACACTTTTTGGCACTAAAACGGCCGGCGCCGGAGGCTTTGTATTGGGGACTTCATATCCGAACCGATTTGGCATAGCGTCTTATACATATACGGGGTCGATAGCTGCACGCCTTGACAGTAATCCTATCGAAAATCTGGGGGTTACTCCCGATATTCCATATACGATTGATGCTCAAGATCTGTGCCATGGGTATCGCGGTTACTCTG
>Ga0206882_1111_pt1 | contig 15145 bp, 9 predicted proteins | sample Alteio_BWOrgCont_4_FD_152908 | JGI IMG/M metagenome (GOLD analysis project Ga0206882, IMG submission 152908) | Enriched cells from forest soil in Barre Woods Harvard Forest LTER site, Petersham, Massachusetts, United States -... | ecosystem: Environmental > Terrestrial > Soil > Temperate forest > O...
CGCTTCGGTTGTATTATTTTCGATATTTTTCGATATTAGATTTTCGGAAGACAGTTCAGAATTTTCTAGCACTTCAGATGAAGGTATTTTGCTTTCTATGTTTTCCTCGGATTCGGATTTGGTTGGGTTCTCCGACTTTTCATTATTAGAGTCAAAATTCAATAGTCTTTTTGCAGTAAAAGAGGAAGACTTTTTCTTACCAAATTTTTTTTCGGACTGGCCCATTTCCCTTAGGCTTAGTGTTTTACTAAGAGGCTGACGAACGGAGGTTGGGCGTTTTTTTACTTGATCATTATCATTCAGCTCTTTCTTCGATTCAGATGGAGATAAAGTAAATGAAAAGTTCTGGATTGTGCTTCTTTTGAGGTTTTGTCTTTTCTGCTCATAAATAATAGATTGAAAGAATTCATCATAGGCATCTAATTTCCCTTTTCGACTCGGTAGACTATTACTTTTCGAGTTGGGCGAATTAACTGAATTCTTAACTTCTAAAAGGAGTTCTTGTGATTTTTCTAAATTTTTATCGAGCTTTCCCTGATTCAAATTTGGTTGTATGACCTGTTCCTGGTTCAAACTTGGGTTTAGTTCTTGATTCAAATTTGGATTTAGTTCTTGGTTCGAGTTTGGATTTGGTTGTTGGTTCGAGTTTGGATTTGGTTGTTGGTTCGAGTTTTGGTTTAGTTCTTGGTTCGAGTTTGGATTTGGTTGTTGGTTCAAGTTTGGATTTAGTTCTTGGTTCAAGTTTTGGTTTAGTTCTTGGTTCGAGTTTGGATTTGGTTGTTGGTTCGAGTTTTGGTTTAGTTCTTGGTTCAAGTTTGGATTTAGTTCTTGGTTCAAGTTTGGATTTAGTTCTTGGTTCAAGTTTGGATTTGGTTGTTGGTTCAAGTTTGGATTTAGTTCTTGGTTCAAGTTTGGATTTAGTTCTTGGTTCAAGTTTGGATTTAGTTCTTGGTTCAAGTTTGGATTTAGTTCTTGGTTCAAATTTTGGTTTAGTTCTTGGTTCAAATTTGGATTTGGTTGTTGGTTCAAGTTTAGGTTTGGTTGTACTACAACATTTGGCTGGTTTATTTCTAACAATCTTTGACGTAAAGTTTCGTTTTCCCGTCTTAGTTGTTCCAATTCTTGGTTTCGTTGTACCCCTTTTTGATTGATTAAATCCCAAATTTCCCGGTAGATTTCCGCACTTCGATTTTGTGGATCATAAGCCACTACTTTGTGATTTGTAGTAAGAACTCCTTGATCGAGCATCTTCGCGTGACTTAAACCATTTGCATCGTTAAATAGAGAAAAAAACTCGACAATTTTGGATCCAATTTCCATCCATTCGTCATTAGACAATCCAGAAAGGGCTTGCACACTCGCGCCAGCAATTCCAATCGAATAGCTCCTGCCATTAGCTTCAACAATTAAAGAACCTGCTTTCGGGTTATAATTCCAACTGCCAAGTGGCGATTGCCTTGAACGGACTTCGTTTGCCTCACCCATTTTTATCTAACCAGAGTAAAAAATCTTTAAATTCTTGCACTTCTCTAAGATCTGCCAGCCAAGGATCGTGTCGGAGTTCACTAAGAGGTGGTAAGGCTTTGTTCCGATGTGCCTTCTTCAAATAGTCAAGCGCTACTTCATAATTTTGATTTTTTGAATGAAGGCATCCAAGGACATAATAGGCAAATGGACATCCTAGAAAGGCTGCTCTAAGGAGTTTTTCCTCCCCTTCCTTTACCAATTTTTGATTGTATTCAGGATGAGCAGGATCATAAGTCAATAGTAACATTCTCAAATAAGAAATTCCCCAATTCATCCAAAGAGCGTCATCTTCAATCTCACAATGGCTATATTGGGTATAAAATTCCATGGCCCGTTCATAAAACTCTATTTCGTGAGTAAGATCTCCTAAATGGCTAAAACAAAGGGCGATATTATAATGGGCTAATGTAAAATGAGGGTGAATTTCTAGAAGGTGTTTTAATAAATCTACCGATTTAAAAAAGAATTTTTCATTGTAGCTAAGTTCCCCTAATAAGCACCATGTCATCGCATAAAAATAGAGGGCCTCGGGATGGACGAATTCAACCGCAGATGGATACTTGTACAATTCCATGGAACGTTCAAATTTTTCCATCGCATTTTTGACAGCTTTTTTTGTTCTTCGTATTTCAGCAATTTTTAACCAGTTTTTCCCCCAGTCTGACCAAAACTCGCCACTCATTTCTCCGCCAAATTCTTGAGCTCTGGAAAAAAAGTTATTTGCTTGCTCTAAAACCGATGGGTCTCCTTGCTCTACTCCAAAATAATAATAACATTTGGCAAGGCCATACCAAAGGACCGAATGGGTTTTGCTAATCTCTAAGCCCGCGATGAATTTTTCTGCCGAAAGGTTGTAATACTTGATGTCATCAAAATAATCGCCGAGTTCAAAAAGGCATTTTCCATAGATATACCATTTCAATGGGTCTTTAGGATCTATTTGTATCGCCTGAGCAATTTTTTCTTCTGCAAGTCGAAGAGAGGCTATATCCTCTTGGCAAGCTCCAAACATCGCCAGCGCTTCTGCATGCTCGGCCATCAAATGAGCGTTGTTTGGTTCTAGGGCCATTGCTTTTTCAAATGTTCCGATCGCTCTTCCTATCAAATCTGGTTTTTGAAAGCGACATCCTATAAAATACAAAAGCTGTGCCCACCTGGCCCAAACCATAAGATCTTTGCTTTCCATTTCGGAAGCTTTTGCATAGGCGTAATCGGCTTCATCAAAAAAACTCATCTCATCATCGGTCATGATAAGGAGCTTTTCGCAAAGAAAAGCAATATTCAACCAACCCTGATAGATTCGTGGATCTAAAACAGTCATCATTTGAAACTTTTCAATCGCATCCAGAAATAGATCCAATTGATTTAGCAATTTTCCTAATTCGACAAGGCAATTTCCATAATCATTGAAGAAAAGAGGGTTTGCCAGCCCTTCTTCATCTGCCTTAGCATATTTTTCTAACGCCTTCGTAAAATCGACTGCCTCTCCAGATAGCTTTCCCATTTCATGCCAGACTGTTCCCCACATCCAAAGAAGGGTTCCCTCAGGGTCATTTTGTGATGTCCGAAGTGCGCAGGCTTTTGCAAACAGTTGATCTGCTTCAGATAGGAATTCGTAATCTTGCTGCTGAATACCCAACTCCAGATTCGTCCTTGCCAATCTTGCATGCGCGTAAAAAGAATTGGGGTCTAATTGGAGCGCTTTTTTTCCCTTTTCTAGAGCCAAAAGGTGATATTTATTTTTTAAATTCGCTTTTGTTAGCGCAGCTGTTTGCAGTAAGTACATTTCGCAAGAATTTGGAGCTAAACGCTCTGCAATGGAAAATGCTTCAAAAGCCTTACCTTTTTCGTCTGTTTCTAAGGATTTAGCCCCTTGCCGAACAAAAAGGAGGGCCAACGCCTCTTTTTGATCGTCACGCATTCTTCCCCATTTCCTAGGGCTTTTGAAATCCTCTAAACGGGAATAATCTTCATTTTCCTTAATTTCCCTAAGAGTTTTATCCATTATATCAAACTGATCCACGAGTATCCTTTTGAGTCTCGGCCCCGGCCTTTGAAGAATTATATCTTAACATTTCATTTTATACAATGAATGCTACCCGACGCCTGAGTTTAGAAATACAAGAACTTTTGGACGAGTTTCAAGCAAAAAATCAATATCTAAGAAAAAAGATGTTTTGTAGCTAGGACCGAACGTGACGTGAAAGCTTTCTCAATGATCGCAAATCAAAACATATAATTTTGTAGCCAATTAATTCTTGAAAAATGATATATAGCAAACAATTCTTGAATGAAGGGCTATTCTGCATTTTCTGTTCAAAATTTAAAATAGGTAAAAATCTGAGTTAAAATGGAAGAAAAACAGCGACATACAAATCGTTTAATTCGTGAAAAATCACTCTATTTACTGCAGCATGCTCACAACCCCGTTGATTGGTACCCTTGGGGAGAAGAGGCGTTTCAAGCGGCTCAAACCCAAAATAAACCTATTTTCTTATCGATCGGCTATGCTACATGCCACTGGTGCCATGTGATGGAAAAAGAATCCTTTGAAAACGAAGAAATTGCAACCCTGATGAATGAAACTTTTATCAACATAAAAATTGACCGCGAAGAGCTGCCCGAAATTGATAATTTATACATGGAATTTGCTCAAACCCTCATGTCTGGAGCTGCAGGCTGGCCTTTAAATGTCATTTTAACTCCAGATCTTAAGCCATTTTTTGCCGTGACCTATCTTCCCCCAAAAAATCGGCAAGGAATGATGGGATTACAAGAATTGATTGAAAAAATTCAACAAATTTGGGGAAACGAAGAGGAACAAGAGCAAGTCTTAGAACAATCGACAAAAATCGTAGAGATTTTTGCTGAGAACCAACATGTCAAAGGATTTGCAATTCCCCCCAAAGAAACCGTCGAAGATTCGATGGAGATTCTCTATCAGCTAGCAGATGCAGTATATGGGGGAATAAAAGGAGTTCCAAAGTTTCCCATCGGATATCATATCAATTTTTTTCTAGCTTATTCCGTAAAAACGCAAGATAGTCGTGCAATTTTCTTGGCAGAAAAAACCTTAGATCAGATGCACCGGGGGGGAATTTACGACCATTTAGGAGGCGGATTTTGCCGCTATAGCGTAGATGAACAATGGCTAGTACCCCACTTTGAAAAAATGCTCTATGACAATGCGATATTAGCTCTAAGCTACTGTAGAGCGTGGCAAACAACCCATAACCCTATTTATGAAAAAACTGCCAAAGAAATTTTAGATTATATTTTACGAGATATGACTCATCCGGAAGGGGGATTTTATTCCGCTGAAGATTCCGATTCCGAAGGCAAGGAAGGACATTTCTACACTTGGACATTTGCAGAAATAAAAAAAATTTTAAATCCAAAAGATGCGGAAATCTTTTGCGATTTTTATCAAGTAACTGCAGAAGGGAATTTTAATGGGCGCAACATCCTTCATATACCCATACCCTTAGAAGAATTTGCAAATCAGCATCAGTTTGATCCTAAAGAGCTTGAATCTAGACTGCAAACGCTAAAGCACAAGTTATGGTTAGAAAGAGAAAAAAGGGTTCATCCTTTAAAAGACGATAAAATATTAAGTTCTTGGTGTGGTTTGATGATCCAATCCTTAGCCATCGCAGGAAGTTGTCTAAAGGAGCGGAAATACATTGATGCCGCAGTCAAAGCAGCCCAATTTATTCGAAAAAACCTTTGGAAAAATGGATATCTCTTACACAGATGGCGCGAGGGCCAAGAGCAGTATACCGCCGGTTTAGACGATTATGCTTTTTTAATCCGAGGAATGTTATCCCTATTTGAAGCAAACTGCGGTTCCGAGTGGTTGCAATGGGCAATAGAAATGGTTGATATTTTGCAAAAGGATTTCAAAGAGGAAAAAGGAGCTTTTTACCAAAGCAATGGGCAAGACCAAAATATCATTGTGCAAAAATGCCACTTTGCCGATAGCGCTGAACCCTCAGGCAATGCGGTTCATTGTGAAAATCTACTGCGACTTCACCAAATCACTGGCAATCCCGAATACCTAGCCCAGGCGGAAGATATTCTTCGTGCTGCAAAACATTACCTAGATACTTATCCCCCAGGCTACATTTACAGCGTCCTTAATTTGCTACGGTATTATGATACGGACCAACCAACGTTTACCATTATTTTGAATGAAAAAGAAGAACATCATCGAGAAATCTCAGAAATGATCCGCTCTCGATTTATCCCCTACCGGGCAATCATTTGGCATAAAGAAAAGGATCCAACTCTTCCAACCATAATCCCCTCTTTAAAGTCTCAAAGATGCATCAATGGAAAAACAACCCTATACATTTGCAAACATGGAACTTGTTTAGAACCTTTAACTACCCTTGAAAAAATGAAAGAAGGGATCGACAAATTCTGAATTTGACTTGGAAGGTAATTGTTAACGAATTTAACGCAGAGACGGGGAATCGGAGAGAGACTAACCTGCCCATTCATCTATAACCAATCCTAAAAATAACGGGATTCCAACTCACGATAATTCACTTTTCCTGTACCCATGAGAGGAATTTCTTCCAATTGCCTAAAGTCGGTAATCTTGACCAAAGTGCTAAACCCCCCTTTCCGCAAAGCAGAATTGAGATCCTCTAGAGATGTTTTGAAAGTGGTAAATACAAAAATTCGGGGTTTGTCTCCAGAAGCCTCTTTTGCACAGACAGCAAGGGAAACCCCCTCGTTAGATCGGGTCCCATTGATCTGCTCTTGTAGAACAGTTTCAAGGGAAGGTAAACTGATCATTTCCCCTCCGATTTTGATGAAGCGTTTCAATCTTCCTGAAATGATCAAATGATTTTCTTGATCAAGGAAACCTAAATCCCCTGTAAAATACCATTCTTTCCCCTCAATCGTGATAAAAGGAGTTTTGGCCTCTTTATTGAGATATCCTGAAAATACATTGGGGCCCCGAACAAGAATCACTCCCGTTTTCCCTATAGGCAACACTTCATGAGTTTCTGGGTGGATGATCAAAAGCTCCTCATCTATGACTGCCTTTCCCATAATGGAGATTACCGGAGAACATTCGGTAATACCATACCCCTCTACAATCCGATTCCCTAGCCCCTTTTGCTTGACAAGCTCAATGAGTTCTGTCGGTAAAGCTTCTGCACCAGAAACCACGTAACGTAACGTTTTTAATTGATCAGGATTTGCTAATCGCAACATGTTTTTTAGAAAAGAAGGAGCGCCGCAAACTAAAGTAGCCTTCCAACGATCGACAGATTTGGCAAGACCATTTCCATCCGTTGGATCTGGAAAATAAGCAGTTCGAACTCCTGATAAAATAGGCAATAGAGTTGTAACTGTAAACCCAAAGGAATGGAACGGAGGAAGAATCGATAGAAGAATATCTGTAGAATAAAAGGGAAACCCTTCTTCAATTTGTCTTTGGTTACACAGGATGTTTCGATGGGATAAGGGAACCCCCTTCGGCATGCTTTCAGTCCCGCTAGTAAAGAGCAAAACAGCGTGATCTTCTGAAGAAACTTGATCAAGCTGATATTTTTTCAGAAGCCTTTTCACACCCCGTTTTGAGTCTATAAAGGCCATAAACTTTTCGAAGTATCCCAATTCACGACGGATATCTTCTAGCATTAGGAGTTTGTCATCAATGATTGTCAAATCCACATTTACTAAACGATCGACAAAACTCCAAGCTGTCAAAATTTTTTGCACGCCAGATAGCTTCACCACGGTTTCTAAATGCCTAGGTCCTACCGTCCAATTGATCATCACAGGGACTTTACCTGCAAACTGTACCGCAAGAATACAAACGGTGGCCGCAACACTTGAAGGAAGAAGAACCCCGATGTATTTCCCCGGAATTTTTTTGATGTATCTTGCTAATACTAAAGCTCTTAATTTTAAGTTTGAATATTTTTGAACTCCGGATCGAAGGTCTGTACAAAGAGGGTGATTTTTCATTTTTTCGCATTGCCGAAGAAAAACTTCAGGGATGATATCCCCTTTTTCAAGAAATAATTTTTCTTTCTTTCTTTCTTCTAACCATCCCTGCATGTCTGCGAGTTCGTCTTCTTCCATTTTTACAGATATTTTTTTCCCTGCAATGGCAATCAATTTTTCTACCGTTGTTAATTCTTGGACAGGAACTGCGTGAACATCAAATTGATCTTCTAAAAAAACGACCAACTCTGAAATATCTAGAGAGTCGAGGCCTAAATCCACCGACAAATCCTTTTGAGATCCAATGCTTGTAATAGGAAGCTCTGTCATCTTTGAAAGTTTGTTGTAAATTCTCTCATGGACTTCATGAGGAATTTCAGAAAGATCTATCTCTTGCGCTTCAGCCTCTTTTTGCGATTGTATGGGGAGGTATTCTTTTTTCCACGTGCTATAAGAGACCAATTGGAGTGTCTCGCCAGGAAATCTGGATGATGGTGCAGAAAAACCATCGGGTCTGTTGTACCAATTTTCTAAGTAACGATTCAACTCGATTTTCGATGCTTCTCTTGGAAAATCATTTCCCACGGGAAAAAACTCAATGTTCACCGTTCTACGCGGAGTAAAAAATAGGAAATTTTTCAGGGCGTGTTTTACCCCTTTCCAAATAGTTGGAAATATAGAGGGCGATTTTCCTGTCAGTGCTTTTGAAAAACTGCTTCCCCAAAGTCCAGTGATTCTGACTAGGACAATGTTGGCTTCCGGACAACTACTTATGATTTGATGCACCCCTGACGCTCCTCCAATGACTTCGTGAGCGCCCGTTTTAACTCTACCGGCGGGGTAGATCAGAAAATTTTCTCCCTTTTTTAAACCTTTCATCACTTCCGTAATGGCCCGCTCGCTTCGTTTCTTTTTGAGACTGTTGGTGGATATTTCATTGTTGGGAATAGGGATTGCATCCATCATCTTCATGATCGGATGAATAATGGGAGCATAGTACATATATTCTACGATAATGGGACGCAAAGGAAATTTTTGATTCACCGCAAGGCTAATTAAAGTAGGATCTACAAAAACCGTCGGGTGGTTCGGAAGAAAAAGGACACCTCCAGATTTTCGTAGATGTTTCGCATCTAACGTATCAAGCCCGGTTACAGTCACTCGATATCGAAACCATAGCGCTATTTTTAAAAAATATATCAAAAATATAGCAAAAAAATATTTAAAAGCGTTTTTCAAAAGTATCTCCTCTTTGTGGGCAATTATACACCCAAGAATTTCACAATCTTTTCATGCAAGCTTCGAGAATTCGAATAAGTAAGATATTGGGAAGCTTCCCGAAGAGGGACCCAACGAAAATCTTTTACCTCTTGATTTTGCAAAATGATGTCTCCTGTTACTTCTCCTAAATAATAATATACTTTCTTTTTTACATCTTTTCCCTGATCCTTAAAAGTATATTCCATTTCAAAAGGAAGTTCATAGATCAGTTTTTCTAGATACAAGCCTGTTTCTTCATGGAGCTCCCTTTTAGCAGCTTCTATTGGAGTTTCTCCAGATTCCGCATGCCCCTTTGGAAACTCCCAAAATCCTTTTTCACGTTGAATGACCAGTACAACCCAATCCCGATTTTTCTTTAATGGAATGATTCCATAAGATGTGTGCATAAAAAAACCTCAAATATGGGTACAAATTCCCTTTAAAATAGCAAATTGGGAACAAATCTGTCTTAAAAATAGCAAATTCGCCTCCTATCTGGTGTTAGCATTAAAAGAAAAATAACAGGATAGGCAGATGTGCAAGATATCAAGAAAAAAGACTTCGTAGCTTTTATCCTGTCTATCCTGCTTATCCTGTTATTTATTTAGTCCATATGCAAATATTTTTATTTACACTCCTCCTATCCTTGAAAGGGAGCAAACACTACAGTGGCGTTATGCCCACCAAAACCAAAGGAGTTTGAGATTCCAACTTCGATCTTATGGGAAATTTGTTGTGCAGGAATCACAAAATCAAGCCCCTCTTCTGGATTATTTAAATTCAGCGTCGGATGTACGAAACCTGTCTGAATCGCTTTTATAGTGGCAATCGCTTCAAATCCTGCGGCCGCACTGATCGAGTGGCCAATCAAAGATTTTGTTGCATTCAAAACTACTTTTTCAGGGTGGGGAAGAACTTGTTTCAAAGCTCTTATTTCGGCCATATCTCCTAGCAAAGTTGAGGTTGCATGGGCATTGACATAATTCACTTGCGAGGATTCTACTCCAGCATCCTTGAGTGCATTTCGAATGCAAAGGGAAACCCCCTTTCCTTCGGGAGAAGGCTCCGTCATATGATAAGCGTCGCAGGAAAAAGCTCCTCCTAAATACTCGGCGTAAATGGTTGCCTTCCGCTTTAAAGCGTGTTCTAAGGATTCAAGGACGATCAAAGCAGCCCCTTCTCCCATCACAAAACCATCCCGGTCTTTGTCCCAAGGGCGGGAAGCGGCTTGCGGATCGTCGTTTCTTTGCGATAGCGCTTTGCATGCGCAAAACCCTCCTAGCCCTATCGGATTGATCGGTGCTTCCGATCCTCCGCAAATCATGAGATCTGCATCTCCTTTTCGAATGTGCTCTGCAGCAAGAGTAATGGAATAATTTCCAGTGGCACAGGCTGTGGAAACAGAATAGTTTGGACCTTGAAAATTTAGGTCGATAGCTAACATTGCACCGCCCATATTCGTGATGCTAAAGGGTACAAAAAATGGGCTAATCCGACGAGATCCCTTTTCAAGATAAGCTCCGACATTATTAGAAAATACGGTCATTCCACCCATTCCAGAACCTGCAATGACTCCGTATTTAGAAGGGTCATGAGCGGAGGAGTCCAACGTAAAAGAGGCATTTTCTAAAGCTTTTTTTCCAGCAATGATTGCATAAGCAATGAATTTGTCTACCCTTCGAGCATCTTTTTTATCGATGTATTCTCCTGGATCAAAATCTTTGATTTCCCCGGCGAAACGGGTAGAAAAATCATCGGTGGGAAATCCAGTAATCATGGAAACGCCGCTTTGCCCTTGCAGCAGCTTATGATAAAAAATATCTACATCAGTTCCGAAACAAGAAACGATCCCCATCCCGGTAACTACTACCCTCTTTTTTTGATTACGCAAATTCGACATCAACAATTTTTCCTTCATGCCATACTCTTTCGATAGAATATTTTTCTCGAAGCCCAGGAGTGAAAAGATGAATAATGACATCCCCAAAATCAATCACGAGCCAGTCGCAAGTCTTTTGGCCTTCGATGTGAATGGGATTTTCTTTATGAGTCGACATTTCTTCCATAACTGCATCCCCTAAAGCTTTTACATGCCGATCTACCGATCCTTCAGCAATAATAAAGAAGTCGGTCAAGGTGGAAATTCCACGCACATCCAAAGTGATGATGTTAAATCCCTTTTTATTGTAAATCGCTTGAGCGACCCGGATCACGTCTGCTATACGTTTTTTCAAAAATCTTATCCTTCGCGTTAGAGTTGAGGTTCGGATTTAGGGCATAGTCCTAAATTGGAGGCAACTACTTCCAAATTGGAGTTTTGCAACCATATCCAATCCCCTATGAGTATAAATGATTATCTAGAATGAAGTCCAATACTTTTGGGGGGAGAAGATGGCCACAATAGAGCCCCTTTTGGATTCGATCCCGAACATCGGTGCTCGAAATTTCCATGATAGGGATAGGACAAATTCCCTGTTTTAGCTTTTGATGAACAAAGTCTTTTTCGGCAACTTCCATGTTAAAATCCTTCCCATTTCGGCAAGCGATTACGGGAGGGGCAATTTTAACGATTTCTTCAGGATCTTTCCATTCATGAAAGGATCTCATGGCATCATATCCCATTAAAAGACGAAAATCATGATCCGGGTAATCTCTTTGAAGCTCTTTTAAAGTATCAATCGTATAGGAAGGGCCAGGTCTCTCTGTTTCTATATCAATAAGGCGGAAATGGGGAATATTATCAATGGCAAGGTATACCATTTCCATACGAATTTCTATGGGAGAGGATTGTTCCTCTGTTTTAAAGGGGCTATAAGAGGTCGGAATAAACCAAATCTCATTTAGGTCTAGTTTCTCTAAAACTCGAATAGCAAGATTCAAATGACCAAAATGAATGGGGTCAAAAGTCCCACCAAAAATTCCAACTTTCATCGTGTTTTTATCCCCTGTTTGTAATCCACTCCTTATCACCCAAGAAATAGCAATTCCCGATACTTAGGTAAGGGCCACAGCTTATCATCGACTAACGTTTCTAAATGATCGACTGCTTTGCGAAAATTTGCGCTTTCAGGGAGAACTTTGTTAGCAAAAGCAGAAGCTTTTTCAGGTAAATCTGCAATCGTAGAACTTTGATTCCAAGTATCTTTTACCATTTCTGAGATTCGAATGGCATTTTCAATTGCTTCTACAACCGTTTGCAACAAAGCGTTTTGGCGACCAATCGCTTCTTTCTTGGAAGAAACTTCTTTATAAGCATGGATGCTTGAGGCAATCTGATTTTGATATTTAAGCGCAGCTGGGAGAATTTGTGTTTGAAAAATTTCCATCATCAACTTCATTTCGATATTTACATTTTCAGCATACTGCTGCAATACGATCTCATAGCGGCTTTTCAGTTCGTTTTCATCCAAGATCCCCTCAAAAATTCTTACAGTTTCCGGAGATTTTAAAACGGCGAAGGATTCTACACATTTTGTATAGTTTGGCAATTTTCTTTTTTTTGCCTCTTGAACCCATGAGGAACTATAATTATCGCCAGAAAAGCGGACTCCTTTCGATATTTTTAAATATTTTTGAAGAATGGGGATGATCGTTTCAATCAATTGTGCCTGAGATAGAGGCGATTTAGAATCTATTTTTGTAAGTTTTGCCTCTTCAAGAATTTTATTCAGACCATCGCTAACTATAATATTCATTACTGTTGCAGGAAAAGAGACATTTTGGGAGGAGCCAACCGCCCGAAATTCGAATTTATTCCCTGTAAAAGCTAAAGGAGAAGTTCGATTTCGATCTGTATTATGCATAGATAACTGAGGAATAATGGGTATGCCTAGATTGTATTTCCCCTTTCCTCCCTTTCTTTGATAAGCCCCTTTTTCTTCAATGTCGTTTAAGACATTTTCTAACTCTTCCCCAAGATAAATGGAAATGATTGCGGGGGGAGCTTCATGCCCTCCTAATCTCCAGTCATTAGAAGCTGATCCAACGGAAGCTCGTAGCAAGGCTGCATGAGTATGAATTCCATAGATCAAAGCAGTCAATAGAATGAGAAAACAGATATTATTTTCCGGGGTGCCTGTGGGATTTAAAAGATTCATCCCTGTATCGGAAATGATCGACCAATTACAGTGCTTTCCAGATCCGTTGATTTCATGAAAAGGCTTTTCATGAAGCAAACAAGCCAATTGATGCTTTAGTGCTGTTTTTCTCATCAGTTCCATCAATAAAATATTGTGGTCTACTGCTAGGGAGGATCTTTCGTAAATGGGAGCCACTTCATACTGCGATGGAGCTACTTCATTGTGCCTTGTTTTTACTGGGATGCCTAGTTTTAAAGCCTCCATTTCAAAATCTGTCATAAAGGATAAAACGTTTTCCTTTATGGATCCCAAATAATGATCTTGTAATTCTTGTCCTTTGGGAGCTGGGGCCCCAAAAACGGTTTTTCCCAATAATAAAAGATCTGGCCTTTGATCTCGCAAAAACCGATCAATGACAAAATATTCTAGCTCTAACCCGATACAAGAAAAAACCTGGTTTGCTTCAATGCCGCAGCATTTCAAGAGGGTCATCACAGAATCATTGAGTTTTTTATCCGAACGAAGCAGCGGAATCTTCAAATCAAGAACATGACCAGTCCAAGAAAAAAATACAGAAGGAATACAAAGAATCACACCTCCGCCGGCTTTCCAAACAAATGCAGGCGATGATGGATCCCATCCAGTGTATCCTCTTGCTTCGTAAGTACTTCGAAGTCCTCCAGATGGAAAGGAAGAGGCGTCTGGTTCCCCCTGAAGCAGCTGCTCCCCTGAAAATCGTTCGATAACCCTATCAGAAGTGCATTCTAGAAAAGTATCGTGCTTTTCTGCAGTGATGCCTGTAAGGGGCTGAAACCAGTGGCAATAATGAGTGGCACCTAATTTCACAGCCCATTCTTTCATCGCTACCGCTATGGTATCCGCATATTCTTGTTGAAGGGAAGAGCGATTTTCTGCAGCATTGACTAAGTTTTCATAAATTTCTTTCGGTAACATTTTTTGCATTACGCTTTGGGAAAAAACATATTTTCCAAAGATTTCCGAAGAAGTTTCATTCATAGGTTCCGTTGACATGCATTTGGTCCTTTTTGAGGCTTTCCCGTTGAGAATTTCTCGAGGGAAAGCCTCATTTTCAAGTCTCAAAGATCTCCCAACCTCTGGAAATACAAATGTTTCGCAAATTTGCATCTGGATTTATACAAACTCTTCGATGGGCAACTTCAAGTAGAGGCAGATCCATATAACTATCGGTATATACAACGATCTCTTTTTTTAAAAAAGGGTTGTTTTTTAGTATAAAGTTTTTTTTATTTTCCCCATCCATGATCTTTCCGACCGAGACAAAAGACTCTTTTGGATCTATCAAGTACTCTGTACCATGATATAGCCCCACTTGGAACCGCTTGCCTACTTCTTCCAAAAGAAAGTGAGGAGAACAAGAAAGAATGGCAATCGGAAAGCCGCTTCTTTTTGCTTCTTCCAAGAATTGCACAACTTTGGCTGAAATCAACTGGCTCCAATGCTTATCAAAAAATTCTTTGGCTTCAGAGCGAAATTCGGATAAAGATTTACCAATAAAAATTCTTCGAAAAATTTGGTGATGCGTTTGTTGTAAACTAAGTTTAAAATAGCGGTGCAAAAAATAGATAAATATACAAAAAAGAGAATCTTTAAGGCTTATTATTCCCTTTTTATATAGGAATTTCCCGAACTCATAGCTTACATTGGAATGAAATAAAGTATGATCTAAATCAAAAATGGCAAACATTTTAATATTTGTTCACATACCGCTAAGGGATCGTAAAGAAATAACTTTTATACTGAACGTGAGTCAAAAATTGGATTTCTCGCTGATGCGAAAGCTCTCGCGATTCAACGATTGAGAAGTCTCCTCATCATACAATCCCTAAAATTTTCATTTTCAATTTGATTCTAAATCAATCATCTCTTCTAATTCTGAAATCGAATTTTCGATTTTCTCTAACCGTTCTTTTTCTTTTACCCACTGTTCCTGAAAATACATAGCCTTTGTGATATCCACTTGAGATGAGCCAGCTGCTTTCCTATATCGATCGCTTCTTTCTTTTATTTCTAAACGTCTTTTCTGTTTTTCTTCGATAACAAAACAAAGACGCTCCAATTTATTTTCGGAGCTTGCTTCTTGCAACATTTGCTGATGCTCTTTTTCCAAGATCAGATCTTCTATATGGGTAAGAGCTGTTCTCATTTTTTCCAACTCTAATTCATCCCCTTTTATCGTGTCCATTTGGAGACGCAATTCTTCGAAACGGCTCTTTAATTCAGCAAATCCTAAATTAGGCGCATCTTCTTGAAGCTTTATCATGTTAGATTGA
>Ga0206882_1107_pt2 | contig 15052 bp, 12 predicted proteins | sample Alteio_BWOrgCont_4_FD_152908 | JGI IMG/M metagenome (GOLD analysis project Ga0206882, IMG submission 152908) | Enriched cells from forest soil in Barre Woods Harvard Forest LTER site, Petersham, Massachusetts, United States -... | ecosystem: Environmental > Terrestrial > Soil > Temperate forest > O...
TTAATCAAACAGTTGATAACCCCTGTTAGTTTAATTAGCATGAAAGACTTCTATTATATTTTAGGTACTGATGCAAACTGCACGTCAACTGAAATAAGGGAAGCTTATAGAAAACTTTCAAAAAAATTCCACCCCGACCTGAACCAGAACGATAATTACTTTGCAGGCCGTTTCAGGGAGATCCACGAAGCTTATGAGACATTGATAGACCCTGCCAGGCGCAGTAAATATGACGCGGCGCTAAAAAAAGGTGCATTTGATCAGCCGTACTGGGAGCCTGTAAAACAGCGGGCCCGTTCGCGTACAAAAAGCATTGATATTGCGTTTACCGTTACCCTGCTGGCAATCATACTTATTTTTGGTGATTATGTATACAAATCGATGCATAGTTCAAAAGCTGCCGTCAATACCAAAACTGCTACGGTTGCGCCATCTTCTAATATCATTAACCATCATAAAAAGAAGCATAAATTAAAAGCCATTCCTAAAGTCATTAGTAATGATAACCAGTTGCCAGTGGTTGTTAAAAGCACCCCGCCGGTACAGGTTATTAAAACTGCAGGTATACCCCAACCGCTTATCAAAACTCCGGGTAAATCGCCAAAGGCAGCCTCCGACACGATAAGTTCAAGGGTCGCTAAACCTAAACCTGCACCTGTTATTGCTGCTAACGTTAAGCACAATGATCCAACTCCTGTTGATGTCGTAAGCTACCGGGAAAACAGCCCAAATCCGGCTGATCCATATCCTGCTTATATCAAATCAAACGCTACAGGCGTTGTTTATCTCCGCAAGGCTGATGCCTACAATTCGGATGTGGTTGCGGCAATTCCCTCTAACTCTAAAGTGCTGGTATTAGAAAAAGGTAAAAGCTTTTGTAAAATATCATTCAATAACAAAACCGGGTATGTGCCTAATTGGACAGTACCGGCGAGATAACTTTTGAGAATGAAATTCTTTGTGTGGCTTTATACATGCAATCGCAACAAACAAAATCATAAGGCACTTGCACCGGATAAAAGAAAAACTTAGCTTTACTAATAACAAAGGCTGCCATTATGATTTAACCTGTTATTGAGGCTGCATAATACGCGAAAATTACTTATACCCCGGTTCAACAAAATGCTATGTTAAATAAATTCAGCGCTTCCGCTAAGTTATACATGTTGATATTTATTACTGCGGCCAGTTTGATCGGGTTGGGCATTTACGGCATTGACGACCTGAAAAAAATGAACCAAAACACCCAAACGCTTTACGCCGATCGGGTGTTGCCTTTCCAGCAATTATCAAATGCACGGTTTGCCTATACTACGGAGATTGTCCCGATAGGGCAAAAGGTTAAAGATCACCTGCTTACTTTTAATGAAGCAAAAGAACGTGTTCAAAAAGCCATAGATGTTATTAATACCAATTGGCACGATTACAAGCTCACCTATCTTACACCAGAGGAAGCGTTGCTGGTTAAACAAACAGATATAATAAAAACCCAGGCCGACAAAGCATCCGGGGATCTGCTGGCCGCTTTGGATAAAGAAGATGTCAAATCCCTGGATGGATTAATTCAAAAGGATTTTTCGGCCGACCCTCCACCCTTTACTGTAAAGCTGACACAATTGATGCAGTTACAAGTGAGGGTTGGAAAAGAGATATTTAACGATAGCAATGAAATTTTCCGGACTACTTCAAAAAAATCGTTCTTTTTAATTGTGGCCTCTTTGGTCATCGCCCTTTCGCTTTCATTTTTTATCATTAAGAGTATCAAAAAACTGATCAGGAATATTTTAACAAGCAGCGATCTCATCAAAGAAAGCGAGGAGAAATACCAGTCGCTATTTGAGCAGGCTTCGGATGCGATATTTGTGCTGAATGCTAAAGGCGATTTTACCAATGTGAATAAGAGCATGTGCGACCTGGTTGGTTATAGCAGTGGTGAATTGTTGGTAATGCAGATCCCTGATCTTTTAAATGTGGAACTAATAAAGGCTAATCCGCTTTTGTATGCCTCAGCAAAACCAGGCGACATAGCCCTTGGAGAGAGAAAGGTTATTCATAAAAACGGAACCATAATAGATGTTGAAATTAATGCCAAAAAGTTTGCCGACAACCGGGTGCTTGTAATTGCCCGGGATATTACCGAGCGTAAGGCAATGGAAGCGGAATTAATAAAAGCCGAGCTAAAATTCCGTACCCTGGCCGATAAATCAATGGTGGGGATATACATTGTGCAAAAGGGGAAATTTGTATATGTAAACCCAAGGTTTGCAGAGGTTTTTGGTTATGAACCTCATGAATTGACAGACAAACCTCCGGTCGAAGCAATTATACACCCGGATTATCAAAGCATATCAAACGAAAATATACGCCGGCGCGTTGAGGGTGAGGTAGAAGGCGTTCATTATGAAGCTATGGGCAAGAAAAAAGATGGTAGTGCAAACTGGGTTGAGTTTTATGGCAGCAGGACTTTGTTTGAAGATGAACCGACCATTATCGGTTCGATGATAGATATTACGGAACGTAAATTGGCCGAAGATGAACTGCGCGAATCCGAGCAGAAATACAAAATGTTGTTTGATAGTAGCCCTATGCCTTTGTTGATGGTAGATAAAAACGATCTTTCAATAATTGCCGCTAATACAGAATCAACCAACCTGTATGGCTATACCAACGAGGAGCTTTTAAAGCTGACCATAAAAGATATGCGCCATGAAGACGATAAGCACCAGGTATGGGACAATTTTAAGATGGACCTTGATACGTCAAGTGACCGGGGTATATTCAGGCATGTTAAAAAAGACGGCACCATAATTTATGTACAGGTAATTGCTCACGACATTTTATTTGAAGGGAAACAGGTGCGATTAGGGCTTTATAACGATTTGACAGAAAAACTAAAGGCCGAACTGGAACACCAAAAAACCGAAGCCAACCTGCAAACTATTTTAAATACTACCGATACCGCCTATGCCTTGTTAGACCGTAATTTGGATGTACTGGAATATAACGACAAAGCATTAGCCTTTGTAAAAAATGAATTCCATTTTGAACCGGGTAGTGGTGGCAAACTATTTGATCATTTACCCGAAAACAGGCGTTCGCAATTTTTTGAATACATTGATGCTGTTTTAAAAGGCAAAACAATTAGCTATGAAGTTAGCTACCCCCAGCACGAGGAAATGAATATCTGGTACTACGTGAGGATGTTCCCGATAGCAACAAAGGGAAATGAAATATTGGGTTTGGTATTGGCCATAACCGATATTACCGAACGAAAGGATGCCGAGCAAAGTTTACAATCAGCTTATGAACGCATAAAGGAAAACATCCAATTTATACGCGAGATGGTTTGGAAACAATCGCATATATTGAGGAGCCCTTTAGCCAATTTAAAAGGGTTGACCACTATGCTGCAAAACGATCCGGGCGATGAAGAAGTTCTTGGCTATATCAAGGTGGAGTTGGAACGGATGGATACCGTTTTTATAGAGATGGCCCGTGATTCATCAAACGATGAAATGAATTATCAGCCTGATTTAATGTAGATCAGTTTAACAAAAAATATATGACTATGCTGGGTTTTAAAAATCTATCACTTCTATTGAGCGGCATCTTGTGCATGGTTGTAACTGCAACATTCGCGCAGCAAAATCAATATATAAAAATTGAAACAGAACAAGGCCCGTGCATTATTAAGCTATATAACGAAACGCCGGTACACCGCGATAATTTTATCAAATTAGTAAAAGCCCATTATTTTGACGCCACCACCTTTAACCGCATATTGAAAGGCTTTGTTATCCAGGGCGGCGACCCGGATTCGCTATACGGGAAAGAAAAAACTTTAAAGCCCGAACAAAAATGGATAGCCCCCGAATTTAATCCCGCGCTGTTTCATAAACGCGGTGCATTGGCGATGGGCCGGGATGATAATAAAGCTAAAGAATCATTCACCACCCAAATTTATATTGTTGACGGTAAAACCTATACCGATGCACAGTTGAACGCCATAGAAAAACGAAACAGCTTACATTTTACAGATGCCCAGCGCGAAACATACCGCACCGTAGGCGGCACACCAGCATTAGATCAAAACTATACCGTGTTCGGCGAAATTGTAAAAGGGATGGACTGGATTGATAAAATAACCGCCGTAAAAGTTAACAAAGACAGCAATCCGGATAAAGCGGTTTGGATGAAAATAACTGTACTGACACCTAAAGAAGTGGCGGCGGCTTTAAAGTGAAACAGGAGCTTATAATTGTATGTTAATACAATAATGTGCCCAAAGTAACAACCCGCAAATGGAAGCGACACACAACATGAATACCGCCCCGCCAACCTATTGGCTTACCCGCTTTGTTATTCTTCGCCTGTTGGGAATAGTTTATGCTGTTGCGTTCCTCGTAGCCATTAACCAGATCATTCCGTTAATAGGTTCCAACGGATTGCTGCCATTGGGAAGTTACTTAAAGCAGGCGAGCGATGCGCTGGGATCGCCGGGAGCTGGTTTTGTGCGGCTGCCATCGGTATTTTGGTTTTGGCATTCGGATGCCGCGCTTTTAACGGTGGCGTGGGTTGGGTTTATCCTTTCGTGCCTGGTAGCGGCGGGTTATGCCAATGTGCCTATACTTACAATGCTTTGGTTGCTGTATATGTCCATCGTTCATGCCGGGCAGGATTGGTATGGCTACGGGTGGGAGATACAGCTTACCGAAACCGGCTTTCTCGCCATCTTTCTTTGCCCGCTGCTGGATATGCGGCCATTCCCCCGGTATGCGCCGCCCATGCCCGTTATTGTTTTGTTTAGGTGGCTGGCGTTCCGAATTATGCTGGGTTCAGGATTGATCAAATACCGGGGGGACAAAATATGGCGAAATGGCACAGCTCTTTACTACTATTTTGAAACGCAGCCTCTTCCCGGTCCGTTAACCCGCTGGTTCCATTTTTTACCTCATGCAGCCTTGAAAATTGGTGTTTGGTTTAACTGGCTGGCCGAGTTGGTGGCGCCCTGGTTTGTATTCGGGCCGCGACTGGCGCGGCATATCGCCGGGTCGGTTATTGTGTTGTTCCAGTTGGCGATTATCCTTAGCGGCAATCTTTCGTTTTTAAACTGGTTGACCATTATCCCCGCTTTGGCTTGTTTTGACGATGGCTTTTGGGCGAGAATCCTTCCCGGCGTACTTGTCCGCAAAGCGGAAGCCGCTGTAGGCAGAGCCGAAGAATCCAAACCGATGCTGACCACCGCCTGGGTGGTGGCGGGTATTGTCGCGCTGCTGAGCATCCAGCCTGTAATCAACATGCTGTCGACAGAGCAGGTGATGAATACCTCGTTCGACCCGCTTGAGCTTGTAAACAGCTATGGCGCGTTCGGCAGCGTGGGACAGGAACGCCTGAACGTAATATTTGAAGGCACAACAAACGATACAACCGGCGGCAAGGCCAACTGGAAACCTTATATCTACAAAGGCCTGCCCGTGCTGCTTAACCAACGCCCGCCGCAAATAGCGCCCTACCAGTTGCATCTCGACTGGCAAATGTGGTTTGCCGCCATGTCCTCGCCCGATCAATACCCCTGGACGCTAAACCTGGTATGGAAACTGCTGCATAACGACCCCGGCGCTACAGGTTTATTTGCCGGTAATCCCTTTCCCAGCAAACCGCCGCGCTATATTCGAGCGGTATTATACCGTTATAAGTTGGCGAAACCGGGCAACCCGCAAGGCCTTTACTGGACGCGTGAAGAAATTGGTGATTGGATACCGGCGGTATCGGCGGATGATGAGCGGCTGGTGAAGTTTTTGGAAGGTGCGGGGTGGGTGAAGTGATGCCTAAAGTCGCCAATGAATGTTGGTTAGTTATAAACAGGCCATTTTTTATTCCACTTATTACCAATTGTTTACCATATTTGTCTATACCTTTTTTGAAACACGAAGTATTCAACTGATAATCTTATGAAAAACCTATCCAACACAGGCCGCATTTTCTACGGTATATCCATACCCGTGCTTGGGCTGCTGACAATTTATTATAAAGATTTTCCTTATATGCTAATACCCCCGCATTCGAGGATGCCGGGTTTTACGATAATCGCCCTTATCTCCGGCATACTGTTTATTTTGGCCGGGCTGTGCATCGTTTTTGAAAAGAAAACAAGGCCAATTTCTCTCCTGTTGGGCGGTGTGCTGCTGTTGATATTTTGTTTTTACTATATCCCTTATGAATTTTTGGCTACCTCAAATTATATGCATTTGGGCGAATGGGAAAATGCAGAGAAAGAATTGGCATTGGCCGGCGGCGCATTTGTTATTGCAGGCTGTTTTTCAGCAAAAAATGAAACTCTCTTTTTCAGTTTTTTAGGGAGGCTAGTACCTTTCGGGGCTATTTTCTTTTCTATAACGATGATCAGTTTTGGGGCTCTTCATTTTCTGTTTGCAAAAGAAGCCGCAACCCTCGTTCCGGCGTGGATACCCGGCCATATGTTCTGGATATATTTTTGCGGAGTTGCTTTATTGGGGGCGGGTATCGCGATCATCTTAAAAATTAAGACCGGTTTAGTTGCTTTTCTTTTGGGGACAATGATCTTTTTATGGTTTATCATGCTCCACATCCCCAGGGTGGCCGCCTCGCCAGTCAATGATATAGGAGATGAAACTGCCAGCGCATTTTTAGCGCTTGCCTATAGCGGCATCGCGTTTGTAATTGCCGGGGCCGCAAAAAAGGCGGCGTAAAAAGAAATACCACATCCATTTGCAGCGGTTGCATATTATTGTTATTATTGGTACAAAATGCTTTAGTATTGCCCAACATTATTTAGCGTAATTATGCCTATAAAACTGGTGGTTTTTGATATAGCCGGAACAACCGTACAGGATGAAGAAAGTGTAATGCTCGCTTTTCAGTTAACACTAAAAAAGTACGGTTATGAATTTCCTGTAAAAGAAGTAGCGCCCTTAATGGGCTACAAAAAAATTGATGCCATAAAAATATTGCTTCAAAATAATGAGAGGGATGCTGGTAAAATAACCGAATATCTTATCAGCAAAATTCATGATGATTTTGTTAAGCAAATGGTTACATTTTATCAAATATCGCCATCGATCAATGCTTTTCCGCATACTGAAAAAACATTTGAAACGCTTCACAAGCAGGGAATAAAAGTTGGCGTGAATACTGGCTTCCCGCGCATTATTGCAAACGCCGTTCTTGACCGGCTGAAATGGCAGGAAAAAGGTTTGGTAGATTATGTTATCACATCAGACGAAGTGGAAGCAGGCCGTCCTTATCCTTACATGATACAGGAGATGATGGCAAAAGCAGGCATTACCGACCCTTTAGAAGTAGCCAAAGTTGGCGATACAGAAGTGGACGTACATGAGGGCCAAAATGCAGGATGCAAATATGTAATAGCCATAACAACCGGCGCTTTTACGCGCGAAGAACTGGAGCCGCATCACCCCACCCATATTATTGATGACATAGCCGATGTGATAGCAATTATAAATCAATAAATTATATGGAAAAGCTGCGCGCGAAAGTTGCCCAATGGCCGTACGGTCTTTTATCTGTACTTGCAGCCATCTCGTCTTTTGGGGCGTATACCTGCATGTATGCTTTCCGTAAAGGGTTTGCCGCAGGCACGTTTAGCGGGCAGCAATATTTTCATATAGATTATAAAGTATGGCTGGTGATAGCGCAAATAATTGGCTATACCTTAAGCAAGTTTTACGGCATAAAGTTTATAGCCGAACTTAAGCCCGGCCAGCGGGCAAAAAACATCCTGTTATTAATTGGCATAGCATGGTTTGCTTTGTTATGCTTTGCCTATGTACCCGCGCCCTATAATATTATATTTTTGTTCATCAACGGTTTCCCGCTTGGCCTGATATGGGGGTTGGTTTTTGGGTATCTTGAAGGACGAAGATCCACCGAATTTATGGCCGCCGTACTATCCATAAGCCTTATTTTTGCTTCGGGCTTTGTAAAAACCGTTGCACGTACATTAATGAGTTCCTTTCATATCAACGAGTTTCAAATGCCCTTTTTAACCGGGGCGCTGTTTGTGCTGCCATTGCTGCTGTTTGTGTTCTGCCTCGAGTTGATGCCTCCCCCAACTGCCGGAGACGTACAACTGCGCACCAAACGCCTGCCAATGGACGCCCCCGAACGCAAAGATTTTTTGGCCCGCTTTTTACCCGGTATTATACTTACATTAATAATTTATGTACTGCTAACCATTATGCGTGATGTGCGGGATAATTTCGAGGTGGAAATATGGGCCGGTTTGGGTGTAAAAAACAACAGCATCTTTGCCCGTATCGATACCATCATATCCGTTGTGGTATTGGTGGCCATGAGCTTGCTTATCCTTATTAAACAAAACCTTAAAGCTTTCCGCATTATACATTTCATGATCATCGGCGGGTGTGTATTGATCGGTGTGAGCACTATTTTGTTCAGCCTTAAACTCATCGGCCCTATGCAATGGATGACGCTTGCGGGTTTGGGCCTGTACTTTGGTTATGTGCCTTATAACGCGGTATTTTTTGAGCGGTTACTGGCATCCTATAAATACAAAGGCAACGTTGGTTTTTTAATTTATGTGGCCGATTCGATGGGTTATTTAGGTAGTATAAGCGTTTTACTGGTTAAAGAAATTGGCCGGCCCAATATTAGCTGGGGCACCTTTTTCCAGGAAGGGGTAATGACCGTAGCTATTGTTGGCGGTGTTTGCGCGGTTTTATCATTGGCTTATTTTTTAAGCATTGCCCGTAAGCAAAACGCACAGGATATTGATCTGAAAACCTCAACGGCATGAAACAACCATCGGCAATAATTATAGGCGCGGGGATAGTTGGTTTGGCTACCGCGCGGGCATTGGCCAAACGTGGCTATAAATTAACCGTATTTGAACGTAACGAATATGCGGTAGGCGCGTCTGTCCGTAATTTTGGGATGATATGGCCCATCGGGCAGGCAACAGGGCCTTTGTTTGAACGTGCTATGTTATCGCGTGGCATCTGGAAAGAAATATGCACAGAGGCAAATATATGGCATGATGAAGTCGGTTCGCTGCACCTTGCCTACCACGATGATGAATTAGCGGTAATACAGGAATATGTTGATGCTAACCAATCATTTCGCGATTGTAGCTTGCTTGGGCCGCAGGCGGCATTGGCAAAATCACAGGCAATTAATCCCAACGGATTAAAAGGCGCGTTATATAGCGGCGAAGAAATGATCGTAGAGCCGCGCGTCGCGATCGGGCAGATCGCTAAATACCTGGCCGAAAAATACAAGATAGAATTTCATTGGAATACGGCCATCAGCAGCATTAACCATCCCAGAGTTTCCTCCGGCGGCAAAAGCTGGGAAGCGGATGAAATATTTGTTTGCAGTGGCGCCGATTTTGAAACACTGTATCCCGAACTTTTTTTAAGCCTTGATATCACTAAATGCAAATTGCAAATGATGCGCCTGGTAAGCCAGCCCGGTCAATGGCGCATAGGCCCGTCGTTATGCGGCGGCCTGTCAATGATACATTATCCCGGTTTCAGCGTGGCGGCATCGCTGCCAGCCCTGCGCAGGCGTTATGAAGAGCAATACCCGGTGCATTTACAGTGGGGCGTACACGTAATGGCGTCGCAAAATGGCAGCGGTGAACTTACCATCGGCGACTCGCACGAATATGGTTTGGTGCATGACCCTTTTGATAAGCAATTTATTAATACGCTGATAACAGGTTACTTACATACATTCGCTAATTTTAAAGACTGGACGCTGTTACAATCATGGCATGGCATATACCCCAAAATGATGAATGGCGAAACAGAGCTAATAAAACAAATCGAACCGGGGGTAACTGTTATAAACGGGGTAGGCGGAAACGGGATGACCTTATCTTTCGGTTTATGCGAGCAGTATATCGCGTCACGATAACACCATAACCAGGCGTTAGGGTATAATTATATTAATACTTCAGCAATGGATAACAGGAGAGATTTCTTAAAAAAAGCGGCGATGTTAAGCGGCGCGGCAAGTGTGGCCGGGATGTTACCAGCCTCAATTCAAAAAGCGCTTGCCATAAACGCGCCCGAAGGGAGCACTTATTTAGACGCGGAGCATATAGTTATCCTGATGCAGGAAAATCGGTCATTCGACCATTGTTACGGCACCTTAAAGGGCGTAAGGGGATTTAACGACCCCCGGGCCATCAATCTGCCCAATGGTAATAAAGTATGGCTGCAGTCAAACGAAAAAGGCGAAACCTATGCCCCTTTTCATCTCGATATAAAAAATACGAAAGCGACCTGGATGAATTCGCTGCCGCATTCCTGGTCAAACCAGGTGGATGCCCGTAATGACGGTAAATTCGATCAGTGGTTAAATTTAAAGAAAAGCGGTACAAAAGAATATAGCGCCATGCCTTTAACTTTGGGCTACCATAATCGCGGTGATATCCCCTTTTATTATGCTTTAGCCGATGCCTTTACTGTTTGCGATCAAAATTTTTGTTCGGCCTTAACGGGCACCAACCCTAACCGGCTTTATTTTTGGACAGGCACCATCCGCGAAGAACAAAATGAAAATTCGCGCGCCAATGTATGGAACGATGACGCGGATTATGGTACTTTAAAATGGGCCACTTTCCCTGAACGTTTAGAAGATCACAACATATCATGGAAGTGCTACCAGAATGAACTGAGCATCGACGTGGGTTTTGATGGTGAGCAAGACGCGTGGTTAGCCAATTTCCAGGATAACCCTTTGGAGTTTTTTGAACAATATAATATCCGCCTGCACCCACAACACCTGGAGGGCTTAGATAAAAGAATAGCCCAGCTACCCGGTCAAATAGACAGTATGCAAAAAAGGATCGATGCCTTGCCTGCGGGCGATACACGCATCAACCGCCTTAAGGCACAATTGACCAAAATGCAGCATTCGCTTGCGGCGTTTAAAGAAGAAAAGGCAAATTTTAAACCGGGGCAGTTTGAAAGCTTATCTGAAAAGCAACAAAACATCCACTTAAAAGCATTTGATACCAACAAAAATGATCCTGATTATCATAGTTTAATTACGTTAAAATACGATGACAATGGGACACCGCGCGAGGTGCAGGTGCCAAAAGGCGATATATTGCACCAGTTCAGAGATGATGTAAATACCGGCAAATTACCAACGGTATCCTGGCTTACCGCGCCCGAAAACTTTAGCGACCATCCCGCATCCGCCTGGTATGGCGCGTGGTATGTGTCGGAAGTTTTAGATATTCTTACAAAAGACCCGGAGGTTTGGAAAAAGACCATCTTTATACTTACCTACGATGAAAACGACGGCTATTTTGACCATGTACCGCCGTTTGTAGCGCCACATTCGCATAAAGCTGGTACAGGCGCGGTTTCTAAAGGCATTGATACCCGCGTTGAATTTGTAACCGTGGCCCAGGAAAATGAGCGGAATGGCTTTCCGCAAAAATACGACCGCGAAAGTTCAATAGGTTTGGGTTTCAGGGTGCCTATGGTTATTGCTTCTCCCTGGAGCAAGGGCGGATGGGTAAATTCCGAAGTGTTTGATCATACATCAACGCTCCGGTTTTTAGAGGATTTCTTAAGTAAAAAAACAGGTAAAAAAGTAGCTGAGCCCAATATCAGCGATTGGCGGCGTATCATTTGCGGCAACCTTAATTCGGTCTTCCGTCCGTATAATGCCGGGGAAACAAAAACACCTGCTCCGCTGGCTCGTGACCCCTTTATTGAAGGTATACATAAAGCCAAATTCAAAGAGCTTCCGTCGGATTATAAAATACTGACTGCGCAGGAAATAGAGCAGGTAAATACAACGCCCTATAAAGCCCCGTTTATGGCCCAACAGGAGCCCGGTATAAAACCATCGTGCGTACTGCCCTATGAATTATATGCCGACGGAAAATTAAGCAATGATAAAAAGTCGTTTGAGATAAAATTTACTGCGGGTAACAAGGTTTTCGGCAGCAAGGCTGCAGGCACTCCCTTTAATGTTTACGCCCCCGGAAAATACCTGCAGGCAGATGCAGGCGGTCAAAAATTTGACAATGTTCGTACCTGGGCATACGGTCTAAAGGCAGGTGATAGCCTGACTGATTCATGGCCGCTTACTGAATTTGGCGACGCTAATTACCATTTAAGGGTTTACGGCCCTAATGGTTTTTACCGTGAGTTTAAAGGCAATAATGCCGACCCGGATATTACTGTTCATTTTGATTACCAGTATGAACTTGCTAATAATAAGCTAACCGGAAACGTGATCCTAAAATTGATCAACCCAACCAAAAAACAGCAAAAAATTTCTATTACAGATCATGCTTACAAAACCAATAGCCTTCTTAAAGCGCTATTGCCGCTAAGCCAAATCAACTTGGTTTTAAACTTAGAAAAAAGCCATAACTGGTATGATTTCAGCATTAGTGTTGACGGCCATAATTCATTTGAAAAACGCTATGCCGGCAGGGTAGAAACAGGCAAACCTGGCTATAGCGATCCGTATATGGGGCAAATGGCGGGTTAGTTAAGAGATTAAAAGTATGGAGGCGCGGCCGGTTACGGGCATGCATTCATACGCTAAAATCAGGCACGGTACAATACGCTTTTGGCACTTGCGCTGCATACCTCAAACGGGAATAAATACCTTAATGGTTCGTCCTTTCAGGCTTAACTTTTAAAATAGGGCTTGTAGGCGATCAGTCGTTTTAGCAGTTCCTTATTCGCGGCTATTATTTTTGCTTTTTCTTTTTCGCCTGCAGGTACGATTATATACCCGTATGGTGCTTTCTTTTCCCCCAAAAACATTGCCTCCGGGTTAACTAACACGGGGAAGTCTGCCTGGCCATCCGGTATGTTGCCTATATCTGCATTTGTTAAATACGGGGCATAAAACATGTAGTGCGGCATGTGCATGGTCATCACGGTATGTTGGTCTGGTTTTGCGGGATAGGTACGCATTACGGGGGCCAGCATGTATGAAATGCCAGGCCTCGCCGGGGCCTTATATATGCCTTTTTTTATCCTGTCAATTACTATGTTCCTGACCTGTAGGGCAGTATATTTACCTGAGGCCCTCATAGCCGCCGCGGCCTCGTATACAGGGAAAATTGTCCTGGCACCTTCAGCATCGTAACTAATAGCCGTAATAATATCGTCCCTGAATTCAGCCCATTCCCAGGCAGTCCGCATAACAAAAGTAATAAAGCCATTTGATCCCTTACGTGCTACGTAATACCCTTTTGCGGGGTCTAACAAATAAACGGTAGCACCGGGGCGTAGTTGTGGTGGCAGCGCGCTTAGCGCAAAGTCCGTCTCGAGCGCTACCGGCATTTTTTCAAGCTGCCAGTCTTTAGGCTTTTGGGCAAAACCTTGGGTGGAGATAAACAAGATGAAGGCGGGCAATAAAGCCAGGCGGCATATTTTTGCCAGTTTGATTATGGTATTCATATCCAATGGTTTAATTGTTATGCTAAATTACGTGAAATATTTTGCAATAAAGTTAAAGCCCGGATTTTACTTTACAAACCGGCAATATTCCCTTTTAGCATTTACTTATTTATTTTCAATATCATACTATTCCAGTAATCCGGTCAGTTAAAAAATCAATAATTTCGTATCCTATGAAACAAGCCAATTACCTCATACCGATACTGGAAATACAAACGCATGTGGGCGCAATACGGGGCAATGTCCCTCTGCACCGCCGTGAATCAAAGCGGGTTTACTCTTTTTCGGGGTTAACGTTTACCGAACAGTTGGTGATATGGGACGAACTATGGCATACTTCGGATGATTTTTGGATGCGGGTACATGCTTTCTTTTTCCTGGAACGGCATATGAACAATGAAGCCGCGCTCAGGGAAATGTGGCCCGTTATTGTGCGCTGGCAAGACCAGGTGGACGACTGGGGCCTGTGCGACTCGTTAGCTAAAATATACACCAGAATACTGGTAGTAATGCCAAATGAAGTGTATGCGCAACTTGAAAAATGGAACAAGGATGAAGACCTTTGGAAAAGACGGCAATCGCTGGTATCGCTGTTGTATTATAGCCGTACCAAAAAGCAACACCCCACTTTTAACCAGGTAGAGCGGCTGGTTACGCCTTTGCTACAGGATAAGGAATACTACGTACAAAAAGGCCTGGGCTGGACACTGCGCGAACTGTATAACGTATACCCAGGCGAAACGCTTGCCTGGTTAAAACAACACATCAGATCAATAAGCAGCATTGCATTTACCATTGCTATTGAAAAAACAAACCAGGTTACACGCGATGAACTTAAAGCGCTCAGGAAGTAAATGTTCGTTCGTTGTATGCGGCGTGTTGGCCGAACACTCAGGTGATACATGGGAAACCCAACAAAAACCATAAATAAACGTTTACAACTAAACCACTGTAAATTAAGTTATGCTTTTCGAGAGGCTTCGCGGGCATTAATGATTACTTTTAACAATTCTTTACGTATGGATTAATAAATACATGTTTTTAGCGTTTTTATCCTTTAAAATTATTAATTCAAGTTGTTACCGGCCCTTTTAAATTTTACTATTTACCTTAAAAAACTGAATAAGTTAAGCTGTTGCTTGTTTATTTTGATCCCCTTATGGGGCGCGGCGCAACAGGCAGACAGCGTTAAAATCAAAAAAGACAGTTTAAAAAGCATTGAAGATAAGGTACGCGAGAGCCCGTCAAATGCGCTGGTTACCAGCGTAAGCGGGCAGGTGGTTGATGCCGCGTCGGGCCAGCCAATTCCTTTTACCAGTGTTAGTTTTACCGGCAGCGGGCGTGGCACCAGTTCTGACCAGCAGGGGAAGTTTATTTTAAGCACACCGGGAGCGTTTAACAGCGTTACATTTTCAAATATAGGCTATCAGCCTGTTACAAAAGCCATCAAACCGGGAAAAACAAACGAACTACAGGTACGCCTTACCATCAGTCAAAAGCAGTTAAAGGAAGTCGCTGTTAAAGGCAATAAACGGTACCGCAACAAGGGAAACCCGGCTGTTGAGCTGATACAGCAGGTTATTGAC
>Ga0206882_1112_pt1 | contig 15010 bp, 11 predicted proteins | sample Alteio_BWOrgCont_4_FD_152908 | JGI IMG/M metagenome (GOLD analysis project Ga0206882, IMG submission 152908) | Enriched cells from forest soil in Barre Woods Harvard Forest LTER site, Petersham, Massachusetts, United States -... | ecosystem: Environmental > Terrestrial > Soil > Temperate forest > O...
TGGTTCCTTTTTCTAACTTAGAGAGTTTACGTTGTACTTTTGCTAGTGTTTTTTCACTCTTCTTAAAAAATCGGGGGTTTTCAATCTGTTGGCCATCGGATAAGGTGGCAAAGTGTTCTAGTCCCACATCAATCCCAACAAATTCTTGAGTGATTGGTTTAGGTTCAGCATTCACTTCGCAAGAAAAAGAGACTGTCCAATCTCCGGAAGCATTTCGTCTTAGAGTGCAGGTTTTAATCTCTCCTTCTATAGGGCGATGCATCTTGATTCGTATAGATCCTATCTTTGACAGCTTTAGCTCGTTACCGATAAGGGCAAATCCACTTTGGGGATAGCAAAAACTGTTGTATCGATGCTCACCTCGAAATCTTGGGAAACCAGGCTTTTCTCCAGTCTTACATCTTCTAAAAAATGCTTCGAAGCTTTTATCTAAACGATCAACCACATTTTGCAGTACTTGAGAGTATACTTGATCAAGGGAGGGTCTTTCCTCTTTCAGCAAAGGTAACAGCATGCTCTGTTCGTACTTGGATAGGGAAATATCGAGGTCTTCATAGGATAACTTTCGCTGGGATAACAATTCGTTATAGAGCCAACGACATTCATCAAGCTGAGCTTGCAAAGCTTTAGCTTGCTTCTTTGTGGGTCGAAGGCTGAATTGAAAAGACTTTCGAACAATCATACGTCGATGATAGAATTTGGCCTATGAATAAGTCAACAATGATTGGCGCGATTCATCTCGGCCTTAAAAGACCGAGTTTTCTCGCGTCCTTAGATAAAAAAGCTGAAGTCGAAAAGTCTCCATCCGATCCATTAAAAAAACAGCTTCAGATTGCTGAAGAGAACTACTATTCATTTGCGAAACGTTGGATTGGCCTTTCTATGTGCTACGCAAATATGGTTGCCCTATCTCAGCGGTTTTTTGGAGGTCCCTTCCTCTACATGGGATGCCATCTTTCTCTTGATAACTTTGAAGTGATAAAAATCGGGGCAGATCGCGCAAATGAGTATTGCAAAAGCATCAAAAAGACGACCGTGTTGTTGGCAGGAGATGCCAGCTCAACAGTCGATCCAACGACTGGTCTTGGATGCAATACGGCTATCCAATCTGCTGTTGATTTTCTAGATTTTATCTGGGATTACGATGCGAAAGTTCCCCAAGCAAATTTACTTGAAGATTATTCATCCCGAACAAACAAAAGAGTTCATTATATTCACGAAAAATCAAAGCTAACAAGAAGCTTCTACCGGCCAGACGCCCTCCTGCCCGACTCCATGTTCATGAATATGACTTAAATCATGCTCTTCAGCTATTTTTTCGCGAATATTTATTCAATCATAGCAAAAAAAAAAATCTACTGTTATTGGTAGAGTATTATGATTACTATTCAAACGGAAAGGCCGAGAGAAGTCAATTCTTGGAGAGCTGCTGGCATTCTTTATGGGGATCTTGGAACAAGTAAAGCATATGTCTTAGGACTTGCATTTGCTCTTGCTGCATACAGCTCATTTTGGTTTATTCTTTCGGTGAGCGTTTTAATATTTCTTATAGGCCTGAATTACATTGAAATATGCAAATTATATCCAAATGGAGGAGGGGTTTATACTAGCGCCCGAAATCGTTCAAAAGTTTTGGCGTTGATAGGCGGCTTTTTCCTTATTTCTGATTATATCGTAACTGCTGCACTTAGCGCGGTATCAGCCTTTCATTATCTCGGCGTTTCTCATCCCGAAATCTGGGCCATTCTTTGCATTGGCCTCATTGGACTTTTTAATTTGGTTGGACCTAAGTATACGGGAAATTTAGCCATTGGACTAGCTATTCCTACTGTTATATGCGTTATTTTCTTAGGGGCGCTTAGCCTCCCATTTCTTCCTAAAGCCATACATAATCTCACAGCGGTTTCTGGAAATCTCAAAATGGATTGGAACATTTTTGTCGGCATCATCCTCGCTTTATCTGGAATTGAAACCATCGCTAACATAACGGGATCTATGAAACTAGATCCAGGATCAACGAACGCGAATCCATCTGTTGGCAAGACTTCAACCCCAGCAATTTTGATAGTTATTGCGGAAGTTTGCATTTTTACCACCCTATTCGGATTAGCAATGAACGCATTGCCCGGCTTAGAAATCAATAATGGTGATGTAAATGCTCCAAATTATCCTAACGTACGCGATGCGATGCTCCGTTACATGGCCGAAATTTTTGCCGGAAATATCTTTGGAACTGCCCTAGGTCATTTTTTTTCATTGATTATTAGTGTAGTCATTACCTTATTACTTTTGTCCGCTGTAAATACTGCCCTGATAGCATTAATCTCTTTGCTATTCATTATGTCGCGGGATGGAGAAATGCCTGATATTTTTCAGAAGCTTAACCGTTTTGGCGTTCCTACTTATCCAACATTGGTAAGCTTCTTGCTGCCCATTTTGATTCTACTCTTCGTAAGCGATATTTTAGAATTAGCCAGTCTCTATGCGATAGGTTTTGTAGGAGCGATCGCAGTAAATCTTGGCGCCACCTCTACAAATCCGGCACTGAGTTTAAAAATCTGGAACAGGGTCTTTATGTTTGGAACATTTATCGTGATGTTTCTCATTGAAGCAACATTGTTTGTTGATAAACCGCATGCTAGAACATTCGTTCTTTCTGTTTTGGGCGTAGGCTTTTTGCTGCGTGCTTTAGTTGCAGAGAGAAAGCAGATAGCTGAGGTACAAGTCCCGCAAAAAATTTCTTGGACAAAAATACCTGAAAATACCAAAGAGTCTTTATTAATAGCGATTACAGGAATGAACAAATCAATTGACTTTGCCTTAGAAGAAGCGAAAAAGACAAATCTTCCTCTTTATATTTTATTTATACGTGAGCAAAGATTTGTGACAACAGCGGATCAAAATCGCTTATGGACAGAAGATAAGGATGCCTCTGAAGTATTTAATCATGTTCTCGCTCTTGCGCCAAAAATCCCCCTAGAATTTTTGTATAACGTAACCTCTCAAACTGCCTATAGCATCGTTGAAATTGCAAAATTGAAAAAAGCAAACAAGATCATTATTGGAAGAAAAAGAAGATTTTCTTTATTGCATTTTTTGCGTGGAACCACCATTAGCGAGCTCGCTCATCTTATGCCAAAGAACATTGACTTGCTCGTCGTATATTAAAAGTTATTGGCCAGAACGCATTTTTATCTTCTCTGCTCTTTGAATCGCTTTTTCATAGGTTTCACAAATTTCAGATTTGTAGTCGTTTTTATTTTCGGGGTCTCTTGTGCAATATTTTATCATCCCACGACGTAGACTAGCTACACAAAGATCGGGATGCAAAGGGGTGCTGTAATCTTTATTCGAAATGAAAATTGCAATGTCGAGCCCTTGTACATCAAAAGGGTAATACTGTAAATAAGGCCGATGATCCAAATCATTGTTGATGATAGTTAAGAAAATATCTACTGAATCGAGAAGGATTGTACGAGCCTCTTCAATGCTTAATAAACGATTCGTTTCAAAAGATGCACTTATCTCTGTTGTCTTATTCTCGATGTCCGATGCTCCTCCTTGCCCCATTAAGGATAAGTTATATTTTTTTTGAAGCTGATTGGCTGCTCGATGAATCATTGCGTACATTGTTCGGTCTTCGATACCTAACGCATCCATTTTACTTGCACAACAGCTAACAAAAACATGGTTGAATCCAAGAAAAAGGAGAAAGTATAAAAAAAATTTCATCATTTTTTCTCTAGTCCGTCCATTACGGGATTATTTGTTATATCTTTCATTTTTTTTTGTAATGTTTCTTCATACGTAGGGCTCATAAAGGGATGGTCGAAAAACGGAGCATCCTTGTGTGGAGTTAGGGTGATTATGGTGTCTCGGCACAGGTTTCTTCCGTAACCATCTAAGTGGGGAATAAAGTCTCTTTCGCTTTCATAGTGTTTCACTTTTCCGCTGTATTGCCTATCAATATAAGCTGATGGAGCTATCAGAGTATTGTCAATTTGCTTTCGACGGTCAGGATTATACCCTATTTGACCATTTCTTAAAACAGTTGCTGCTTCACTATGGCCAAAGGCGTAGATTTTCCCATTAGGAATTTTATCTAAAAAATCATCACATTGTTTTCGGTATTCCACAGTGGTTGGTGTCAATCTATAACCAGTTCGACTAAGATAATATCTACTAATGTTATTTAGTATTCCGTTGTCTGGGTTATGGATAACTGTAACTTGAGCTCCCCTTGATCGTCCATGCCATATATATGTTTTTGGTCCCAACGATTAGCTGATTCTATTGCTTTATAACCTACAGTAGCAATGACGGCAGTGCCAGCGATTACGGCAAGTTGTGTTGCTGTGGGAAGAGTGATTGCCAAAGTGGGTAAAGCAATATTAAATAATGGAATAGCTAAAGGTAATAAAAAAGCAAATTGTCCATCATGGTCTTGGTAGCGAAGAGGGTTGTTGAAGACATATTGGTAGAGGTTGGTGCTATCGACAAATCCTGCGGGGTCTGTTGTGAGCCATCTGCCAAATTCGGGGTCGTAGTAACGTTTGCCAAAATAGATCAGGTTTAGTTCGGGATCGAATCGTTTAGAGGCAAAACGCCAAGGGTTTGTGTAATTTTTGGTTTCTTTGCCAAAGGCGGTAAATTCGTAGCTTTCTTCAATGTTTTTTGTGCGGGGATTTACTAATCGACATATATTTCCCTGGGCGTCTAAGAGAGGAGCAAAAGGTTGATTTTCTAGTTCTATGGCAACGGTTGTGTGTCCTAATATCTTCAAATTTTTTAGGATGTTGTTGGAAAGGGCGCCTATTTCATTTTGGCCATCATAAATGTAGTTTTCTCGGGAGTTTCCTGTAATTTTGCTTAAACGCCTTCCGAGTGGGTCGTATATAAAACGGATGTTTTTAGTTTCGATGAGCTGATTTAAGGGATCATAGGTAAAGCGGTGGGTTTGTTTGGTGATGGTATTGCCATTGAGGTCGTAGGAGAATAGGGTGTTGTTCAGGGAGAGAAGTTCGTTTAGGTTATTGAGTTGGGAGGTGTGGTTATTTTGTTGTGTTCTATTATAGAGGGAATCATTGGAATAGGTGTTGTTTTTTTCGGAGATGAGTTGGGATAGGTTGTCGTATGTGTATTGGTTTTTTTCCTGATCGATGGTGTTGTTGATGAGGTTTCCTGCAGAGTCGTGGGTGCATTTTTGGGAAAAATAAGGGCTGACAATGGAGGCTTTTTGTCCTTTGAGATTTGTGGTGTGGAAAACTTTGCCTAAATTTCCAATAAGGCTTTCAGTAAGGAGATTGCCAGCTAAATCATATTCTTCGTAAACGTGTTGATAAGAACTCCCATTTGAAGATATTCGTTTGACGCTTCTTAAAAAGAGTGGGTCGTAAGTGTAAAGGACTTGGCCTTGATTCCCTAATGTGAGCTGGGTACAGCGGTCAAATTGGTCGTATTCTTTGATGATTTCGAAGTAGGGAAATGTTTCTTTTAGTACATTTCCTGAAGGGTCTAGAATTCGTTGGATGGTTATTTCTCCATTTGAGGCGCTTAGGAGTTGTCCATTTTTGTTAGCTTTAAAGTTGTAATGGATTTTTTGATCAGAAGAAATTAAAGAGCAAAGATAGCCAAGTGGATGGTATTGATAAATGAGGGTCGTGGTGTCGGGTAATGTTTTTGTCGCTATTTTGCCGGAAGGGGTATACGTATAGGTGATAGTTCTAGCATCTTTGGTTCCAAAGGCTCTAGTGATGCTTTCTATTTGATTATTGGGAGTATAATCATATCGGTGTTTGAGAGAAATAATACGTTTCATACGAAAATAGTATTAAAAAAGCCATTAAGCGACCAATAAAAAATGAAGTAGTTGTTGCCGCAAGATAGAAAGTTCCGGTTTTGGTAAAGCAAATCTTTTTACCAGGAGGTTTGCTTTGAAGGAAAGGATACACATGTCTCGGAAAGATCTGGATCGTTTAGAAGTATTGAAAAAAGTTCAAAACAAGGAACTTTCAAAATTGCTTTAACAGAAAAATATTGATTTAAAATAAAATTTTTGATTTTGTATCATATTTTTAAAAATAAAAAATAAATTTTTAATGTGGTATAATAGATTTAGAGTAAACATTGAGCAACAGTAATAAAAAAAGGAGCTGAAAATGGGTAATATTACACCAATCGGCCCTAGTGGAACCGCTGGCGGTGCAAATGATGTTGGCGGAACAGGAGGGTCTTCTCCTTCGAACTCAGACCCAGATACCCTTACTCTTGCGCAGTTGATCGATACTTTGCAAGTTTCCGGTGCAGTGGAGCTTCCAGCTGGAGGTATTTCTTTAGAAAGCTGGTTCGACACCGTAATGAGTTCCAAACAATCCTTGCAAAATGCAATCAATAGCATAAATCTTAGTGACCCTGAAACTTTTGCGAAAGTAAGTGAAGCGCAACAAGCGTCAAACGGTTCGAATATGCTTTCTACCCTGCAAGGCCAAGAAGACGCCGACCAGGTAGATTACGAAGATGTGAATCTAGCTGAAGAGACATTTCAAAACCAAGGGCAAATCTTAGATCAAGCATCTGCAACCTATAATCAGTCAATCTCCGAGTTTAATGCGGGTAGCGTAGGTGTTCTCAATGTCGATGTCAACGACCTAATTACTGCTGAAAATAATGGAGATCTTACAGGTTATGGGAACATTGCACTCAATTACAACGACTTTGTAAATAGTTATAATGACTCTATTTCCACCATTAATCAATTCATTGATACTTATAATGCTGCAATTACCACCTATAATCAGGCGGTAGATGCATTGAATGCAGTATATCAGCAAAAAAATGAGGATATCACTGCCATGAATGAAGCAGGGGCAAGCCCTCAACTGCCTCTTACACCCTTGATTCCTTATGCTGTAAATCAACCCATTCCTGAATTGACAGCGTTATCACAGATTTCTACTTCTCCACCTCCTCCTTCTTTGGTACCAGAAGTGCCTACTGTAAATATCACCTCTCCTTCACCCCCACAAACTGGATCTTTTGATGCGGGTTCCTATCTACCTGTTTTGCAAAATATTGGACTTGCTTTTGGTCAATTTTTAGGTATAAATACAAATTTCCAACAAATAATCAACGATCAAGCAGCATTGAAGATACTCTTATTTCTGGGAGGGACAAAACTGGCAATTAATCCCTCTCAATTTAATGAAAAAACAAACCTACAAACGGTATCTGGCCCGTCCAGCAGTGGTACTGCCATGATGGGAGCAAGCGATAGCTCTGTTCTTTTGATCTTAGGGCAAGTGCTCGTTTCCAATAGCTTGCAAAACCTGGTGAATCAAAATACAGCTAAGTCAGCTTCTCAGGATTTTAATCAAAATTTGCCACCAACCGGACCTTCTGGACAGGGGGCTATCTCGGGACCCGGAGAAAATGAAATTCTAGGCCAAAACTTAACAAATAGCTTTACGAGCATGATTAGCTCTCTTATCGCTGCAGCATCCACCCTGAGCATTCCCCAAGGAGGTTTAATTGCAAACAGTCTTACTCCAAATGGAAACAGCCCAACGGGAAATACTGTTGCAAATGCCATTTCTTTTGCCAATCAATTGTCTCAACTCATCTCTTCCGGGGCTTTAAACCAACAAATTACAACCCTTGTCCATCAACAAGTTTCCGATCCTCAACTGCAACAACAAATCACAAATTATTTAAATAACGTAGCTAATCGAACAGTTTCCCTAGTTGCTACCTCTACTTTAGATAATTCTCTAAACCTGAAAGGGGGCCTTTTGCAGTCTAGCATCTTAACTGGCCTTGCAAACAATACACTCACAACTGATCAACTGAACGCACTACTGACCACTGTAACTACTGGAGGAACAGCTGGCCCAAATCGTGTTTCGAATATCGGTCCAAATCTTGTTTCTACCGCTGTTCAAACTCCTGTGACTGCTGCTGACCAAACTCCCGTGACTGTCGCTGGCCAAACTCCTGTGACAACCTCCGGACCAAATCCTGTCTCTTTAGACACTTTGAACACCCAACTGGCACCTACTCTGACCAATATTCTTATCTCGTCGGGACTTTCTCAAACGGAAGCAGCCAATGCCGTTCAAGCGTTTTTAACACAATTTTTAGGAGGTCAACTCCCTACCGCATCGACCATTGCTGGCCTCTCTCAAGACCAAATCAATGCACTGACAAACAGCTCTGTCGTCAGTATTATTACTTCTTCGATCACCCAAGATGTAAACAACACTGCACAAATCGCAGCACAAGAGCAAGCAGCTAGAGAAGTGTTAGAAACAACCCTAAATGGGCTCCTTCCCGCAGGAAGCAACGCTATCAATAGCGCCTTAGCCGCAATTCAAGCAAATAATTTAGCTGCCTTTCAAGGGATCTTAACCACCTCCCTTGCCGGAGTTCCCGGAGCAAGCCAAACTGTCAATAATCTCACTACTCAAGTGATCAATCTTGTCCAAACGGAAAGGGTAAAAACTGCAATTCGAGTTGGTATTGGAGGAGGCCCTAATGTAGATTTATTGACAACGAATATGATTCGCCTTCAAAACCAATTTGCAACTACCTTTCAAAATACGATTGGCGCCGACATCGACCTAAACACTCCTGCTACATTTTACACCTATGTGCAGGACTCCCAAAACAACGGCACTGTCAATCTAAATAACCGACTCCAATTAGGGATTACTTATGCCAGCGCTTTGCAAGAAGGTACAGGGAGTAGCAATATTGCCGGATTAGTACAGCAAACTGGGAAAAAAGAGGTTGATTTTCGAGTTTAATTTGAGTTTATTGTAAAATAAATTAATTTATAGTATAATAATAACGAGAGAATATAAGATAGAAAGCTCTCAAAAGGAGATCAGTATGACAACTGTAATTACTGGCTCTATCAATGGGATTGGGAATATTCCTGTACAAGCGGAATACACCGATGACTCTCTCAATGTGACTTATGGAAATGCGATCAATTCGATTATAAACGCCTTTAATGTCAGCCCAAGTTCGCTAACGACTGTAAACGCCTCTCAGTATTTCAATGATATTGTTAGTGGAGTCCAAACGTTAACGGATTTAGCCGAAAACGGATCCGTCGTGAATGGTCAGCAGAATTACATTACTGCCAATATGGCAAACAATATTAGCAATATTTTTAGCTCACTGCAAGCTGCTGGATTCGATCCGACTGCAACCGATCCGCAAACTCAAATCAATCTTATCGAACAGTGGCAAGACCTTGGCTCAATTGGGTTAAGTAATATTTTGGACACCGCGGTAAATTCTTTGCAAGCAAACTCATCATTACAATCCATGATCGAATTGGATTACGTAGCAACAGGAAACAACCAAATTTATAATGCCCTTTCCACGTTGGATCAAGCTACGACTTTGACAAATACCGCAATGAATCTACTTAACGAAGTGCAAAGCCTTCACAACCAGATCTTGCCAGAAAATGACTCGGCCAGCCAAACAGCGCAAACTCTAATCAGTCAGTGGGAAAATGCAACATTTTTAGTAAACGGAAGTAATGGAAATAATAGAACAGGTGCATCAGCCGGTAACGTTTCTCCAGATGGTCTTACAAGTGTATTCCAAGGCAGCCTAGGAAATGCTCTTAACACGCCTATCGGTACCGTAGTAGGGGATCCAACTACGAACACACCCGGATTAACCAGTACAGTGGTTGCTCAATACAATAGTTTGCGAGCGCAGTTGCAGCAAACTATCACGCAACTTGACCAAATCAACGGAACTTACGCAGGAGGTCCTAATGCAAATGAAAGATCGGGAACACTTCAAGATTTACTATCACAAGTATTAAATGAAATGCAACCTGGAGGAACTGCTCCTACATCCCCAACAAGTTCCGGCACTGGAATTTACGCTTGGATTTTGGATGGATACAACTCTGCCACCAGCGCTACAGCAGGAAATAACCAAGAAACCATTACGAATGCCATTTCCACAGGCGAATCCTTGAGCAACACGCAACAACAACAATTGCAAGAGCAATTGTTCGTCTACCAAGAATTTACCCAATCGGCAAATACTATGCTTACCACCATCAATCAAATCATCCAAACAATGGCTACTGATATTTCTAGATAATTGGCATCTTTCTTGCATTCTATCTTATCTATCTCAATAATTTGTTATTAAATTACTTTAATTTGTTATAATTAAAGTATATAGTTTAAAAGAGGATTATATGAGTACAAATATTTCACAAATTTTTGCTTCGAGAGTTACTCAATTGAACTTTACGGGGAGCGTAGATGATCTTTTTAATTTCGCTCAAACTACTATCGCTATTGGAAATGAGCTCACCCCTAATAGTAGCCAAGCTATCTCTACAGCTGCTGGCCTTCTAGTTTCAGATAGTGTCATTGAAAACATTATTGACGGAAACCAAGTTGCGATTAATCAAGATAGCCCTCCAACCACTCAAGCGATTACTTCTTGGACATCGTTCATTTCTGCTTTAAGAGTTGCAGCCAACCAAAATCCGAATAACTCCGATAGTGCAAATGAGGGTACTACTCCCTATACCGGTGGTTTAAATACAAGCGGCCCATATTCGGGTTCGATTTATCAAATCTTTTTCTCTCAATATATGACCTCGCTCGGCCTCGATCCCGCAAGTGTTTTACAAGGGGGTTCTCTTGGAGAATATGAGGGATTGGTACCGCAAAGCGACGACCCCACGACACAGGCTCAAAACAATTTGGCCTTTGCGAATCAGATGTTTGAACAAACGTTCAGTAACTTTATTCAATACCAATCCATTAACCCAAATACTGACTTTAGCGGAGCTGGAACTGCCACTAGCACTTTTCAAACTGCATGGACCAACTTCCTAACGATTACAAACTTGCCCTCACAAGGCTCTGTCACGGTCACTAACGTACCAGCTGGGACCCCTTCACAAACGTTTGCAAACCTTACCTCTTATCAAGCTATGTACTTTGCTTTTCTTCCCAATGCCACACAGGCTCAATTTCAGACAGACTTTGATAATTTCTATAATCAGGAAGTATCTACCTATGGCTATTTTGATCCTAACCAAGATGCGGCAGATTGGTTTAGCACAATCATGAATCAATATCTAAACACCCCACTGCAAAGAACTGGTGTAGAAGGAACCGATTCTTCAAAATTGACCATTATCTTTCAGGTGTTTGGCCTCCTTTCAGAATTGGTGGGAACTCTGCAAAAAGTGGCTACATCTCAAGCAGAACAGTTGCAGTTTTATGCCAATATGCAACAAGCCTATACCCAGGTAATCGGCACCATTCCAAACATCAATTCTGGAGAAGTCAATGGGTATACGTTTAGTTCGAATAGTAGCGACGACCAAACCGACGTTACACAAGTACAACAACAAATGGAAGCGGTCATGACCTCCGATGCCGAAAACCTTCGATCCTATCGACAATTGTGGAGCGATCAAGCCCAAACCGAGCAAACTGCAGCAAACCAAACGGACCAAGCAGTCAACCAAACAGCAAACATGGCAACTGCCTTGCTGCAGCAAGCAAGCACGATTCTACAACAACTCTTTCAAACAGCAGCTTGAGGAACTGTCTAGGAATAAAGTAAAGAATTACACTCTCGCCAAAGCCCCGGGGTTCGACGATCGTAAAGTGGGTTGTATTGACTTAATACAACCCACTTTACGATCGTCGAACCGCGGGAGCTTTAGCGGTGTGTAATGGTTTACTTTATTCCTAGACAGTTCCTAAAAGGAGGATCCTATGTCGAAGAAAATGGATGTGATTAGAGAAGAGATTCAAAACCTTGAGATAGAGGGAGAAGACTCAGAGAATATACGTAAAGCCTTGGAACAATTAGCAACGGGTATTGTAGACCATAAGCTCTTGCCAAAAGAAGCGATGGGTATTAGCAATGAAATGATGGAAGGGATTTATAGTTACGCCTATCGACTCTATAATGTGGGCAGATATGAGCGAGCCGTCCAGCTTTTTCGACTTTTGATCTTGCTCGATCCTTCCTGTGCTAAATACATGTTAGGATTGGGAGCCTGCTTTCATATGAAAAAAGATTATGAAATCGCAGCAACATGTTATCTGTTGTGCACCATGATCGATCCAAAAAATCCCATCCCTTTTTATCACGCTTCGGATTGCTATATGAAACTTGATAAACCAGAACATGCAATTGCTGCTTTAAAAGCGTGCCTGAGAAAAATAGAAGGTAAGGAGGAATTATCTACGATAAGAGATAGAGTACAGGTAACTCTCGACTCTTATGAAGAACAATTTGCTAAAAAAAATGCAGAGCAAAACCAAAAGGAAAAAGCTGCATAATGAGGTAAATGAAAATGGGTACAAGTCCAGATGTAGGCGGAAGAATGGGATTAGGTCGACCACTTGTCCTGCAGCATGATGAATTGGAAGCATCTGCCCAGACACAAGTGGCCAAACAAGGTTTGGGAATCGTCCCAAATACCATAGAGGTAGTTTTTACGCAATTAGGCGGAAACGTTTGGCATTATGATGCAAACGCCTCCAAACCACACCTTCCAATGAACGTCCTTGTAGGGTTCATCCGATCAGAAACAAAGTCTCCACCATCATTAGAAAAGAAAATTTTTGAAAAGCTTATGGGAGAGCTGCCTTTAAGCCTGTCTTTAGAATTAAAACGGGAAAAGAAAAAACCGTTATCTCAGCAAGATCCAACGTTCTTAGTATTGGAACAGATTCTCCAATTTCTTGCGAAAGCAGAAGCCTACTTAATCGGAATTGCGGACGAAAACTCTACCATATCGGAAGAAAGAAGAAGCCTTGTCATCCAATTCCCTAACTTTGCTCTGCAAGAATGGATTTTTTCTGCACAAGAAGTGTTGGATGAAATGACTAGCTTGCTCTCAAACAACCTCGAACTTTCTACAAAATTCAAAGAAAGTCAAGGGTACCTTGCTCCTTTAGTGAAGAGGGTGGAAGGAATACTCAAAGAAACGAACTTGAAAAAAAAAGCCCAATCCTTGGCAGCTCTTGTAGAAACAACCCTACAAATTGAACAACTTCAAAAAGAAAAAAAAGTTCCTAATTTGCTGCATTTGGTTGGAAAGCTAATTTCTTCACTGCTTTCCATATGCAACGCAATGCAATATTCGGAAGCTGCTCCCGCTTTTTTACATCTCATTTATGGCGCAGATATTTTTGAATCCCAAACAATAGGAGCTTTTTCCATCCTGCAAAAATGCATTGACGCATTCCCTGATCTTTCCCTTCCTCAAAGAAAACTCTTATCTCATATCGCTTATGTCTCAATGCTCTCCTACAATATCCTCGTCTCAGAAGCTGCTGGAATTGCTTACGAAGCCCCATTCAAAGGCATCGAAACTACCGAAAGGATCCGCTCCCTTGCCTTTGCTTTAGCCTCTACACTCATCAGCCAAAGTAAAGCAATCCCTATCATTAGCCAATCTTGCTTGCATGCCATGTTCCGGAATAGCACCTTAGAAAAATCTATTTTAGAAATGATTCAAGTATTCACTCTTACCCTTCCTATTCTAGCTGGATCAAAAGGAGACAAGGCTGTGGAGACCATGGACGCTCCTTTCTTAGGGACCAAAGAACTAATCCTCGACTCTCTCCAGGCTCTTAAAACGACGATAGAAAGTTTCAAAAATAAAGCATTAGCCATTGCACATCGTCAAGCAATTTTGGCCATCGAAGAGCAAGATGTCCCCGAATATGTGAAAGCAGCCGAGCAGGCATTAAAACTGCTCCAAATGACATTACAAAGCTCGCAATACGAAAGCGAGCAAATGGTTGGATTAAGTGTGAATTTGCTTTCCTTGCTCTATAGCAGCAAAGAGCAAGAGAACGTTACCAATGTGATAAGACAAGCTGCTTAAATGTGAGGAAAATATTATGACAGAAGAAAAAGGAAATGAAATGATCCACGCAATCACCGAGATTGCAAAGGGGCATAGTAAAATTTACAAAAAAGGTCTGCAAAAGCTTTCCGAAAATCTCTTTCAAAATGGAATGTCCCCCAAAGACGCCGTTGGCATCAGCGACCAGACTGCAGAACGGATTTATGCACAAGCATACCAACTCTACAACCTGGGCAAATTTGACGACGCACGCAAGCTTTTTTCTTCCTTAGTTCTCATGGATTTTACACAAGCAAAATATATGCTTGGCCTTGCCGCTTGCTACCACGTAATGAAAGAATATGATCAAGCCGCCCAAAACTACCTAAAATGCGCCGCACTAGACCCAAAAAGCCCCATTCCCTATTACCACGCGTATGATTGCTTTATGCAAATGGAAGATGTGTCCTCCGCAATGGTGGCTTTAAACCTCACCATCAAACGTTGCGGTGAAAAGGTCGAATATTTAGAAATGAAAAACAAAGCCTCACTATATCTCGAAGGGTTAAAAGAACAGGTAAAAAAAGGTCAGATCCAACCAAAAAAAGAAGGATAATACACGCCAAAGGAGGCATGTATGAATGATATGAATCTAAACATACAAGGATCAAAAATCACTACAGACTATAGTAATGACGTTTCCGATACTACATCACTTGGAACTGGGTATTCTCAAACCGACAACGTAGAAACACATGGTGGAATAACGAACGTGGTTATCCCTACAAATTCAAAAAACCCTCAATTACCTTTTCCCAATTACGAGCAAACAAATGGAAATGGAAATGGTGGAAATACAAATGCTACAACCAATGACATCCAAAACACCATCAATGATAACCCACAACTTCAAAGCAATTTCCAAGCCCTTTTGAACGCTACTGGAACAAATACCAATGATGGTACCCAAGCACTTCTTCAGCAGCTTTTGGCCTTTGTATCTTCCGAATCGGGAATCGATTTAAATCGTGCCACCGAAGAAGCTTTAGCTACTCAAATTCAAAATGCCATTAACACCCTTCCACCCGATCAGGCGGCTCAATTGCAAACTGTTTTAAACTCTCTCCAAGTGAGTCTCATCTC
>Ga0206882_1113_pt1 | contig 14938 bp, 20 predicted proteins | sample Alteio_BWOrgCont_4_FD_152908 | JGI IMG/M metagenome (GOLD analysis project Ga0206882, IMG submission 152908) | Enriched cells from forest soil in Barre Woods Harvard Forest LTER site, Petersham, Massachusetts, United States -... | ecosystem: Environmental > Terrestrial > Soil > Temperate forest > O...
TTAATCATTAAGCTTCATGATCAATCCATGTAACTGGTCGTCATAAGCTTTCATGGTAAGAGTGCCAAGGGCATAGCTTTTTTCCAGTTGCTCCATTTGGTTGATAAGAGATTGCTTTTTAGCTTCGGCAGTGTGTAATGCGCCGCCTTCCAGTACAGCGCCATCTAATTGTATCCCGGTGGTATTACCATAAAGGGCAACTTTCAAGGTCTTTAATTTCTTCTCAATCGATGCCTGCATAAACACAGGCTGGGCCGTACGCGCATCCTTTAAAAAGTTGTCAACCTTACTTTTTTGCTTCTTGTGATTAAGGATAATAATAAATACGGCTATTACAGCACCGCCTATTATATAAAGAAGAACATCATCCATAAGTCTATGTGTTTATAATTGTATGTTAAAAGTATATATTATTTTAAATATCACCAATTTTTTTAGTGAGTAGTGAATGGTGAGTAGTGAATGGTAACTGGCGATAACAATTTAACATAATGTATTACTCACTACTCACTACTCACTACTCACTACTCACTACTCACTACTCACTACTCACTACTCACTACTCACCACTCACCACTCACTACTCACCACCCTAATGATTATGCTTCTTATGAATATCCTTAACCAGGCAAAGCTTTTTAATGTCCGCCACCTTAATAACAAATGGGGCGTATTTAAGCTGTGTACCTATCATTTCAGACGAGTTATCAGAATGCGCAATAACTTCATCCGCGTTAGCCCCGGCCAACAGCCTTTTATACATACGGTAATCGCCCCACTCAATATAATAAACCTCGCCGGGCAATATCTTCTTATCATGGATAACCTTAAGCGCTACCCAGCAACCATTCTCTAAATAGGGGTACATCGAATGCCCCCAAACCGGCAACGCGAAATCACAATCCTCAATACCCGGAAAATTCATCCGCCCTACCGAATGCGTATCATTAATGTCATTGTAAACCTCAACGCCCGATGCCGTGGCTATTATTTCATACATGGGGATACCATCCCCAACCTTTGTATTTCCCGGAATCACAGAATATTCTGCACCAACGGCCCTGTCTATAAAAGCCCCATACTTTTCTTTAAATAATTTCAGCTTTTCCGGGTCTATATTTTGGCGGCTCTTTATAATTTCTGTGATCGAACTGGTAGAGTTAAAGCCAAGTTCGGCAGCCAGTTGCCCGTTGCCATTGAAAGCTTTTCCCTTTAGCTGGTTATATAAAATGATAAACTCCAGTGTTTCAGGCCTTACCCGTTTTATCTTATTGGGTTTTTCTGCTTCTTCCATTGTTGATAACTTTTTATTGCTAATTTCTTTAGTTTAATAAAGATATTTCTTTATATTTGTGATCGTATCAGCAACTAAACTAACATAAATAACCATACAAACCAAATGATGACTAAAGAATATACAGAAAAAACAATTTTATACAACGATGACACCTGATTTCTGTACTCAAAACGCTAAAAGCGAACCGGTATCTACTATACCTTAAACCGATTACAGAATTTTATAATATACTATCACAATGCACATCGCTTATTCGGCCCTTGGCACAACACAACAAACCGGTATCAGCAATACCATCAATAACACCATAATAATCCGCTTAAAAGCCTACCAGGCTGTTTGCGAAAAATACAAACGCGAAATAGCCGCCATACAGAAATATCTGCCTAACTGGTCGCCAGCATTTAACTATTGAATCAGCCAAAAGCTACATGCGATATTGGCGAACCTACAAAGCGCTGGCCCGCGTGCGAAACCTTTCCCTAAATTTAGGGAAAGGAGGAGGATAGGGTAAATACGACGCAAAATCCATGAACTATTAACAATGAACTATTAACCATGAACTATTAACCAAACAACATGATCCACATCTCACAAAAACTAAAAGACCAGCTATGGTGGATGATCATATCCGTAGATTATGATTATACCCGCATCAGCATTGCCGACCACGAGCTAAACGACGGCAACCTAACCCTATGGCTTGAAGACAAGCACGATTTTAAAAACTCGCTCGAAGAATGCCTGCAAATGGACATCACCGCAAAGCAGTTTGCAAAAGTGATAAAGAACGAAAACCTGAACAGTTACGAGGGCACCAAAATGCACCCCACGAAAAAGTTTCTCTTCAAAACCCGCATCGAAGTTAATGAACCCATCAAATGGTACCAGGAAGATGCCTCGGTTATTGAGCAGCAATGGGCCCGCGAAGCCGTAGTAAAAACATTGCTTACCCAATTGGTAGAAAATGAGGTAGCCGAAGTTTCAACCTGGTAAATATTATGCCAATCAGAATTTAAATCATAATTAAAAACTCATCAAAAATGACAAATACTTATTACACAACCCCAAACAAACCCTTAATGCCCGACTGGACTTGGCTGGCCCTGCTGCTGAGTTTAGCACTGGCATTGTTTTTCAGGTAAACCAAGGCCACGTGGGCAGGCCACCCTCTCCTTGCGCCACCGCTATCACCGCCGCTAAAGCTATGGTGATTAAAAAAAGCTAAAGCGTACGCGGTTGGAAAGGGCAGGGTGAGGCGAGAAATAAAAATTGTTCTTTGAAATCTTGATATACCATTGATCCAAACAAACGGTAAAAATCAAACCTTTTACCGTTTACCTATTCTCGCGGGTACTTTTTACCGTCAAAATTCGAGTAAACGGTAAAAATCGAACTTTTTACCGTTTACTATACCAACGGGGTTACATTTTACCATCAAAATTCGAGTAAACGGTAAAAATTAGCTTTTTTACCGTTTATGTATTATCTTTGTATTATGGCCTTAATGTATAAAGTAAACCCCGACAGAACAAAACCCTGGAATGACATTCCGGATTTGCCTATTGCTGAAGAACTTTTTAAAACCACTGAAATACTGGAACAATTAGTAGCCGCGCGGGCTGCGCTGGCAAGATTGCAGGGGCGCAGCATTGCCATACCAAATCAGGGCCTGCTCATTAATACCATTAGTTTGCAGGAAGCAAAAGCATCAAGCGAAATAGAAAATATTTTTACTACCGACGACGAACTTTACAAGGCATTCAGCGACCAGGAATATCAGCAACCACAAGGGGCATCTAAAGAGGTTTTAAGGTATCGCGAAGCGCTATGGGCAGGTTATCATTACTTAAATGCCAATACGGGATTTGATCAAAAATATTTTATAGACATATACCAGGAAATCAACCAGGCAAGCGATGGCATCAGGCCTGCATTTCTGCAAACGGTTATCCTACAGGGAGGAAGCGATATAAATGCCGGGAAAGTTGTTTATACACCGCCCAGGGGCAATAATATACCCGAACAAAAACTTCAAAATCTGATAGATTTTATAAATAACAATAAGGATCATAAAATTGACCCGCTAATCAAAATGGCTATTGGTCATTTTCAGTTTGAAGCTATTCACCCGTTCAGGGATGAAAATGGCAGGACCGGGAGAATATTCAATATACATTATTTAACAAAATCTGGTCTGCTGGATTTTCCGATACTATTTTTAAGCCGCTATATTATCGACCATAAAGAAGATTACTATGCATTCATAAATGGAGTTTCTCAGCGTGGCGATTGGAAAAGCTGGATATTATATATGCTAAAGGCGGTTGAAGCTACATCAAATATTACCTATAATAAGATCAACCAGATATTGGCGGTAAAAGAAGCAATATTAGAAGAGGTTGTAAAAGACAAAGAGATCAGGAGGCCCGACCAATTGATACAGCTTATTTTTACCCAACCATTTACAAAAGTTAAGCACCTGGTGGATGCCGGAAAATATGCAGAAAAGACCGCCAGGAACTACCTCAACAAATTAGTTGATATGGGTATTTTAGAGCGAAGATCAATAGAAGGCGCACATTATTATCTCAACCTGGAACTTTATAGGATTTTATCAGAATAGCTAAAAGGTTAACGACAAGTGCTATACTCAAGCGCAGGCCACCCTCTCCTTTGGAGAGGGCAGGGTGAGGCGAGAAAAAGCTTTGGATTATAAAATTTGTAATGTACCTTTAAATTATAATAAAACTTATAATTAACCGAATAATGATTATTGTGTAAAATATCACTGAAGAATGAGTATGGGAATAAAAAAGTTATTGCCGATTTTTCTAATAGCGTTTATTATGAGCTGTAAGGATAAAAAAACTGATGCCATAGCAAAATGGTCGCCGGAGTATAAAAATATTGTCAGGAGTACTATGATGAAAAGTTTAAGTTTGGACAAAGATTATAGCACATCAGAGATGAATAAAATATGTGATTGCATAGTTGACAAGTACGAAGAGTTTTATCCAGGTGGAATTAAACATAAAATTCCAATTGATACTCTAAATATCATAACTAAAATCTGTTCGCCGCGAAACAGGTAGTGTACTGTCTTGTATAACTAAGCTTGGCCAAACGCGTCGTATTTTACCGTTTACTATTTTCCACAAAAAAAGCCGGTTAAAAACCGGCTTCACAAACAAGAATAATTTTATTTCGGAGGTACTAATTACGCCTGAAACCGCCTTTGTTACCGCCGCCGCCGTTAAAACCCGGGCCTTTATCTTCGGCTACGTTAACGGTTATACGGCGGCCATAATAGCTGGCGCCATTCATACACCTTATTGCCTCTTTAGCTTCCGTATCATTTACCATTTCAACAAAACCAAAACCTTTACTCTCTTTTGTTTCGCGGTCCTTAATGATCCTGAGCGATTTTACCGGCCCGAAATCACCAAACACAGCGGTTAACTCGGCTTCATCCACTTCAATGGGAAGCCCTGCAATAAATACTTTCATCAATGTTTTTAAATTTGCACAAAGGTACTAAAATTGAGGCGCATTCCGGCCCTTTAAAACCGGGCAATGAGGGTTGAGCGTATTATTTTACTTACAGATTACGATGGCGATAAAATATGATAAATCAACTATCTCGACTAAAGCATGCATGGCCTGTGTGTTGGGAAAGTCTCCCCAACCGGGGGAGATTTAGAGGGGGCTTGGAAGATGCTACTTCCTTTTCAGCTCAAAACTCCCCACCGCCTTATAAAAAGCCGAATTAGGGTTAGCACCCGTAGCCAGGTAAGTAGTAAACGTTCCCCTGGCAAGTAGACTGTCGCGCTGGTATTGTACCAGGTTAAGCTTACCGGGGTTGGTTAAATCAACATGCTGACTTAAAGTATATTGTACATTAGCCTTGCCTGCGTTATTAAACAAAAGCTGGCTGCCTGCAATGTCACCGGTCAAATTGGCCGCAGCATATCCTGCCGAACTGATGCCAAAACTCATGGTATGGGCTTTGTTAATGGCGGTAATGCCAAAGTATTTTTTATCATCAAGGTATACATTTACAAACGCTATGGAATCCTTAGCCGCGTCGAAAGTATAGGTAGAATCTTTAATGGTAATTTTTAACGTCCCCGAAACAGCAAGCACATTGCCCGCTTTAGAAACTGCGGACAACGAGTTTACGCTATCCGCCTTTAAGGCCGACGGCGAAACATCTTTTATAGCCTCATCCTTCTGGCAGGATGTAAACACCGCCAAAACAACCAGGATAAGAAATAAATGACGTAGGCTGCCCATTATGTAAATTTACAACATATAATATGAATAATACGAAATTAGTTAATGAATGGTTGTCTGAATAATCATTTAACAAAATTTAACAAGCCAGGACTCCCCTAAATGGTATAGCCCCCTCTAAACGGCGCAGCCCTCATTCACACCAAAAACAAACAATTTGTAAATAATCTCTCCCGGTAGGGGAGACTTTTTGATTTCTTTACTATTTGGAAAATGTCTTTAATTAAAGATGATTTAAAGTCTCCCCTACCGGGGGAGATTTAGAGGGGGCTCGGGAAAAAGCGTCGGGAACCCATGCACAGCATATCCACATACCCAACGTATTTTCCCAACTATGGACTATGGACTATTAACTATGAACTCCTAAAACACCTCCCCAACATTCACAAACACCCCTCTCGATCCCTGGTTGCCAAAACCATAATCAATCGCGATATTGGTTTTTGATATTTTGCTCAGCTTTATACGCAAACCAGGCCCAATTGCGGGTTGGACACTTTGGAGCGCAGTGCCGGGGGCGGCAGAAAACGATTCGGCATTGATAAAAAACACACCGCCAAGCAGGCCATTGCGCGTAATTTTATAGCGGTATTCAGTTTCTAAATACACCATTTGAGCGCCGCGGAACCGTCCCTGTATATATCCCCTGCCGGTGCTGGTATAGGGGTCCCATGAATTGGCCGGCAGATCCAAATAAGGCGGCTTACCGTTAAGCGTCAGCCAGTCGTACGACCAAAGGGCAAGCACATTATCTGAATTTGCGGGGAATTTATAATATTTCCTGACATCAATGATCAGCGACCGCCAGTTAGAGTTGCTACCCAAATAGGTAACGTTATCCTTATATTGAGCAGCAGCATAAAAACCATCCGACGGGTTAATAGAGTTATCCCGGTTATCATAAAGCATGTTCACCGAAATCCCGGACGAAACAGTAGTTTCGGCAGCGCCGTAAGCGGTATAATCAGATGGGGCGCCGTTTACCGGACCGGTATGCGAAATGTTCCAGTGATAATCAAACCCATATCCCGCGCCTGCATAAAAATTGCCGGTAATATGCCGCATCACAACTTCATAAAGCCGTAAAAAGTTATAGTTCATGGGGTCTTCATTGTGGATGTTTGAATTACTGCCCAGGCCAAAAGTGCTTTGAGGATATTTATAAAAGCGGTAATCGCCCACAAAATTATATTGGTTATCCTTTGTCCAGATGTTTGATTCAACAGGCAGGGTAAATTGCCTGTTTTCGGTGTAGGCTGTACTGGCGGTTATGCTGGATATGCGCGATTGCGGATCTAAACGAAAAGCGACATTACCTGATACGATAATAGCCAGCCTTGATTGCAGGGTATATCCTATTGCAGGGATATAGGAGAATATGGGTTGCGAGGTAACCGAATCAACTTCTATTCCTGTTTGTTTGATCTTGAGTAATTTTCTGTACAGGTCTTTAATATCCCTTTCCGATTCAATAGAACTATCTGTATGCATGGTTGATATCGTATCGGCATGTGATAGCCGAAAAGACTTCTTTTCCTGTGCGTGTAAACAAAAAGGGGAAAGAAACACGCCGGTAACTAACAGGGTAACTACCCAAAATATCCTCATAAAGATGTTATAACGGATAATTTGACTGCTAATTATGCCAGGGTTTAATTGATCCGGCCGCAAATTGAATAAAAATTTTGCACATACCAATAATTTATTGTATATTTGAATATATTTATGCCAATTGGCATGTTAAACATATATACTCTATGCACCCAAAACACTTTCGCTCGCTAAGCAAGCTTACCCAACTTGTTAATGCCTATTTTTCAAGCGTCGGGATGGAAACCGATGTTCATAAAGTCCGCAAAATAAAGTCGCGCAGGGGGCCTGCCCCAATAACAACGGAACATGTCGCCAAACGGCCAAAGACCAAGCCGGCTGACAATAAATACCTGCAACCAGCTTTAACCGACCTCGCGCTATACCTGGGTTTTAACAGCCTGGATGAATTTAAACATTATGAAAACGAGGGTAAATATGCCTCTCATCTAAAACGCGCCCGCCTGCTCATAACCGCGGTTTATGAAAAAAAACTGATCCAGCCATCTCCAAGCGGGGCGATATTTGCCCTTAAAACTATGGGCTGGAATGAAAAGCCGGATGATAAACCAACCGTTAAAATGCCAACTACGTTAAACATATTGATGGTCGAATCCGGCCCGGCGCTTGCTGCCAATGAAAAGGAAATAGTTGATGTAGAGATTAGTGGTTAGTTAATTAGCGGCGGCCATGTACGGCACCTTTCCCTATCCCGATAGCTATCGGGATAGGGAAAGGAGGAGGATAGGGTAAAACCGCCATGCCCAAAAATATCATTAAACCATACCCACTCACCAATGACTAATGACTAATGACTAATGACCAATGACTGATGACCAAACCAAAGCCACCGTATTATTCAAACAAAACTATATTTCAACCGCCCACATAGTCATCAACCAGGGCGGCACCTATTCAGGTAAAACCTATGCTATTGAACAGGTGTTGTTTTGCCTGGCCTGCGAAACAGAAAAATTGGTAATAACCGTTGCAGGACAGGATATCCCAAACCTTAAAGCCGGAGCATTACGCGATGCGCAGTCCATATACAACAACTCGGAAGAGTTACAACTGATGGTAAAAAACTATAATAAAACCGACAGGATATATGAATTTCATAACGGCAGCATCATTGAATTTAAAAGTTACAGCGATGCGCAGGATGCCAAATCGGGCAAGCGGGACTACTTGTTTGTAAATGAAGCAAATGGCGTTGATTTTAAAATTTACAGCGAACTGGCTTTACGTACAGCGAAAAAGATATTCATCGATTACAATCCCAATGCCGCCTTTTGGGTGCATGATAAGTTAATGGGGAAGCCCGGCGTACAAACCATTATATCCGACCATCGTCATAACCCTTTTACGCCCCCCTTAATGCGCGATAAAATTGAAAACCTTAAAAATGAGGACGAAGAACAATGGAAGGTTTACGCCCGGGGAATTACCGGACAGGTAACCGGCCTGGTTTTTAAAAACTGGCATATCTGTGAAGAAATCCCGAAAGATGCCAGGTTAATTGCCGGGGGGCTTGATTTTGGCTTTAGCATTGATGAAACAGGTTTGATACTGGTATATAAACAAAACGGCGAGCTATGGGTGGATGAGTTGCTTTATCAAACAGGTTTAACAAACAACGACATAGGCAAAAAATTTACAGAGTTTGGTATAAGTAAAAACACCGAAATTATAGCTGACAGCGCCGACCCAAAATCTATTGAAGAATTGAGGCGCATGGGCTGGTATGTTACCGGCGCAAAAAAGGGGGCCCGACAGCGTTAAGCATTCCATTGACATATTAAAACGCTTTAAGATAAACATTACACGCGACAGTGTGAACCTGCGCAAAGAACTGGAACGCTATAAATGGCGAATAGACAAAGATGGCAAGACCTTAAACCAACCCGTGGATACATTTAACCATTTAATAGATCCGCTACGCTATGTAGCCTCAAATAAACTAAAAATGAAAAGTTTCTATAAGCCGTCCTCATGGCTTCCAAAACTAAACAATGAATATTACGATCCGATGCTAAACTTATTTTCTCTATGATTGAAAAAACATTAAAAACCACCACGGGCAAATTGCTGGTAAAAATGCCATCCGCCTTAAATGAGGTCACCCTGGGCCAAATGATGGCGATACAGGACAAGCCCGGCTTGAACGACCTGGATGCCATCAGCATTTTATCAGGCATTCCTGCTGGGGATTTGCAAAACATACGCGACATTAATGACCTGCAGGCATTTGGCGATACCGTTCTTTCCTTATCGCACCAAATTAAACATTTATATAACTGCGATGACATACCCGCTAAGGTCACTTTTCAACTGGATAAGAAAACCACCACTGTAAATGTGATGCACAATTTATCCGTCGAACCTGCCGGGGCGTTTATGGCCGCCAGCGATATTATTGTCGATGAGATCAGCGCACATATCAAACAATACGGCGAAGAAAACTGGCAGCAATATTTCAATCCCTCATTAAAAGCCTGCTGCCAGGTATTGGCCCATTATTTTTATTGCAGGGCCACAGGCGAAAAATACAATGAATACAAAGCTGAAGAATTTTGTACGCAGGTAAAAAAACTACGGGTCACGGAGGCGCTGCCCATCGCCAAACATTTTTTTACCTGTTATCCAAACTTATCCAGGCCGAAAACAAGCTTCTGGCATCGGCTCCGTCAGTTTTGGAGAAAAAAGCAGGTATACACTCCTTCGCGAAATTTAAGTACATCAATACCATAAACTCCTTATCAGGAGGCGACATCACCAAATGGGACGATATACTAAACACGCCCTACGACCGTGTGCTAACCAAACTATTGCTCAATAAAACCGAAGCAGAATATCAAAAGCGTTATGGTGAATTATTAGACGCACAGAAATAACACAATCAATAATTCATTAATTCAATAACTCAACATTCACTCAATCACTCATTCAATAATTCACTCATTAAACCCCACCCCATGCCCATCCGCAACCAAATCGAAGCCATCGTACAAACGCTGACCAACAGCCCAACGTTTATTTATGGCACCGTCAACGAATTAAACACACTGGCCGACGACGCTTCATTCCCCTGTGTTTTCATGTATACGCTACAGCCAATTGATGTATCGGTACAGGTAAATGGTTCGGTAGATAACAGTTTTTCCATTTACCTTGAATTTCTGTTCAAAACCGAATTTGACCAATACTCCGCCGACAACGAAGACTATGTAAACCAGGCGCTACAATTAGCTAATCAGTTTATTGTAAAAGCATCCAAATACCGCGAAGGCGAAGGCCGTTACTTCCGCGTAAAACCCGGCGACAAGGCCAAATGTATGCCCATATACAACAAGTTTGATGTTAACTCAACAGGGGTAAACTTAACTATAACGTTGGCCACCATGTATTTTGAAAATTTTATTTAGTTGATAATAACTATTCATTTTCCACAGCATTTGCCCTGTGCGTGGCCAAGTCTCCCCTGCCGGGGGAGATTTAGAGGGGGCTTTAACCACTACCCATGAACACCAACCAACTAACCCAACTGCTCGAATCACTCAAAACCGATGTGATCAACGCTATGCAGGCCAAAGGCAAATACGCCACCGGCCAAACTGGCGCGGCAATAACAATTGTAGCCGATAGTGATACAGCGCAGCTCCAGCTTCCCGGTTATATACTGGAACTGGAAACAGGCCGTGGCCCGACAAGCAAAAATGCTGCTCCCGGTAACCCGCCAATGATACAGCGCATACAGGAATGGTGCCGGGCCAAAGGCCTGCCCGATAAAGCGGCATGGGCAATTAAAAAATCAATAGACAAAAAGGGCTACAAAGGCACACCCGGCATATTAACCGAACCCCTGGGAGACGATAATATAAACCTCCGGCTTGCCCCAATATTAGAAAACATAGCTACCGAAACAGCTACACAAATAGCAAACAGTTTAAACATCTGACATCCAACCGATAAAGCATGGCCATGTGCGATACCTTCCCCTAATTTTAGGGGAAGGAGGAGGATAGGGTAAAACAGTCGACCGGGCTTAAATCATTCACTCACATCGGTGCAGTCACATTAACAATCGGTGTAATCATCAAAACAAAAAATCAGTGAAATCAAAAAAAATAATATAATGGGAATAACAGGAACAATAACCTTTGCCAACTGGGCCAGCACAACCCCGGCGCCAGGCAGCGAAAACGACTATGCCGAGGTCTATATAACGCTTATAGACCCGGCCACAGGCAATTTAGTTAACGGCAGTAATGTTGTAGTAAATTACCTGGTAGATGACAACGGCACCATCACCAACCAAAGCATCACCATTTCGGGGCAATCGCTATTGATATATTCGGGCATCGTTTCGCAAAGTGCGCCGAATGAAGATGGGCAGCCGGAAGTCTTTTACTATAAAAGCTTTTTAGTTACCAGTGTCAGCGGAACGGCAGACCCATCGCCACCAGTAAACATATGCGACTTAAAGATCAACTATATTACAGTCGACAACCCCGAATCAGCACCAGGCGCTAACGATGCGCAGCTAACAGCAAGCGCAAGTTCGTCATACCTGCCGGTAATGTATAGTTTGGATAATGTCTCCTTTCAATCGTCGGGTACATTTACTGGTCTATCCGGAGGTTTAAAAACGGTATATGTAACCGATGCCAATACGCTGGGCTGCGCCGTAAACCAGCAGGTTACCATACCGGTGCTGACCAATTTGCTGATTAGCGATCCGTCGGTAACCATTGGCTCAAATATCAGCAGGTGGAACGCGGCTTTTAACCCAGTGGTATTTACCTACCAGCGCCGTGATTTTGAAGTTACAGCCGTCACATCCGACAGTTTAAGCGGCAATGCAACATTAACCGTTAATGCAAATCTAGCCGGAGTACTCACCGGCGACCTGGTGTATGTTAATACAGCGGCTTACAACGGTGTTTTTACAGTAACAGGCGCTGAGGCAAACTCACTGATCATAAACACACCCTACACCGCACCGGCGACCGGGTTTGTCAATATAAACCGTTTAAGGTCCTACTACCAGTTGCAAACAAAGATCACCTTCCAGGATCCAATTCTCGGCACACCAAATACCATCATTTCAACCAACAGGCCCGATAGTACTGGGCTGATCAAAGCCGATATATCCAATTTTCTGCAAAGCCTGCTTAGGGCTAAGGACGAAAGCGATTTCACCCAGGTCAATTTTCGCGACGATAGCCTGAGCGCCAGCTATCAAATAGCCTACGCCCAGCATTGGGACGATGGCAGTGCCGATGGCTATACCTCCGGTTGGGTAACATTAGCCAATCCCTATTATGTGATATATGCGGCCAAACAGTTAGGCGATAAATATGGTGGCAACCTGGGCGCTTACGTGCCATTTAAGCTGGTAACGGGCGGCACCCCGTTGGCCCAATGGGTTACAGAATTTGCCCAACCGGCCTTTTCAAATGGCTACCCGTTCGACTTAAGCTTTATTTATGGCGAAGATTTGGCAGGTTTAAGTTTATATGCAGTTATCACCTTGCTGGATATTAATAAAAGTACCATAGCCGCACCATCGCAGGTTGACCTCCTAAACGAGGATGGTTCCTTCCTGTTAAACCTGGATGCTTCTAAACTGATCATCCAGGATGCGGTAACCGGCGATGTACCCGTTATTGAACATATCGGCCTGAACAGGTTTCTAATAAACCAGGTATTTGACGATCCGGCAGCGTATTTTTCGATTGGCATCCGTTACATGGATGCAGGCACCGAAATAGCCGTAGTACAGGACCAGTTGGTAAGGATAGATCAAAGCCTGGATTATAACAGCGTTTACCTGCGATGGATAGGGTTAACAGGCTCATGGAACTATTACCGCTTCATTTACAACCAGGAGGTTTCGTTAGACGTGCAAAACGCCACCATCATTAAAAATTATGTTACAGACTGGGAGAACCAGGACAGCATTGAAGAAGTAATAGGCAAAAGCGCCGGGCAAAAAATAAAAGTAATGGCCGAAGATCTTTCCGTTGCTGATATCAAAGGCCTGCAATCTATTAAATACTCGCCAAAGGTTCAAATGCTGGTCAACAAAAACCCGGTTAAATGGCAAACCATTGTACTCAATACCGCCACCTTCACCGAGTACGAAACGTTGAACGGGCAAGCGCCATTTAGCGTGACGTTCAATTTGCCGTCAATAAATATTCAAACGCAGTAATAATCCTTTTCTTTAGGTTAACTGTATGTGAGTTGAGACAAAAGGTAGAAGATCAAAATATCTTTTAAATGTTATTTTATTGGCAACTATTTGTTTATATTCTCGTTTATAGTATCATTGTAATGCAATTCAAAACAATAAAATGCAAAAACATAACGGCATTAAGGCCTCAATAAATCGGGGCGATCATCTTGTAAATGTAGAGCTGCATATTTTGAGCTTTGAGGAAGATGGAATATTTTATGTTTACTCTCCCGCACTTGATTTGACAGGTTATGGAAACTCAGACGATGAAGCCATGAAATCATTTCAAACAATGTTGGAGGAATTTGTACATTATACCGAAAATAAAAAAACAGTCTATAAGGAATTAGAAAGATTGGGCTGGACAATTAATGCCAAAAAGAAAAGGGTACATCCGCCTCTTGAAGAGCAACTGCTTGAGGATAATGAAACTTACCGGGGTTTGAAAGGGTTACCTAATGTTTACTCATCAAGCACCAATGTAGGTTTGGCATTGGCATAAAATCCTTAAAATGACAATCCGGACCCTGAAAAACATTTCCATATCTCAATATGAATATTTTTTAGAACTTGCAGGTTGTAAATATTTAAGAACAAAAGGAGGTCATTTCATTTATTCTCGCGTTGATTGTTGGAGGCCTATTGTTTTTCAAAGCCATATAGACCCCGTTCCCGAACGAATTATAAATTCAAATAACAAAACCCTGGGCTATACAAAAAAAGAGTTTTTTGAAATATTGTATTGTGAAAAAAATGTAGTTAGAAGTGGCAATAAATATATATTGTCTGTAAATGAAAAAAAATAATCTATTCTATTCACGCTCTTTTATAGCCATAATCTTCTTTGTTTCCACAATATCTCCCGGCAATGGGTCTGATCAAGCTCAATTTAGCCTGGCACTAATTTGCCGTCAATAAATATTCAAACGCAGTGATTAATAATTCTTTTCACTACTTACAAACCTAAAAAATAAAATAGTTGCAATAGGGTCATACGATAAAAAACTACTCATTTTAGTTCATTTGGATAAGATAATACTAATAAAATGTCAAAATAATCTTGTTAAGAACAACGTTATTTTGTTTATTACGTTAAAGTATCTATTATTGTGAACATATATTATATTCACATTATGAACCCGACAGTTGAAGCAAATAAAAGTTTGGCAAAGATTGAACAAGTTACAGAACTATACAAAGATCAATCTGTAATAAAAATTTATGCAAATGGTTTCCAATGTGGTCTAACTTTGGGTGACGGGAGTATAGTTTTTCGTCAGGATGAAAATTCAATATGTTTAGTTCACATGAGTGTGCCTGCTATGAAAAGTCTTGCAAATAAGCTGAACGAGATATTAGATACATATGCAAAGGATTTAAATGTAGAAATTGACGGATTTGAAGAATTGATAAAAAAAGTAAAAAAATAAATATCTAATGACAAATTTTATTGAATCGGCTTCACCATATTATTGTATAACAATTGCAGATAAATTTGTAAATGAAATTAAATC
>Ga0206882_1114_pt1 | contig 14933 bp, 15 predicted proteins | sample Alteio_BWOrgCont_4_FD_152908 | JGI IMG/M metagenome (GOLD analysis project Ga0206882, IMG submission 152908) | Enriched cells from forest soil in Barre Woods Harvard Forest LTER site, Petersham, Massachusetts, United States -... | ecosystem: Environmental > Terrestrial > Soil > Temperate forest > O...
GCCAACGTTCGGACGTTACTTCGAATAAAGACAGCGCTCATAAACCGGAGCATAAAAAAGCTTAACTATAAAAGCGTCGCTTAAATTGGACGACGCTTTTATTTTGTTTAATTAAATACCAATTGGTATATTTGTAAACATGGAAAACAAATTATCGAAAGCCGACCGTACACGCCAGTTCATTATTGAAACTACCGCCGGTATTTTTAATATGAAGGGGTATGCAGGAACGTCCATGTCAGATATTACCGAAGCCACCGGATTAACCAAAGGAAGCATTTACGGTAATTTCGGCAACAAAGAGGACGTGGCGCTTGCCGTGTTTGACTATAACCATTCGCGGGTTAGTGGCATAATTCAGCAACGTATACAAGCAGCGAAAACCTATCACGATAAATTAATGGTATATGCTCAGGTGTATGACCAGTTTACCCGCAGCACATTTCCACAAGGCGGCTGTCCCATATTGAACACAGCTACCGAAGCCGACGATACCAATAGCTTATTAAAGGATCGTGCAGCTAAAGCTATTTTAAAGTGGAAAAAAAATGTACAGGACCTGATTCAAGGCGGAATAGACGCCGGTGAATTTAAGGAGGGGCTCGATCATTCCCGCCTGGCACTATCTATAATAGCAATGATAGAGGGCGGCATTATGATTAGCAAGGTGACCAACAGCCAGGCTTGCCTTGATAAGATCATGACAACAGTTGAGCTACTTATAAGCGATATGAAAGTTTAAAAAATTTGACATAAAAAATACCAATCGGTATTTTTTATGTATTAATATTGTGCTGGTGAAACCATATTTGTTATAAGGGTTTCCCTAAAAGATCACGAACTAAAATATACCGATTGGTATAAAATATATATGAGCCCGATAAAGCGACAACTACTCATTCTTACCGTAATACTGGCTGCCATAATGGAGCTGATAGATACCACCATTGTAAATGTCGCACTATCGCACATGAGCGGGAATTTGGGCTCAACGCTGGAGGACACCTCCTGGGTGATCACGTCGTATGCTATTGCAAACGTTATCATCATACCCATTACCAGTTTTTTAACGGCCAGGCTGGGCAGGCGCAATTATTATATCGGTTCCATCATCCTGTTTACCGCATGCTCCTTTTTGTGCGGGCAGGCAAGCAGTATATGGATGCTGGTGTTTTTCCGGTTTCTGCAGGGATTAGGTGGTGGGGCTTTATTATCGGTTTCACAGGCTATCGTGTTCGAATTATTCCCAAAGGAAAAACAAGGTATGGCCAGCGCCCTGTTTGGTATCGGGGTATTTATCGGGCCTACTATCGGCCCTACAATGGGAGGTTTTATTACCGAAAATTACTCGTGGCCATGGATATTTTATGTGAATATACCTATTGGTATCACGGCCGCAGTATCCTGCTATTTTTTGCTTACGGAATCGCCGTTAAAAACAGTTGTTAAAGCGATTGACTGGGCCGGCATTGCCCTGTTAGTAATTGGCATAAGCACCCTGCAAACTGTACTGGAAAGGGGCGAAACCGAAGATTGGTTTTCCACAACTTACATCCTTGTATTTACTGTTATAGCGATACTTAGCCTGGTGGGGTTTGTATTATGGGAATTAAGCATACATAACCCCGTGGTTGACTTGCGGGTGCTTAAAAGTAAAACCCTCAGCATAGCCGCTATACTCACCTTTATAACGGGTATTGGCATGTTCACATCGGTATACCTAACGCCGGTAATAGCGCAGCGGCTGCTAAATTTTACCCCATCGCAAACGGGCTTGCTTTTACTGCCGGGGGCTTTATTTGCTTTATGCGGACTTATGCTTTCTGGTAAATTATTACAGAAGGGCGTATCGCCAGTAATTATTGTGGCGGCCGGGTTTATGTGCTTTATTTACTTTAACTGGCGGATGTCGCAAATGGATCTGGATACATCCGCAGCGACGATCACCCTGTCGCTTATATTCAGGGCGCTGGGTATGGCATTTTTAACGGTTCCATTGATGTCGTTGGCAGTATCATCATTAAAACCCGACGATATACCACAGGGCGCCGCGCTAAACAATATGATGCGGCAGTTGGGCGGTACGTTCGGCATATCGGTAATTAATACCTATTACGCCCGGCGCACAGCTGTTCACCGTACCGACCTGGTAAGCAACATCACGGCGGGCAACCCCTATGTCGCCGATCGCATTAACGGGTATACCAAATACTTTCAGTTAAAAGGCGTGAGCATGGTAGATGCAAAGCTAAAAGCCATCCAATTGCTGGATGTCACCATTGTAAAGCAAACCTCCATACTAAGTTACCTTGATGCGTTCCTACTCATTGGCTGCCTGTTCGCGCTCGCGCTGCCATTGCTGGTATTTGTTATGAAACGGGCCAATAAAGCTGCCGGGAATGTAATTGTATCAGACCATTAAACTAAATATTTATCCATAAAAATTAATTTCTAAAAACAACAAAACAATGAATATTACAAACAAAACAGTACTGATAACCGGCGGAGGGTCGGGTATCGGGTTCCAGATCGCGAAATTATTGAGCGAAAAAAATAATACCATAATTATAACCGGCAGGAGCGAGGCAAGGCTGAAAGATGCTATCGCCAAATTGAATAACGTAAGCTATTTGGTTGCTGATATCACCAAAGAAGATGATGTGAATAAATTGGTAGGCTATATTAATGAACATCACCCAAAATTGGATGTATTGATAAATAATGCAGGGCAGGCTTTTATGTACGAGTTAGCAGATCAACCGGCCTTTGAAAATGCAGGCGCGGAAATGCTGACCAATTATTTGTCGCCCATCCGTTTGATCGACAAGTTATTGCCCGTGCTTAAAAAACAAGCCGAGGCTGCTATTGTAAACGTTACTTCGGTTTTAGCCATAGCGCCATCGCACGATGTGCCTACCTATTCGGCAAGTAAGGCGGCTTTGCATTCGTACACACAGGCTTTAAGGCTTAGTTTGGCTGATACAGGTGTAACAGTATTTGAACTGTATCCGCCTTTGGTTGACACCGAATTTTCCGCCGAAATAGGTGGCAGTAATGGCATCCCGCCGAAACAGGTAGCTGATGAACTTTTAGAAGGACTGGAATCAGATACTTATGATATCCGGGTAGGTTTTACAGCACAGTTTTGGGATATGCATTTAAAGTCGCCTGATGAAGCTTTTGCAATGCTGAATGCGAGAGAGCGGAATTAAGATTGAACGGATCTTTGTGATTAATAAGAAAGGCGAGGTTTTGTCCCCGCCTTTTTATATATCCTGATAATCCCAAAAATCGGTTTAATCCTGGTTCTCCCCTAGTTCATTTTCTTAAACATCACAATTCCATTATGCCCGCCAAAGCCAAAGGTATTGCTCATGGCGACGTTTACTTTATGGTCGATGGCATGTTTGCCCACAATGTTTAGGTTTGCGGGTATTGCCGGGTCGAGGGTTTCAGTGTTGATGGTGGGCGGCAGTACCTGGTGTTGTATGGCAAGCAGGCAAATAATGGCTTCAATTGCGCCGGCCGCGCCTAACAAATGGCCCGTCATTGATTTTGTCGCGCCTATTTGCATTTTGGTTTTTTCGGTGCCGGTTAGTGAAACAACCGCTTTTATTTCCGAAAGATCGCCAACCGGGGTTGATGTGGCGTGCATGTTTAAATAGTCAACATCAGCCATCGTAATCCCTGCTTCCTTCAGCGCTATTTGCATGGCACGTGCAGCACCCAGTCCTTCGGGATGGGTCGATGTCATGTGGTAAGCATCAGCCGTCATGGCAGCACCGGTTACCTCGGCGTATATTTTAGCGCCGCGTTTTACGGCATGCTCATATTCTTCCAATACTAAAGCACCCGCTCCTTCACCCATCACAAAACCATCGCGCTCCACGTCGAATGGCCTTGAGGCGCGCTGCGGCTCATCATTCCGGGCCGACATGGCTTTCATTGAACTGAAGCCGCCGATAGAAACCGGTGTAATTGGCGCTTCGGAACCGCCGGTTATCACAATTTTGGCTTTGCCTAAACGGATATAATTAAAGGCATCCATTATGGCCGTGTTTGAAGTGGCGCAGGCCGATACCGCTGTATAATTAATGCCCATATACCCGTTGCGGATAGAGATCATGCCCGACGCCATGTTGGTTAAAAACTTAGGCACAAAGAACGGGCTGAAACGCGGCTGGCCGTTGCCACGCGCATATTCGGTTACCTGCTCTTCAAAGGTTATCATACCGCCCTGGCCCGATCCCCATATTACACCCACATCAAACGGGTCCATTTTTTCAAAATCAAATCCCGAATCTTTTATTGCTTCATCAGAAACGGCCAGCGCATATTGTGTAAACAGGTCGGTCCTTTTTATATCGGCCCTGTCCAAAAAAGCAGCGGCATTAAAGCCTTTTAGCTCGCAGGCAAATTGTGTGCGAAATAGCGAGGGGTCGAAATGGGTTATGCGTGCTGCGCCGCTTACACCGGCAACTGCGTTGCCCCAAAATGTTTTTATATCGTTGCCAAGCGGTGTTAATGCGCCTAATCCCGTTACAACTACTCTATTCAGCATATAAGGTTCTACTATTTAATACCAGTTGGTATAATTTATTTTACGTGCAAAGGTATAATTTATATTAATATCTAAACCTCTCCCCATGCAGTAATTACAATGCTTCGGCTGCCGCCATTATCGCGATGTTCGCATAAATAGATACCCTGCCAGGTGCCCAGCGCCAGCCTGCCATTGCGGATAGGTATGGTAACCGAACTGCCCAGCATTGCGGCTTTGAGGTGCGCGGGCATATCGTCTGGCCCTTCATCGTTGTGCAGGTAATCGGGGTCGTTTTCAGGTACGGCCTTGTTAAAATACATTTCAAAATCTTTTCGCACGGTAGGATCGGCGTTCTCATTTATGGTTAATGACGCTGACGTGTGCTGTATAAACACCTGCAAAATGCCTGCTTTAAATTCGCTTAACTGTGGCAAGGCCTTTACAACTTCGTCAGTAATAAGGTGGAAGCCACGTTTCCGTTGGTTAAGGCGAAGTATTTGCTGGAGTATTTTCATGATATAACTATAAAAATAACGTTTTTGATGATTGAAAGTTCGAATTAAGACATGACCGGATTGTTTTTATTCAATCCCTACCTTTTGAACTTTTTATTAATTATTTTCATCGGCTTAATATTGATAAGTTTAGCCTGTTATGTATAACAATTACTATCGCGATAAAATTGCACTGGTTACGGGCGGCGGCTCGGGCATTGGCCGCGAACTATGCCTAAAATTAGCAGCGGGCGGCGCTACGGTAATTTGTGCTGATATAGATTTGGCTAAAGCAGCAGAAACCGTTGCCTTAGATGAGAGCGAGAGGATATTTGCCAAACAACTGGATGTAAGTAAATTGAGCGAGTTTGAAAAAGTTATTAGTGATGTTGTGGCCAATTATGGCAAACTCGACCTGGTATTTAATAATGCCGGTATAGCGCTGAGCGGCGAAATGCGCGATATTTCGACAGAGGAATGGGAACGGGTATTTGATATTAATTTTTTTGGTGTGTTGTATGGCTCGCAAACGGCTTACCAATATATGCTTAAACAAGGATCGGGGCAGATAGTGAATATTGCATCACTGGCGGGGCTGATGGATTACCTCGTGCTGATGGCGCCTTACAGCGTTACCAAACATGCGGTTGTGAATTATACCAAGTTGCTGCGAACCGAGGCTAAAGCCCTGGGCGTAAAAGTAAGTGTTGTTTGCCCCGGTTTTATAAGGACCAATATTGCCATAAACGCAACCACTGTAAATGCGAATGAAAAGTGGGACGAAAAATCGTTAAAACTGGTAGAGGAGAAAGGCCTGGGTCCCCACAAGGCGGCCGACTATATTTTAAAACGGGTCCGCAGAAATAAGGGTGTTATTGTATTTCCGTTTGTATACCGGCCGCTGTTATGGCTTACCATTTTGTTTAAAGGGGTATATAAAATAGTGGTGAGAAAGAATTTAAAAGATTACCGCGAAAAGTACCGGAATAACACGGTTACTTAACCACAACTTGTGCCGTATTCCGGCTTATTTGCTCCAACAAAGTAACTTTACCTTCGGTTAGCTTTTTTAATGATTCGGGGGTATAATGCCTCGTGGTTATCAGCGTAAGGTTGTGGTTGTATTTGGCTTTAAAATCCTCACCAACTAATTTTAATAAGCGGTTAAAGCGTTCCTCGTCAAAATCAAAACAAACAGTAAAACTTAGGGCCGATGTTTGCATCATGTTTATTTTGACATGGCTTTGCGCGAACAGGCGGAATATAGCGCTCAAATGGTCTTCGGATATAAAGGAATAATCCTTGGCTGAAAGTGAAAGCAATACCTGGTTTTGTTTTAATATGATAACCGGTTTTGCGAAATGGTTGCGTCCGTCCTCCTTAATCACCGTCCCGGGTGCGGCAGGGTCTGTAAACGACTTTACCAGCAGTGGTATTTTTGCGTTTTGCAGCGGTTTTATTGTTTTTGGGTGGATAACCGTAGCGCCGTAATAGGTCATCTCGATGGCTTCGGTGTAGGAAAGTTCATCAAACTTCACCGTATCCTGAAACAATTTGGGGTCGGCATTCAATACGCCGGTTACATCCTTCCAGGTGGTAACTGATTCGGCACCCAGGCATGAAGCTAATATGGAAGCTGTATAATCGGACCCCTCGCGGCCCAATGTGGTGGTAAAATTTTCAGATGTTCCGCCTAAAAAGCCCTGGGTTACTACAATACCTTTGGCCAATAACGCCGGAACATCTTTGTTTATACTTTCACGGGTTTTGTCCCATTGAACCCGGCCTTCGCGATAGGTGTTATCGGTATGAATGTAGCCCCGCACATCCAGCCAATGACTTTTTAGCCCGGTTTTATTAAGATATGCATTTACAATGCGGGTTGAAACCAGTTCGCCGACGGATACCAACTGGTCATAAATAAAATCGTAATCATCATGCGGTTCATCTTCTATCATCCAGTCTATCTCCACAAAAGTATTGGCTACTTCATTAAACACCGCGGCGTTGGCGTCAAATAATTCGGCAATAATGGTATAATGGTATTGCTTTATTTCTTCATAAATATCGTGCAGGTCATCGGTTTGGTTAACGTAGGCTTTGGTGAGTTTTTCGAGCGCGTTGGTGGTTTTGCCCATGGCTGATACTACAATAAGCAATTGCTCACCGGCATACAAATTCACTACTTTACCCAAATTGACTATACCTGCGGCATCCTTCACCGATGCGCCTCCAAATTTAAAAACAAGCATTATTTAATATATTGTGATACTACCGTATGGGGCAATAATAGTGATTTTATTTTGGTGTAGGGGATAAGCAGGTCAGTTTGCCCGGCTGCGTAGGGCTTTATTTCGTACTGATTATATAAAAACCGAAGCCCTAAGGGTGTGATCAGGAAATTATTATTCAGCGCGAATTTATTGCCTTTGAAAAAGTAATCGCGCGCCAGTGATGCGGTATCGCTAAGATTTTCATTTTTTCGGAAAATGGTTTCGCCTATGGTTGTTAATCTATCATTGTAGCCATTAACCAAAATATCGTTTAAAAGTACGGGCCTATTGGTTTTTGTATTCCAGTTAAAAAAGTAAGTTATCGTATTGCCATGAGCCCCGCCCTGGAACACGTAACCATTAAATTTGAAAGTTACCAGGCTGGAGTCCTGCCGTAAAATTTTGGCGCTGCTTTGGGCGGTAAATATCAGGCCTTTTACGGTCGCATCGTCTTTGTTTTTTTCGTATACATCTATAAAATTGCCGGCGTATTTTTGCAGATCGGTGTCGGCTGCCGGTTTCGTATCTGCCCAAAACAAGTTGAATAACCTGGTTTTTACGCTATCGTTAAGTATGGCATTACTTTTAAACTCAGGGTATTGTACGCTAACAAAGGTACACCCGCTATCGGGCTTTGTGCCGCAGTCGCTGGCGCGTTTTTTTATGGTTTGATAAGTATAGGCCAGCGTGTCGGTGTTTATTTCGCTTCCCTGCTTTTTCGGTACGCCCCACATGCACGAGTTTAACACGGTTATCATTAGTAAAAGCAAGCACCAATTTTTCATAATAATAAATGGCTAATAATCCCTTTGATCTTAAAATCGTGTCAATTGCTCTTTTGATAAGGTCGCATTTAACCAACCGGCCTCAATATTGGCTTCATATTTATTATAAAATTTTATAGCCGGTTCGTTCCAATCCAGCACCTGCCACATCATGCCGCTAAAGCCCAAATCCCGGGTCTCCTGCATAATTACCTCAAAAAGTAGTTTGCCTATTCCTTTGCCACGATAGGCTTCAGTTACTACCAGATCCTCCAGGTACAGGCGGCGGCCTTTCCAGGTTGAATAACGAACGTAATACAAAGCCAAACCAATAATTGCACCCTCGTCTTCTGCTACAAACGCTTTCCAAACGGGATTGTTTCCAAAACCGGCATCCTCAAATTCAGCCAAAGTAACAGTAACTTCTTCGGGCGCTCGTTCAAATAGCGCCAGTTCATGTACCAGCTCCATTAAACGCGGGCAGTCTTCTTTTTTTGCTATTCTTAAATTTATCATATTTATAGAAAATTGTCATTCTGAGCGTAGCGAAGAACCTATCGGCTAGTATTCCAAGCGCTTGTTGACCGGTCCATCGCATAATAGATGCTTCGCTACCCTCAGCATGACAAAGTTGTCAATTATTTTTCCAATGTTTTACCACACGCGTCCCGAATATATTACTCCCCAATCTCACCATATTACTGCCTTTTTCAATTGCTATTTTATAATCGGACGACATACCCATCGATAATACATTGAAACTTTTTTCCTTGCGGAAAAAGCTTTGTTTTATGCCTTTGTAAAAGGTATCGAGTTCGTAGTATTCGTCGCCAATTTGCTTTTCGTTATCCGTATTGGTAGCTATGCCCATCAGTCCGCATATGCGGATGTTTTTCAATTGGGCGAATTCATCTGAACGCAGCAACTCTATCGCTTCGTCAAAACCTAAACCAAATTTGGTTTCCTCGTCGGCAATGTAAATTTGCAGCAGGCAGTCAATAATGCGGTTATGTTTAAGGGCATGCTTGTTTATCTCCTGCAAAAGCTTCATGCTATCAACCGATTGTATCATGCTGACGAAGGGCGCAATGTATTTTACTTTATTGGTTTGCAAGTGGCCAATCAAGTGCCATTCAATATCTTTTGGTAGTTGTTCGTACTTCTCAACCAGTTCCTGCACCTGGTTTTCGCCAAATAAACGCTGCCCGGCATTGTAGGCCTGCAATATATCTTCGGTTGGTTTCGTTTTTGATACTGCTAAAAGGGTTGCTTTTAAAGTGCCTGTTTCTTTTTTTAGGTTGATGATGTTATCGGCAATGCTCATTTATCCGTATTTTTGCTGAATTAAACCGCTAAATTACAGAATGCGTAAATATATAATCTTGTTTTTTTCAGTATTCCCTTTTTTGTTTGCCTGTAATAGCAGCGGGGTTCCTGATAACGTTATCCCTAAAGACCAAATGACAGCTTTGTTAACCGAGGTTCACTTGGCTGACGGCAACCTGGTGAATTTATCACAGGTGCCCGATACCTTGTATAAATACGGGACAGCCCGGTTCCTGGCCATATTTAAAAAGTTCCATACCGATTCGGCGCAGTTTAGGGCAAGCTACAAGTATTACAGTACACAGCCCCAGGAATTCCAGGATATATATGATAAGGTATTGAGTAACCTGCAGGCTAAAAATGATTCGTTAAATAAGCTGATAAAGAAGGAAAACATGGCCCACCTTAAGAAACCTTCAATGCCTACTATTACTACGGCTAATAAATATGGTGTTGGCATAGGCCCACAGGTGCCTGCAACTAACCGTGAAATAGCGAAACATGGAATGTTTGTAAACCCAATTATTCGGCGGAAGGCCATTAGAGATTCAATTGCTAAAGCACATTTAAAAAACAGGCATGCAATATCCCGTTGATAAACTGGGCTTTACCGAAGTAAAGGAACTGATAAAAAAACATTGCCTGAGTATTATGGGCCAACAAATGGTTGATAAGATACAGGTGATGAATAATTACGACCTTATCCATAAGTTTTTGAGCCAGGCCGGCGAGTTCAAGAATATATTGGTTAATGATGCGCCGTTGCCTATCCAGCATTTTTTTGATATAAAATCGCTGGCAAATAAGGCGCGGATTGAGGGTGTGTTTTTAAGCGAGGAAGAATTTTACCAGGTACAGGCATCGCTGAATACCGTTTTCGCAGTTATCGCTTATTTTAACGAGCGCGAGGGCCAATACCCCAACCTGGAAGCTTTATTTGAACATTTGCCGATAGAAAAATCTATCCTGAAAAAAATTGACCAGGTAATTGACACCAAAGGGAAAATAAGGGCCAATGCATCGCGCGAACTGATGGATATTACATCGGGCATTGCAAAGGCTGAACAGGAAGCCAGGAAAAAGATAGACCAGGTATTTAAGGCGGCAACGGGCAGTGGCTGGACAGCCGATGGCTCGTTAACTGTACGCGACGGCCGGTTATGCATCCCCTTGCTGGCCGAAAACAAACGCAAGGTAAAGGGTTTTATACATGATGAATCGGCATCGGGCCAAACCGTTTATATGGAGCCGGAAGAGGTTTTTACGCTTAATAATCGTATTCGCGACCTGGAGTTTGAGCGCCGCCGCGAAATCGTCAAAATATTAACTGCATTAACGGACGAATTAAGGCCCTATGTGCCACTTTTATTAAGTTACCACGGCTTACTTACCAAACTTGATTTTGTACGCGCAAAGGCCTTGTTTGCCATTGATATTGAAGCCGAAATGCCGGTTATGGTTAACGAACCCAGCCTTAAACTGACGAATGCCCGCCACCCGCTTTTGTTTTTGAATTTCAAAAAGGAACATAAAACCGTTGTGCCGCTTAATGTGCGGATAGATGATGTCACACGTGTTGTGGTAGTGTCAGGGCCTAATGCAGGCGGGAAATCGGTTTGTATGAAGACAGTGGGCTTGCTGCAAATGATGATACAGGCCGGCTTGTTGATACCTGCCGACGAAGCCAGCGTGATGGGCGTATTTAAGGAGTTTTTTGTAGATATTGGCGACGACCAGTCGATAGAAAGTGACTTGAGCACTTACAGCGCGCACCTTTCCAAAATGAAAAATTTTGTGGAGCATGCGAACGGAAAGTCGCTAATACTGATAGATGAATTTGGAACAGGCACCGATCCGCAATTTGGCGGGCCGATAGCCGAGGCGGTGCTGGAATCGCTCAATAATAAAAGGGTGCGGGGCATGGTAACCACCCACTATTCGAATTTAAAAATATTTGCCAGCCACACCGAAGGATTGGAAAATGCCTCTATGTTATTCAATAACGTGGAGATGAAGCCGCTTTATATTTTGGAGGTGGGCAAGCCTGGGAGTTCGTACGCGTTTGAGATTGCCCAAAAGATCGGCTTGCCGCAAAATGTGCTTAACCTGGCTAAAAGCAAAATAAGCGCGGGCCAAAAAAAGGTGGATACATTGCTGGTTGACCTGGAACGCGAAAAAAAGGAAATTTTTGACACCAGGGTAAAATTGGAGAAACAACAAAGACAAGTTGATGCGCTTTTGGCTGAAAACGAGGAGCTGAAAAGCTTTTTAGATGAAAACAGGAAAACCCTGATACGCGATGCCAAACAGGAAGCAAAAGACATTATACTAAACGCCAATAAGCTGGTTGAAAACACCATATCCGAAATTAAAAGCAGCAATGCCGATAAAGAAAAAACACGCCAGCTACGCGAGAACCTGACGCGCGAGGTGCAAAAGAATACTGTTAAACCTGAGAATAAAAAACCGGTAGTTAATGCTGATGAACTGAAACCCGGCGACTGGGTAAAGCTGAACGACTCAGAAACTACAGGGCAGGTAATGGAAATTGCAAGAGATAACGTTATTATAGCCATTGGCGACCTGCGCACGGTAGCCAAGAAAAATAAGGTTCAAAAAGTATCAAAAAAGGAAGTACCCAAAGAAGTGCGCCGGAATTTTAATACCAACACCGGCGACCTGGCGAGCTTTAGCCCAGAGATAGATGTACGCGGCATGCGCACCGAAGATGCACTGGCTGCCATAGAGCGCCTGTTCGACCGCGCGCTGATGATGGGCTTTGGCAACCTGAAAATACTGCATGGTAAAGGCGATGGCATTTTACGTAAAATGATACGACAATACCTGAAAAAGTACGAGCAGGTCGACCGGATGGAAGATGAACATGCTGACCGGGGCGGCGACGGGATCACTTATGTTTATTTGAAATAGATAATCCTAAAAAAGCGTCATTGCTGAGGAGGTACGACGAAGCAATCCCCGACTTGCATAGTGGGAATATCATATCGGGGATTGCCACGCTATCGCTCGCAATGACGCAATCGTGAATCCTACGTTTCAATATGATCCCGCTCATCATCGTCCTCGCCAACTTTTTGCTGGTCAGGTAACTCATTAGGGCCGGGGATGTTGGGTTGGCCGCTGCTGTTGCCGTCATTATCATCGGTGCCTTTGGTATAAGGCTGCTGCGGGTGCGGGCGGTCGTTCTCACCATTGCCGCGTTCTACCTTTTCGGGTTTGGGTTCTGTGTTTTCCATGGCTGTTTTGGGTTGTGCTTTGTTGTAATCGGGTGCGCCGTCCTGTTTTTTGGCAGTAAAATTACTGTCCTCGGGGTGTTCGTCCGATGGCTCATTGCGGTCGTAATAAGCGTTGGTATGGCCGGCCATTTGCGTGGGGTTATTCTTGTCGTTACCGGCAGGGGTATTGTTCTCTCCGCCAAAATCTTGGCCGCCTGTGCCTTGTCCCTCGGTTGGGTTGGCGGGGTTATCACCCTTGCCAAACAGGAAATCTTTTTCCAGGTCCTCTTCATTTAGGCCCGCCCCATTATCAACACGGTAGCCGCCTGCTTTGGTATGTTCGTTGGTTTGCGTCTGATTGTCCCTGTCATCCGCAAAATTATCTTCATTAAAATTCATAGGTTTTATTGTTTGATGTATAAGAGTAATACTTCGGTTTAGTAATTTGTTTTAAGTTTTTGCCCATTACCGCATCAAAAAAAGCTAATTTTACGGCACCAATTATAAAGAGAGTTCATGAATAAAGTAGTTAGCGGAGCCGATGAGGCTGTACGCGATATTGAGGATGGTATGACGCTGATGCTGGGTGGCTTTGGTATGAGCGGCCTGCCCGAAAAATGTATTGCCGCGCTGGTAAAAAAGGGTATAAAGGAGCTTACCTGCATATCAAATAATGCCGGCGTTGATGATTTTGGCATAGGCCTTATGCTCAAACAACGTCAGGTGAAAAAGATGATAGCATCATACGTTGGCGAGAATGCCGAATTTGAACGCCAGTTGCTCAGCGGCGAACTGGAGGTTGAATTGATACCCCAGGGCACACTGGCCACACGCTGCATGGCGGCGGGTTACGGCATGCCTGCCATTTTTACTCCCGCAGGCATAGGTACCGAAGTAGCCGAAGGCAAGGAAATACGCAATTTTAACGGTAAGGATTATTTAATGGAAATGGCCTTTGATGCCGATTTCGCCATTGTAAAAGCCTGGAAAGGCGATACTATGGGAAACCTGATCTACCGCCACACGGCGCGTAATTTTAACCCGGTTATGGCTATGGCCGGTAAAATAACTATTGCCGAAGTAGAAGAGTTAGTACAACCCGGCGAACTTGACCCGGATAATATTCATACCCCCGGCATTTACGTGCACAGGATTTTTGAGGGTAAGGATTACGAGAAAAGAATTGAGAACCGGACGGTGAGGAAGAAGATTTGAAAATTTGAGGATGTATTAATTTGAAAAATTAATGCTGCGGACTTCAGATTCGCACTTCTTTTCAAATTTCAGCATCATTTTCAAATCGTCAAATCCCAAATCTTCAAATCAAACAATCATCTTCAAATCTTCAAATCTTCAAATCACCAAATCTTCAAATTAATATGTTAGATAAAGAAGGAATAGCAAAACGAATAGCAAAAGAAATAAAGGACGGTTATTATGTTAACCTGGGCATCGGCATACCTACGCTGGTAGCTAATTATATACCCGATACCATGGATGTAGTGCTGCAATCGGAAAACGGGTTGCTGGGAATGGGGCCGTTCCCGTTTGAGGGCGAGGAGGATGCCGACACCATTAACGCAGGTAAACAAACTATTACCATGTTGCCCGGTTCGGCGGTGTTTGACTCAGCCATGAGTTTTGGGATGATACGTGCGCAAAAGGTCGACCTAACGATATTGGGTGCCATGGAGGTATCGGAAAACGGCGATATAGCCAGCTGGAAGATACCCGGCAAAATGGTTAAAGGCATGGGCGGGGCAATGGACCTGGTGGCATCGGCCAAAAATATTATTGTCGCTATGCAGCACGTGAACAAGGCCGGAGAATCAAAGCTGTTGCCCAAATGTACACTGCCGTTGACGGGCATAAATTGCATTAAAAAGATTGTTACTGAACTGGCGGTTATGGATGTTTTGCCCGGCGGTGGGTTTAAGTTATTGGAACGTGCGCCGGGGGTTAGTGTTGAAGAAATAAAGAATGCAACAGCGGGGAGACTAATTATTGAAGGTGACATACCAGAGATGACATTATGATTTGGTGATTTGAAGATTTGAAGATATTTTTTTAATTTAAAAAATTAGTATTTAATGATCTAATTCTAAAATTATGAGAAACGACAAAGAAAACCTGATTGTAAATTTAACCTTTGAATTTGCCTTAGATATAATTGAATTTTCAGAAGAACTTGAAGCAAATAGGAAATACGTTATTGCAAAGCAAATCCTTAAAGCAGGCACATCGATTGGCGCTAACGTGCGAGAAGCGCAGAACGCGGAAAGTAAGGCGGATTTTAC
>Ga0206882_1116_pt1 | contig 14849 bp, 8 predicted proteins | sample Alteio_BWOrgCont_4_FD_152908 | JGI IMG/M metagenome (GOLD analysis project Ga0206882, IMG submission 152908) | Enriched cells from forest soil in Barre Woods Harvard Forest LTER site, Petersham, Massachusetts, United States -... | ecosystem: Environmental > Terrestrial > Soil > Temperate forest > O...
AGACCTATCCTGTCACATTAAGTTTACAGAAAGTTCCAGAAGAACTTTCCCTTTTGGCAGGCATGAGCGGTAGAGCCTTTCTTGCTAGACCGAGTGGGAATTTAAGCAACACATTCAAAATCCCAAAGTCGGCTATTTTTACCGACAATGGCCTCGCCAATTATGTGTGGATAGTTGATCCAAACACTCAAACCGTTCACAAAAAAGCCGTAAAAGTAGATAAAAGCAATAAAGAGAACATCATTATCGTTCAAGAGGGACTAGTTACTGGAGATAGGATAGTTACAGCAGGCACAAGTTTCTTAATAGAAGGACAACGAGTTAAGCTTGATGTGGAGCCGACCAAACCATGAGAAAACTTGTTGAGTTTGGCCTGCAATACAAAGCTGTCATGATTTTGCTCACAATCATTATCATTATTGGTGGTATTTTTAGTTTCTTTTCTCTCGGACGACTAGAAGATCCTCCATTCAGTGTAAAGTCCGCTTTAGTGATCACCCAATACCCAGGGGCTACACCAGAAGAAGTAGAGCAAGAAGTCACTGATCGCCTCGAAACCGCTATTCATCAAATGCCCCAAGTAAAACATATCTACTCAATGTCACGTGACGGGCTTTCTTATATTAAAGTGGATGTCAAAGACCGCTTCTGGGCAAAAGACTTGCCTCAGGTTTGGGACGAATTGCGTAGAAAAATAAACGACGTTACTCCCTCCCTACCACCTGGAGTTGATGCTCCAAGGGTTGTGGATGACTTTGGATTTGTTTTCGGTTTTTTATTAGCCATCACCGGTGATGGATTTAGTTACGCTGAATTAGAAGACATCGCAGAAAAAATACAAAAGCAGCTCTATCTGGTTCCCAATATTGCTCGTATTGATTTGTGGGGTGCCCAGCAAAGAGTGATTCATTTGGATGTCTCTAACCAAAAATTATCTGAATTGCGCCTATCTCCTCAAACGGTTCACAGCTTACTCATTAAGCAAAATATGGTTGTAGATGCTGGAAACGTAGATCAAGAAGAGATACGCTATCCAATGCATCTTTCAGGCGAATTCAAAAAGCCTCTTGAAATAGAACAGTTAATTATTCAACCACGAACGAATGATCTCATTCAAGATGCTCTTGTAAAACAGAAAACCAAAAAAAATAGCGAAAATTCGCTTGTTCAAGAAATTGAAAAAAATGAGAAAAATAAGTTCTCCTTAGGTGATATCGCTACGGTTTCCGTAGGTTACCAAGATCCACCAGTAAAAATAATGAAATTTAATGGGATCCCTGCAATTGGCATCCAAATTGCGGGGACAGAAGATAGCAACATCGTAGAAGTAGGTCAACAGATTGATGCAAAGCTACGCCAGTTGCAAGAAGAACTTCCAATAGGGATCGAATTGCACAAAATTTCTTGGCAATCGACAATTGTCAAAGAATCGATCTCTGGTTTCGTTTTAGGTATGATCGAATCGATTGGTATCGTTTTGCTCGTATTGCTCATTCCAAGTGGATTCCGTATGGGAGGAATCATTGGGTTAGACCTTGTTCTCACCATTCTCGCCACTTTCCTCTACATGTATTTCATGAGAATTCCACTGGAACGTATGTCTTTAGGAGCTTTGATTATTGCAATGGGAATGATGGTTGACAACTCAATTGTTGTTGCAGATGGAATTGCAGTCAACTTGCGCAAGGGAATGGATAAATTTCAGGCAGCTGTTACAGCTACTGCCACGCCTGCTTTGCCTTTACTGGCTGCGACAATCATTGCGGTGATGTCTTTTTACCCAATATATGCCTCTGAAGGCTCAACAGGAGAATATTGTCGCACATTGTTTGTTGTTGTGGGAATATCTTTAACGATAAGCTGGTTTATCGCCCTTTTGATGACTCCTCAACAATGTCTCTGGTTCCTTGACAGTAAAAAACAGGAGGCTCAGACAGATGAGTTTAACACCCCCTTTTTCAATCGATTTAGAAAACTCGTTCGAGGAGTAATCCGCCATCGTTTGCTTTCTGTTTGTTTGCTTCTCATTGCTTTGGTTATCTCTTTTATTGGTTTCCAATATGTGGTAAAGCTTTTTTTCCCTATTTCAACACGACCTCAACTGATGGTAGATTATTGGGCCCCTGCCGGAACTTCTATTCATGAGGTAGCCTCCAAGACGAATCTGATGGAAAAGAAATTCCAAGAAGATGAAAGGGTGGAATCTATTTCAAGCTTTATTGGAGCTGGCCCCCCTCGGTTTTACCTTCCCGTCGATCCAGAATTCATTTATTCCAACTATGGACAACTGTTAATAAATTTTAAAAGGTATCAAAACATTGACCCCTTCATTACTCAACACTCTCAATGGCTTCAAAATGAGTTTCCAGAAGCCTTGGTACGGATCCGAAAATATAACGTTGGTCCTGGAGATGCATGGAAATTCGAATTGAGAGTCTTGGGCCCTTCCGACGCTAATCCCGGCGAACTCAGGCATATTGGATCTAGCCTATTAGCAAAGATTCAAAAAACGCCTTTAGGAACCGATTGGAGACTCGATATCATGAACCCAATCAGACAACTTAAATTTGAATACGATCAGAAAAGAGCACGCTCTGCTAATATTTCACGAGAAGACATTGCGAATGCTCTCAAACGAGGATACGATGGTTTGAATATTGGGCTCTATAGGGAAAAAAACAAGCTTTATAAAATTCAGTGGCGCAATACAGATGAAGAAAGGCTGTCACTGTTATCTCATTTAGATACCCTGCCCATTCGGGGAGAAAATAACGTCACATCAGTCCCTCTCTCACAAGTCAGTGATCAAACAGATTTTCGGTGGGAAGAACCCTATATTCTTCGTTGGGATAGACAACGACAAGTCGCTATTCAAGGCTCTCCTGTCGTAGCTTCAACTTTTGTTGATTTAAAAGAAAGTGTAACAAAAGATATCAATGATTATCCATTGCCAAAAGGTTTTAGTTTATTTTGGGATGGGGAAGAAGATAGTAGTAAAACAGCACAAAAACAGCTCCTTCCAGGAATTGTTCCTACAATTATCGTTATCTTATTGTGCCTCGTAGTAACATTCAATGATTTCAGACCTATCGCAGTCATCCTTTTTACGATTCCATTTGTGATGATTGGGATTGCCGGGGGGCTACTCCTTTTTAATGTGCCTTTCGGATTTATGGCACTTCTGGGTTCGATGAGCCTTGCTGGAATGATGAATAAAAACATTGTCGTCCTGCTTGATGCTTGCAATGAGAATCTTGCTAATGGAATGCCTCCCTACGATGCCATTGTAGAAGCCGCTGTATGCAGAGCTAGACCTGTAATGCTGGCGGCAGGCACGACAGTTCTTGGTGTCATCCCTCTATTACAAGATGTTTTTTGGGTTGGTTTAGCTGTTGCCATTATGGGGGGATTAGCGATAGGTTCCATTCTCACACTCGTTGCTGTCCCCCTTTTCTATGCGATCATTTATCGCTTGCAGTCACCGGAAAAGGAAGGTAAATGATGTTAAAAATTTTAAATTTTCTATTTCTATTTCTACTGACGGGATGCTTTCCTGTAGGACCTGATTTTAAATCACCTGAAACGACCATTCAAGAATCATGGACGGAACAATCGCCTCGAATTACAATGGGGCAAGATGTGAAAATCGGCCCATGGTGGAACAATTATCGAGATGACGCACTCAATGCTTTGATTGACTATGGTTTACAAGAAAACTTCACTTTAGAGGCTGCTGCATATAGAATTCTTGCAGCCAGAGCAAATTTAGGGTTTGCAATTGGAGAATTCTTTCCTCAAACACAGCAGGCTGAAGGGTCTTTTATTAGAACACGTATAAGTGCAAATGCTCCAAACACCTTAACAATAGACCGCAACTTTGAGGATGGCATTTTAGGTTTGCGCATTGCCTGGGAGTTAGATTTTTGGGGGCGTTTCTATCGCGGTGTACAGGTCGCATATGGAGAATATGTAGCTACCCAAGATGATTATCGAGATGTCCAGAGAATTCTTGTTTCAGACATCGTTTTAGCCTATGTTCAACATAAAACATTGCAAAACCGAATAGCCATTCTCGAGCGTAATGTTGCTATCCAATATCGCAGCGCAGAGATTGCTAAAGTGCGCTGGGAAGAAGGTTTCGAGTCAGAACTCGATTATGCTCAAGCGGTATCATTGTGGAAAGAAACCCAAGCACAAAAAGCAAGCTTAGAAATCGATCTTAAACGTGCGCTTACAAGTATTGCGATTCTTGTCGGTTTGACCCCTGAGGAATTTTCTTGTCATTTTACTATAAGTTCAGAATCCATAAACACTCCAATAGATGTTGCGATTGGATATCCTGCAGCAGTTCTCTATCAACGCCCAGACTTACGCCGTAGTTTAGATCTTTTATATGCACAAAATGCACGCGTAGGTATTGCAGTTAGCGATCTATTTCCGCGCATTTCATTTACAGGTTTTTTGGGACTCGAGTGCGCTTCTAATACTCTTTCTACTGCCAATCAAATGGGGAAACATTTATTTAGCCGCAGTAGTCTTACCTTTTTTTATGGGCCAGATTTTGCCTGGCCTATCTTAAACTATGGTCGCCTTGCGAATCGTATAAAGGAACAATATGCTTTGCTTAATGAAGGAATGGCCACATATCGCAATCAGGTCCTAGAAGCTTATAAAGAAGTAGAAGACGCTCTTACATTTTTTGTTAAATCCATAGAAGAGACGTCTGATTTAGAACAAAGCTTTAAATATGCCAAAAGATCTGTGGATATTTCGACCCTTCAATACCAAGAAGGGTTAGCCGACTACTCAAGGGTTCTCAATTCTTTACAGCTTCAAGTAGCTGCTGAAGATACTATGGCTCAAGCCCTTGGTAACATCAGTCTTGCTTATGCAAACATTTTTAGATCTCTTGGAACTTTTTAAGTTAGAGCTGAGGTTGCTGCTTTTTTTATCGTTTTCTTTGCCATATAAATCTCCCTTTCTTTAAACAGCAAGCTTTGGACACTAACTCTTTTACTTCTCTCCCTGTTAGCAAAACGATGTTTTAACTGCAAAGAGCATGTAGTAAATATAATTTGAAAAATAAAATTTTATGCTAACAGAGAGCGGTAGCGGATTAAGTGGCTTTCTGCTATGATCGAATACAGTAAAGCTTAAGCTTGTCTAGGTAAGAACACGATTTAGACCTTTAAATACATGGATAGAGATTGCTATCTGGCAGCGGAGTCCCACTTATGTAGACTGTGAGCATCAAGATGTGAATGCAGAATTAATAAAGCTTATGACAACAAAAAAATTACACCCGCAATTCTCAAACTCTTCAATTATCGAAGCGATTATTGAAATTCATTTCAACGATCTTTTAAGCAATGAAGATATGGATGTCATTGCTGGGAAGCTAGGTAAGAATTACGAATGTAAAAAAGACAACATTGTAGTTTATACCGCCGCTATTGGAGAGCGTGGAATGACAATTGGTCATGAAAAGACAGGACAATTTCGTCTTCAAATACAAAAATCAAAACATATTTTAGTTCAGGTGTTTTCTGGTCGATTCTCTGTTCATTGGCTTGGAAAATATCAAGGGTGGCAAGTTTTTGAATCTGAATTTTTAAACATTTGGAAGGATTTTCAAACGACGTTTCCAAAAATTCAAAGTAGAAAAATTGGAATACGTTTTATTAATAGGCTTGATGAAAAAACTTCAGATCAACCTCTACAAGTGTGGTTTAAATCATCCCCTTATTACCCTAAAAGCTTGCTAGCTTGCAAATCGGATTTTTTTTATAGAGGCAAGTGGAGGCTTGATAGCGAAATACTTGGTCAGCGCCATATGATGATTACCATCGCAGAATCTGAGCCAATAAATGAAAATTTACGTCCGCTACTATACGATATTGATGTGATTCACACTTGGGATAAAACGTTTAGCAGCACCAAACAGATTATTCATGTAATATCATCTCTCCATGAAGCTATTTGGACTATTTTTTCTTCTTCTATATCAAAGCTCTATAAGCAAGTTCTTAAAAAATAAATAAGGCATAAAAAAATGGTTCAGCCCATTAATAATCCGATTCCTCCTCTTAGCTCTGAATATCAAATCATAGAGGAACGTCTATATGAAGATTTGTTACTTGCTTGTAATGATTGTAATTCACCTGGGGTTATAACGGCCTATGTCAGAGAAATTCCTAATCTTAAAATTGTGCCTTTAAAAACCGCCCCTTCTAAGCTTGCTAAATTTCGTAAAGCTGGACTGATTGGCTGCTTAAACGAGACTGGAGTAACAAGTGAAAATTATAAAAACGAAATTTATAAAGATAATCTATCAATTAATTAGCGATGCAACATTCTTCTAGCTGATGCCTCTCTTGTGCTTCTTGCTGATGAGCTAAAAACAGGAAAAATCGTTTCAGTGGATAGAAAAGATTTTGCAATACTTCGTTGGAATTCAGGCAAAAACCCATTTTTCAATCTCTTATATGCATAAACGCCATTAAGCGCTCCACTTTTTAGTCATTTGCACCAGGTTCACAGACGTTTGATGCAGATATTCAATGTCGCGATAAAGCTTTCCGATGGACTGAGTAGTTTGCTTGGAAGACTCAATTTGCAAAAGAAGGGACTGATGGATCTGCGAAACATGGACGATTTGCTCTTGCATCCCATGATTGACCTTTTCAAATGTACAGATTTGTGCTTCCGAATTTTGAATGAGAATTTTTAACCCCTCATTGATTTCTGATGCATCTTTTATTCGGACTGTAATCTTGGCCGAGACATTATCGACCTCTTGAAATGTGTTAGAGACCGATGTGAAAACTTCTTTTACCAACTCTTCTATATGCAAGGTCGAATGAGCCGTTTGATCTGCTAACTCCCGAATTTTTTCAGCTATGATGGAAAACCCAACCCCCTTCATATCGGTCTTATAGGCCTTTAGAGCAGTATTTAGCGACAAAAGGTTGCTTTGATCCGCAATTTTGATGATTGCATTGATGACCTTATTGATATTTTGGATTTTTTCTTGAAGCGATGTTAAGGAGTCCACAATCTTAGTCGCCGCTTTTTCCATTTTTTGCAGGGTTTGCTCCATTTCGATCAGGTTTTTACTGCCCTGGATTGCTAATCCTGAAGAAAGTATGGCGCTTTTGTTGACTTCTTTAAAGGCGTATCCGATAGCTTTGGAAGTATTCGAGATATTATTGGAATGAATGGCAATTTGATTGACCAGGCTTTCCTGTTGAACAGTATTGGTTTCTAACTGTTTAGAAGTCGTGAAAATATCCGAAGAAAAGTTTCCAAGCTGAAAGACGATTTGGACGGCTTCTTGGATAACATTTTCAAATAATTGAGCCATATCGTTGAAAGCCAGGGACATCTGGGCGACTTCATCTTTCGACATAATTTTTAAGCGTACCGACAGGCTGCCGCCGGCAAGTTTGATAGCCGCATCCCTTAGGTCTGCAACCGGATGGCGAATCACCTTGGTCAAGTAGAGGCAGAAGACTGTAAACAAACCAATGAAAAGCACACATAACCCAACGTATTGACGGAAATTCAAAGTTTCCTTTTGAGCCTTAAGATGAGACAAAAGCTGCTCAGCGATCTTTGAGATCAATGCAAAATTGTGTTGGCTATCAAGGGTGTGGCTATATTGCAGGAGAAAATCTGCCTTTTTGTCCTCTTCTTGATTTTCAAAAAAGGGGTCTATATCGTTCCTTAGGGAAAGTGCGTGAAGGTCTCTAATGACCTCTTGGCTATTTTCCAAAAGATGGTCTTCAATCACAGCGAGTTTCACCTTTGTGTCCAAAGTAAAATCTTCTGCTGGCTGTTTCAAAATTTTATTAATTCGGCCTTTCAGGAATTGATTTTGGATGAGGTTAAACAAGGCCTGGATCAATCGTTGAGAAGATCCATCTGTTGCTGGTCGTTGGAGTTCATTTTGAATAAAATCAAAGACGTTTTGAAGACTTTGGAGGAAATCCTGATACTCTGGTTTAAAACCGGGCAAAGTTAGCGGTGTTTTTTTTAATTCATTCCAGCTTGCCAGCAAAAGGTGCAGATTCGATTGGATCTCGCTATTTATATCTTCATCGAAGACAAGCGAAGCAAGCCGAAGGGTAGTTTCTAAAGCATGCAAGTTTTTGTCTATTTCCGATCGCAAATGAAGTGATTTGTTTTCAGAGATCTCTTGAAGGGCTTGGAGTTCTGTGCTGTCCTTTAAAACTATGCTGATATTTAAATTAGATTGGCAGATGAGCTTTTGCCATTCGACTAGATCTAAAAGCGGCTTCTGGGATAATCCTAGAAGGGTAAAAGTGATAAGAGCCACCAAAACCCCGATAAAAAATACGAGGTTGACTTTACCTGAGTAGCTGAATCTATAAAAAAAATCATCCATTGAATTTAGCAGTTTAGGCATAAATAGTTTCAAGGTTTCGAGTTCTCTGACTTTATGGTTAAAATTTTTTGAAGTTTATGCGTTGGGGCTCCGAATTTTTCTATCGTTTGTTGCAAGTGAAGGATTGCTTGTGTATTTTTCCGGGCTAATTGGATTAATCCCATAAATGAAGATAAGATAGTTTCGGAGGCCGCCGCGTGATTTTGCAACAGTTCATTGAGGCTCGTAAATTTTTTATGTTGTTCTTCCCTTTGTTTGTCAATGTTGCTCAACTGATGGCTGACCGTGATGAGCCGTTGAGCATCGTCGCTAATTTCATTTAACCAGTTACGCGAGTCAACCCTAATAGTAGAGATATGCAGCGATATTTCATTGATGATTTTTTGGATGTTGTTTGCGGCTTTATTTGCGTTATCCGCAAAGTATTGAATTTTTTGAGAGATCTCAATGAAGTTTTTGGGGCCGGAATGGAGAGTTGCTGTTTCGATAGCGGCATTTAAGGATAATAAGTTCGCCTGATGGCTCACCATGCCCATAAAGGGGATCGAACTATTCGCCTGGCTTAATTTTTCTTGGACTTCAGCAAGTTTTTGCTCGATAGCCGTGGAACTGGAGGATAACTCTGCCATTTTTTCCTGCATATTTTTGAGGTTGCTTTGAGTGCTATCTGCCAAAGCGGACTCCTCAGTAGACGTGCTTAGCTCATTCATGGCGGCAGCTAAAGATTTGGATTTTTGCGCGATTTGGTTGGCATGGCCTTCAAGGGATTGGATGCTTGCTTCCCTTTCTGTCACAAACACCTGCTCTTCGGAAGCGGTTTTAGCAATTTGTGAGGTAAATTCCGAGAGATCATGCCCTAGTTTTAGCAATTCTTCTAAAAATATGTGAATGGCCGCCCCCATTTGATCCAAAGCCTTTCCTACTTCTCCGAATTCATCTTGGTTTTTGGAACAAAAGCATTTTGAGAAATTTCCTTTCCCAAGATTTACAACATGCGCTAGCAAGTGGTTCAAGTGTTTGCTTAAAGGACGGACTAGCACATATAAAAGTACAAGCAAGGTGAAGCTTATGAGGATTATCAGAGTAAATCCATATAACAATTTAAGATAGAGCTGTTTTCGTGAGAATAATGAGAAGATCCAGTCTAAACCATCTTGTTGATATTGGGCATAAGTATGCAAGGAATTAATAGCCAAAGGAATATTTTCGAAAGTAGGGGAAATAGCGGGATGGCTTAAATTCAAATATGGATGCGTCAGAATTTGATGTTCCTGCAGATTTTGTATGAGCTTGGCTAGTACAGCTTGATTTTCAGTTTTTGCCAAATCAGCGCTCTTCCGCAGGGCTTTATCCATCATTAACACCTCCTCGTTAATCTGCTGCAGCATAGCCAGCAGCTGAATGCTCTGTTCTTCCGAAGCTAATCCTTGGATTTTGATTTGTTCAAGGGTAATTGCAATGCGTGCGGTTAATATTTCTATTTTCGGCAATACCTTAAGGGTAATATTTATGAACGTATAAAGCTCGGAGTCCGCTTCCAAAATTGGCTGCAAACTATTTCTTAAATCCCTTAGCTGTCTGGAGATTTCAAAAATCAGTTTGGAAAAAAAGTGTTTTGTGTTTTGCCATGGGCCATTAAAGTTAATAATCTTCGACCATTCCTTTTGAATGGCTTGAGGGGCATGTTTAGGAGTAGAAGTCTCAGAGAAGGCCTTTCCCAAGTTTGGTGATTCAGGCGGGGCTTCGATGAGGGATAATGCTTCCAAGTTCACTTGAATCCCTTTTTTCAATTCTTGCAAATGCGCTTGATTTACTGGTGAGGCAGGGGTGGGATCGAAAGTAAGCACTTGATATTGCAAGATTTGAGAGAGGGCTGCTGTCAAAGTTGAGGAGTAGCGGATAGCATTGATCTCTTGCTCAGATTTTATTATATAAAAATTTTGAGTGCGGAGCGTCCAGGAAGTTGGCAGAGGCATGCCTATAAAATAAATGAATGCAAATACAAGAAATCGTTGGCGGTAGGTGAATTTGCTATGAAAGTTATTAAGCCTGTCTATAATTTTTTTTATCATAATTTCGTATTAAAAGTAAATTTTCCCGTCATTTCTTTCAGATTATTGGTTGCATGATAAAGGTATTCAATTTCGTGATAGAGCTTGCTTACCGCGTTCGTTGTTTTTTGGGATGCATTGGTTAATAGATTTAAATTCTTTTGAATTTCGGTGGCATTGCGGGTTTGCTCTTGCATTCCATAATTGACAGTTTCAAATGTTAAAATCTGTTCTTGGGTATAGGTGATAAGTTTTTTCAGTTCAGCGTTTATTTCGGTGGCATCATTGACTTGGGTGAGAATTTGAGAAGAAAATTTATCCACTTCCAGCACTGTGTCGGAAACAATGGTAATGATTTCTTTGACCAGTTTCTCAATCTCTAAAGTTGCAGAAGCCGTTTGATCCGCCAATTCTTGAATTTTTTCAGCTACCACTGAAAAACCGATCCCTTTCATACCTGACTGGCCCGCATGTATTGCTGTATTTAACGCCAGCAAGTTGCTCTGATCGGCAATTTTCACAATAGTGTTTATCACAGTGTTTACTGTATTGATCTTTTCTTGGAGGGCGGACAAAGTCCTAACGATTCTAAGAGCTGCTTCCATCATCTGCTGCATGATGGATTCCATTTCAATCAAGCTGCTTCGCCCTTTTGCCGCCAAATTGGAGGTGAAAGTGGCGGTTTTATTGACATCAGCAAGGGAATTGGCAAAATTTTGAACCGTATGAGAAATTTCAGCCAGATTGCTTGTGATCTGCCGGATGGTTTTTTCTTGTATAGTGACATTGTTTTCCAATTTTTCTGCTGTGGAAAATATATCTGTGGTTGAAATGACGAGCTGGGATGCAATTTGATAGGCATTAGTCATAATGCTTTCAAAAAAAGCCGCCATTTCGTTAAAGGCTATCGATATCCATGCAATCTCATCTTCGGAGGTTATCGTAATCCTGACGGATAGATTTCCTTTAGCAAGCTCTTCAGCCGCTTTTTTAAGATTTTCCAAGGGGCTGCGGATGACTTTGGTTACATAAAACATCATGATTAAAACCATTCCAAAAACAATTAACCCGACGCCCATAAAAATCCGGTTTTTCAAGGTGTTCATTTGAGTCTGAATAAGGAAAGACAGTTGGCGTCCCATTTGGCTGCCCAATTCAAAACTTTGCATAGAAGATTCTCTACCCAAAGCAAGGATGTTCTCGGCAGAAAACGTTTCTGCGGGGGATAAGTTAAAAAGCAGAAGAAATTTAGCAATCGCATGATTGTATTGTTCCAAAGCCTTCAGGACATCTTTATCTTGAGGATCATCTGCTAGAGTAGGATTTTCTCGGTAGGCATTGTGAATGCTTTGAACCAGGTTATCTGTATTTTTGTTTATAGCATCATGAGCCGCCAGAATGTTAGCTTTGGTTGTTTCACTCCACGGCCTTACTTCCGTTAGCAATTGTGAGATCGATTGCGGAATTAAAAATTGAATTTCTTTCAACGAATTGATCCACGCATCTAACAAGTGGTATTTGGCACTGTCGATGGATACAAACAGCCGATAATTTTCTCGATTTTCGGTTGCAAATGAATTGAGGGTGGTGAGAAGGTGGGCATAAGCTGCATCGATTTCTTTAGCATCTAAAGCATTCTCCGGATGAACAATCTCCTCCCATTCTAGCCGTGCCGAATCCAGCTGTAAAAGCCATTCTTCGTCTTGTGATTCGGCAAATGCTTCTTCCAGACGATTGAATCCGTTTGTGATTGTGGAATCCAAGTGACTATTATCCAAGCTTTTTTGCAAATGGCTGTTTTGAAATTTTGCCTGGATTATTTTATCTAATAGATAGCAAATGTTAAAATGGTTTCGACACCCGATCATTTGAAGTTGATTATTTTGTATAAATAGAAATTGGGATTTAACTAATAAGATTGCTACGATAAGTGCCATTAAATAGGCAACAAAAATGCCAAAATTCACTTTGGCAGAATAACTAAACCTTAGTAGGAACCTATCTAAAGAAGATCCGCGTTCTTTCATTTTTCAAAATCCTCTTCCTTGCCCGGATTTTTAAAAAATGAGTTTAACACATTTTGCAGTTCGTTAGCTGTCGTCCCTAATGCTGTAATGGTCCGGCGTAGCTGTCGAACCGAGCGAGAGTTTTCTTGGGATGATTCGCTCAAGCCTGTAATGGATTGTATGATGCTTTCGGCCGCTAGAGCCTGTTCTTGCATCACTTCATTGACATTTTCAAATTTCTTGACCTGCTCCTCTCTTTTTTTTGTGATGCTTGTTAACTGAGTGCTCACTGTGATCAGGCGGTGGGCTCCTTCTGTAATTTCTTTAAGGCATTGGTTGGCATCGGAGCGCACAGTTGAAACATTAATGGAAACTTCATTGATGATTTTTTCGATGTCCATGGATGAAGAAGCAGTATTTTCAGCAAAGCGCTGAATGTTTTGCGTAATTTCAGAGAAGTTCTTCTTGCTTTTGTCGAAATTAACGGATTCTATGGCAGCGCTTAACGAGAGTAGGTTGGCTTGGGTGCCCACGTCCGTCATGAAGGCCATTAAATGGCGTGTCTTATTAACTTGATCCTGCACCAAAATGAGCCTTTCCACAATCTCTGCAGACGCTCGATTCAGTTGGAGCATTTTTTCTTGCATATGCTCCAGCCTTTCTTTGGACGATAAAGTTAATGACGTTTGTTTTAATCCTTGACTTAGCCCGTTCATTGTAGAGGCCAGACTTTTGGCATTCAAGGTAATTTGCGAAGTAATCCCGTTAATTTTTTCGATGCTAGCTTCCTGTTCAATGACCTGGGATTCTTGATCCTCAGCTGTTTGACCAATTTGGATAACGAAATTGGTTAAATGTTTTCCAAGCATTTGCAATTCGCTGGCCACAATTTTGACTGAGTTGACCATTTTATCAAAAGAAGCCACCAACTGTCCTAACTCGTCTTTGGTGTGGAAATAAAAAACTGCCGAAAAATTGCCTTGGGAGAGAGCTTTGACATGCCTTAAAAGTTGCAAGAAATGGCGGCTTAACACACGCATCGTGACGTAGAAGACTACCAAGAGCAAAGTGATTAAAAGATAGACTTGGAAGATTCTTTTTTGGAAATTGATTGAGTTTTGATAGGCGATTAAAACTTCTTTGAGGAGGGAGATGAATACGTCCCGGCAGTTTTGATTGCTGCTTAGAATTTGCAAGGCAAGGGGCGAATCGAAAGCCGGCAACGGCTGGGGTAAACTTGGCTGTGCGAGGGAGGTATCCAGAGTAGAAATTTCGATCAGTTCAAGCAATGTTTGAATAGTCGTGTGGTATTTAAAGATACTTTCTTGAGCATTTGTTAAAAGAGTCGGATCGAAATTGAATTCTTTTCTGCACAAAAGCAAAGCTTTTTCCAGCAAGTTGTGATTGGCAAAAGCATTGGTTTTAAGTTTTTCGACATTCGCCCAAAATAGGACGGCATCGTTGGAGGAGGATTTTCCGGAGGCTATTTTTTCCTTTAAAATCACAAGCAGTCCGATTAAAGTTTGTGCTTCCGGCAAACGGATCAAGGTGGCCTGGACTAAATCATGCACCGCCGCATAAGGCGTGTAAAATAGTCCGTAGCTATTTCCCAATCCTTTCATTTGATTTTGAATATCGATAATCAAGGCTTGATGAAGGTCGAAATTGGATTGAAAAGTAAGCTCCGGAGCTTTTTCGATAAGAAAGTCCCACTTTTTTTCCCAAAGTTCGGCAGGCAGATTGATTGGCTGCGGAGGGATTGAGAATCCTTTGCCAAAATAGGAAGGAGGCACGAAGCTATACTCTTTGAGGGAGTTAATCAGGTAATAAAAATCTTCATCGGTGAGTTTTTCCAATTGGCTGAGTTTTTCGTGTTTCAAGCTAGGATCTAGTACACTGTCAAGATAAAGTTCCGGGTTTAAAATTTGAGTGCAGGTAAGAATCTGATGTTTTATAATGTTTTGAAGGAGACTGCCTAAGGCCTTTTGGTATTGATTGCCTGTCGACTGCCAAGTTAGACTTTTTAGTGAGAAGTCCAGAGCTTTGAGCAGCCAAAAACACCCAAGAGGTATAGTCAGCACAAAAACAAGGGCAATAAAAAGATATCTTTGCCTATAAGTAAAATGGCTTTGAAATCTATTAAAAGCGGTAAATATTTTAGTTTTCATGACATGACAATTTCCCTTCTTAGATTTAAGGGATTTTTTGATTAGTTGCCAGTAGTTTTAGAGAAACGCCCCTATCAAGTAAAAGTAATTTGTAGGCATCGACCGGCAAACGGGCAATTTAAATCTTGATCAAGTAGAAAGCACTCTGCAAGGGATGCAGCAATCTAGGGGCGCCATTGCCATTTTTCCTGTGCATTTTGCGGGAATTCCTGTAGAT
>Ga0206882_1117_pt1 | contig 14728 bp, 10 predicted proteins | sample Alteio_BWOrgCont_4_FD_152908 | JGI IMG/M metagenome (GOLD analysis project Ga0206882, IMG submission 152908) | Enriched cells from forest soil in Barre Woods Harvard Forest LTER site, Petersham, Massachusetts, United States -... | ecosystem: Environmental > Terrestrial > Soil > Temperate forest > O...
TTTATTTTTCTTCTGTGAGATGGTAAGTGTGTTTCTCTAAACAAAGTAAATAGAAAAATTATATTTAAAAAAGAAATTATGGCGGCAAAGTACAATGGTATTGTTACATTAAACCACTCAAATAAATGAGAATTAGACAACGTTCCTGACATTAAAAGTCCTAACATAAAACCAAGAGAAACTGCCAACGAAATATAACCAATATTTGTTGTTCTGTTTTCTTTTGTGCTTAGATCGACTATAGCTGCTTGAGCTGTCGATATACTTCCAGCCGTAGTTCCTCCTATGACTCGACCAACTAAAAATAGAGAAATTGATTGGATGACAATAGCAATTGCGCAAAAAAGATATCCCACAAATGTTTCAATCAGACATATTAACAATATTTTTTCGCCCCAATCTATCTGAGAGATCTCCTAATACCGGGGCACCAAAAAATGTTGCAATAGAATAAATACCAAGACTTAACCCATAAATAAAATTACGAATTTGCAAGGTAGTATTGGCTGGTAATATACTGGTATTGGGGTCAACAATAAGAGGAACCAACAATGGTATGATAAAAGCGGCTCCTACTGTATCAATAAAAAGCACAAAGAATAATGGTAACATTTCATAGAGTATATCAGTGTGTCCTATTTATGCAATATAGCGTCAGAAATGCTTTTCACCCTGTTTTCCAAAAATTTCATTCAAACTTCACCCAATGTAACGCTCCAAACCAAGATTGGCATCGATATACTGACAGCCAAGCTTTCTTTTTAGCTAAAGCTTCACCTCGTAATGATTTACCTGAATCTGTGTAAACTCACAATAAAAATACGCTTATATTGGCTCATACGCGTTCTTCTATTTTATAAACTGTTAAGAATTGACTGTTAAAAATCCTTGCTGTACTTTCCATAAACCTGGATATATCTTCCCCTTTCCCAACAAATATTCGTGTGTTCCTTCTTCTACAATTTGACCTTTATCAAATACCAAAATTCTGTCCATTGCTTTAATAGTTGATAATCGATGGGCAATAACAATGACTGTTTTATTCTTCATGGCAACTTGTAATGATTCTTGAATTAAAGATTCTGTTATTGAATCTAATGCACTGGTAGCTTCATCTAAAATCAAGATAGGCGCGTTCTTAAGAATGGCTCTTGCAATAGCAATACGCTGTCGTTGTCCACCTGACAGTTTTACCCCTCGTTCCCCAACGAATGTTTGGTATCCTTTGGGTAATTGCATGATAAATTCGTGAATATTGGCTCCTGTTGCAGCTTCAAAAACTTCATGATCCGTTGCTTTTAATTTTCCATATCGAATGTTATCCATGATACTACGATCGAATAAGGTAGGATCTTGTGGAATAAAACCGACATTTTCTCGTAAACTTTTTAGGGTGACAGATCGAACAGGTTGATTATCTATTAAAATATCGCCTTTTTGAATGTCAAACATGCGTATAATCAAGTTTGCAAATGTACTCTTACCACTGCCAGAATATCCCACTAAACCAACTTTTTCTCCTCCAGGAATGACCAGTGTTTCGTCCTCTAGTAGTCTTTGAGACTCCGTGTAAAAAAACTCAACGCGAGAAAAAACAATAGTGCCTTTGACTATTTTTAAGTCAGTAGCGTTTTCTGAATCAATGATATCGTATTTCTGAGATAAAAATTCAATCGCTTGATTAAAAACACCCATTTGTTCCGAGGCTCTAAAAAAAGTTTCAGTAAATCCCCAAACTTGTTCAATAATGCTAATTGACAGCATAAAAATAAACGTAAAATCTCCTATTGTCAGTGTCCCTTTTGAACCCAAGTAAAGTAATGAAAAAATAGTGAATACTTCAATGAGCACCGTCATTAAACTCATAATCATGGCATATTTCATTAATTTTTTTTGCAATAGGACATCTTTTTTTACTAATTCTTTTAAGGATGATTGAAGATATTGATTTTCAAATCCTTTTCCTGAGAATAAAATAACATTTATGGCATTTACGAAACTGTCTACAATGTTTCCAATAGCATGACTACGTGTTTCTGCAAAGATCTTTGAAAAAGATCCAATTCTCTTGTTAAAATAAAAAGCCATACTGATAACAGATAAAGTCCAAATTAAAAACATAATAGAAAATAATGGGTTGGCTAGGGCAGAAATGAGGATAGCACTGATCAAAATAAAAAGACGAACTAAAAGCTCTCTTACCGTGACAACCAAACTATCTGTGTTATTGGCTAAATCGATAATTCTATTACTAATAGCCCCACTTAAATTTTCCTGAAAAAACTTAAACGAGTGTCCATGTACATAATCCGAAGCCTGACGCATAATGTCGGCTTTTAAGTTCGGCATGGTTTTTAAAAAAATATAATTATTTAAACGCCAGGCTACATTATTCAAAACCGTTAAACTAATCAAGAATACCGATGGTAGGAGCGTCGCAGACATTAAACCTTTACCCTTTAGCTCTAACAGACATGGTGTGGCTGCATCAATCAATTTTTTTAGCACATAGGGTTTTATAGTGCTATAGCAGGCGACGAAAAAAATAATGAGAGCAAGTATTATAAAATAGGTCCGGTAAGGCCTGAAGAAATACTGAATAAAGCTTTTTATCGTCTTTGGAAATGTTTGCATCGCAATAATACTTTTGCGTTAAATGAAATTGTTAACTGAAAAATCCCACCTTATTAACCCAAATGCTTCATACGATTCAGTCAATAACCGTTTTGAGATCAGTGCATAAGGCCATTTTTGGCTCGAACAGGCCGATAATAGGATTCCCATAAGATATTTTTAATGGCCACCTCAGCAGGAATATCATCCTGTATTCTCGCAACACCTTCTCGACGAGCAGACTCTACGATTGTCAATGCTACCTGATAAGCAACCTTCTTCGCTTCAGATAAGGGGGGCAATAAAGGTCCATGTGCACCTTTTGGCGTACAGCGACTCAAAGCTAAACAAGCAGACCACAACATATTATCTGTCAAGTAGCGCGCACCAGCAGCAATAAGACCTAAACCAACACCTGGAAAAGAAAAAGCGTTATTACATTGCGCAATCCCTTCAAACGGACTACCGGTTGCAATCAAGGCTTTATTCTTTGTCCAAAGCAATAACTGAGAAGGCGTTGCCTCAGATTGCTCTGTAGGATTAGACAATGGAAGAATAATAGGTCTGGGTGTATAAGCAGCCATTGTAGAAACAATTTGCTTAGTAAACGCACCTCCCACTGCTGAGCAGCCAATTAAAATAGTTGGTTTTACTTCTGAAACCACTTCCTTTAATGACATGCCTCGCCCAACTTTACGGGCATAAGGCAACTGAAATGGAAGAAGATCTGGCATATCTTGAGTTAATAAGCCAGAACGATCAATCAACCAAATCTTCTGTTCTGCACTTTTTTTCGAAATGCCTTCGCGCACCATTGCTGCAACAATGTTATCAGCAATACCAACACCTGCTGTGCCTGCACCAAAAATAACAACACGCTGCGATGATAGTTTTTCATTCACTCGTTCCATTGCGGTTAACAAAGCCGACGTTGCCACGACTGAGGTACCTTGCAGATCGTCATTAAAGGTACATAGCTGTTTTCTGTAGCGTTCTAAAATGCGACGTGCATTTTCTCTGCCAAAATCTTCCCAATGTAAAAAGGTATTAGGCATGTGTTTCTGCACCGCCCGCACAAATTTTTCAATAAACTGATCATAATCCTTACCTTTGATCCTAGGATGACGACATCCTAGATAAAAAGGGTCTTTTAATAATTTTTCATTGTTTGTGCCCACATCTAATACAATTGGCAAAGTATGGTAAGGATTAATGCCACCACACATTGTATAAAGCATCAATTTCGCAATTGGAATATTAATGCCACCAACACCTTGATCACCAATACCTAATATGCGCTCACCATCTGTTACAACAATGACTGAAATTTCAGGATGTGTACGATTTTCTAATATTAATTCTATTTTATCTTGATCTTGAAACGCAATATACAATCCTCTGGGCTGACGGAATTCATGACTAAACTGCTGTACTGCCTTTCCAACAACCGGTGTATAAATAATCGGGATCATTTCCACCAAATGTTCATTCACTAATCTATAAAATAAAATCTCATTTTTATCGTGCAAATTATTAAGATAGATATGTTTTTGCAAATCATTTCTGTATTTTTTATACTGACGGTAAGCACGTTTAACTTGTTCTTCTAAAGTTTCAATTCTTGCCGGAAGCTTACCTAATAACCCAAGTTCACAACGTTCTTGTGCTGTAAAAGCGGTACCCTTATTTAATAAATAGGTTGTTAATAATTCTTTTCCTCGTAAAGTAGTCTCGATCCACTCTTCACCACTGTCTAGATCTCGATGTATCTCATATTTTAACACTGTACACTCCTTGTATGTAGGTCAAACAACAGGAGAATTGATTGTATTATATTTATTTAACCCACTTCCTTGCATTCTGAAATAACCTCAACCACGGGCCGTCTTCTCCCCAAGTTGTTGGATGCCAAGAATACTGAACCGTACGAAAAGCGCGACAAGGCTGTGGCATCATGATCGTTACCCGTCCATTTGGCGTTGTAAGGCCCGTAATCCCCAAAGGCGAACCACTCGGATTTGCAGGATAAGCTTGTGTTTTACGACCCCAATTATCGACATAGCGCAAAGTGACAAGCTTCTGTTTTAATACTGCCTCCTGCATTTCTTCATTGACAAAATCCACTCTCCCTTCCTTGCAGGCAATGGGAATGGGCAAACGAGAACCAATCATCCCTTCTAATAGAATAGAACCTGATTCCTGAACTTCAACTAAGCATAACCGTCCTTCGAATTGTTCTGAATAATTTTGAACAAAAATCGGCCAAACGTTTGCTCCAGGTATTAATGACCGTAAACCAGACAACATTTGACAACCATTTGCAACACCTAATGTAAAGGTATCGTCCCGATTAAAAAAATTTTCAAATTGATCCTTTAAATTTGCATTGAATAAAATCTTTTTCGCCCAACCTAAACCAGCCCCCAATACATCGCCAAAAGAAAACCCAGCACAAACGACAAGTCCCTTAAATTCAGAAAGTGACACATGTCCTTTATGGAGATCATTCGTATGTACATCAACACATTCAAATTGCGCTTTATCAAATGCAACCGCCATTTCAATATGACTATGCGTTCCCTGCTCTCGCAAAATGGCGACCCTTGGACGTACACCTATATTTAACATCGGAATATCAAATTTCTCTAAAGGATCAAACGTTAAATGTACATTTAGTCCTGGATCAGTTTGATCACAAATCATCTCGTATTGCTTTTTAGCACATCGCGGATTATCTCGTAAAGATTGCAAATAAAAACTGGTTTCAGACCAAGCTTGTTGTAATAAAACACGTTCATAAGAACAAATTATTTTTTCACGAAATATAATCGATATCTGATCTGCTTCATCTACATGCCCAAGTATATAGCAACTAAAAATCCCACCGTCCTCTAAGGCTGTAAATACAGCTTCAATGTCCTCCGATCGGATCTGGATCACCACTCCCAGTTCTTCATTAAATAGAATAGAATGAGGATCTTTACCTAATGTAGAAATATCAATTCTCAGCCCAACATGTGATGCAAAAGCCATCTCACAAAGAGTAATCAATAGACCACCATCAGAACGATCATGGTATGCTAACAATTTACCTTCCAAATTTAACTGCTGAATCACTGTAAAAAATGCTCTTAATAACTCAGGATTTCCTACATCAGGGACAGAATCTCCAATTTGATTAAATACCTGAGCCAATGCACTCTGACCTAATCGCTGGTTCCCTCCACTTAAATCAATAAAAACCAATACACTTTCACCTTGATCTAAGGCTAAAACAGGTGTTAAGGTACGACGAACATCTATCACTGGCGAAAAAGCACTTGCCACAAATGACAAAGGAGCGGTAAAGGTTTTCTTTTCTCCATGCTCTCCCCACTTTGCCTGCATTGATGGCAAATCCTGAACAACAGGCACGGTTACACCCAGTGCTGAGCAAAACGCTGATTTAACAACTGTGATGGGATCATATAACTGACTATTTCCTGCACAATCCATTAATAAATGGATATCAGACAAAACACCAATGCTTGCAGCAGCAATATTGGTAATGGCCTCTCCAATGGCCATTCTAACACCGGCAATCGGATCAATAATCGCCAAGGGTGTTCGTTCTCCAATAGCCATTGCCTCACCCTGATACGTATCAAAGCCTTTCACAGTAACCACACAATCTGCAACTGGAACTTGCCAAGGCCCTACCATAACATCGCGTGTTACCAACCCAGAAGCGCTTCGATCACAAATCGTAATTAAGAAAGATTTATCTGCAATACACGGAAAACGTAATAAGCGAAAAATAATTTCTTCAATTGGTATTTCGTCAAGTTGAAGCGAAGAGAAATTTTGTTTTTTAGGAACTTCCGTCTTTAACGTTTTATGACATCTTGAAGAAAATCCATTAAAAAATATCCTACTTGGTAATCGAATTGGAAAAGTCTTACTCAATCTATCGTATACCTGCACTTCAGGTGTATCTATAAATTGACCAATCATTGCAAAAGGGCAATTTTCCCGAACTGCAATTTTTTGAAAAACATCACAATAGATTTCTGCTATTACTAAGAGATATTGCGCAGCACCCTCATCCCGCCAAATTTCCAAAGGAGATGACGCAGAATCAATAAGCAAAATGTCTCTTAATTCAATATATATCCCTTTTTTAGCATTATCGATCAGATCTGACAATATGCCCGCTATCCCCATTTTACCGATGACATGCATTGCAACAATAGGATTTTCAAATCCAAAAGCAGTACAAGAAGTTATAACTTCCTGACATCTTCGATGCATCTCAGCATCTTCACCAAATTTTGTCGAACTACCTAAAACGATGATCTTCATTCCAGATAAAATGGGTTTTTGATGAATATGCCTTTGTCGAATACATCCCTTGCCACCTAATACAAAAATAGGTTTATGATAACCTTGCATTTCCTGCCGCGTCTTTGACGCTGGTATCAACTGTTCATAAGTACGAAAATACCCAACAAGATTAGGTCGGCCGAACGCATTATTAAACTGTGCAACCTCAACAGGTGCCTCGATCATCACTGTTAAAGCCGAAGTCATATTCTTAGAACCGCCATCATCCACTTCCCACGGCTGTTCAAAGCCTGGAATATGTAAACTAGATACGTCATATCCACACAATGCAGTTTTTGGTTTTCCACCTCTACCAATAGCAATTTCACTCTGGACCTCTGCGACAATATTCGAATTAAGTTCAGAATGACATAACGTCGTTGTAATAATATTTGTCATCGTTTCAAAACAATATTGGTAAACCTGCGCTGCAGGTTCCACAAAAAAACATCCCTTCCTTTCATTGTCTATTATGGCCTTGTTACTTCTAAAAAAGCCATATTGATGAGATGACGCACCAAACATAACAATTGTCACCAATTCAACATCTGTCAGGTTACGCCCTAAAATATTACATATTTCTAATAAACGATTTATTTCTCTCTCTAGAACATTTAATCCCAACCTACGACCAGCTTTGATAAGTGCCGTTCTTCCCCCACCTAAAACATCAACCGATTGCACAGGCCTCACTTCTTGTTCTTTAAACAAACACTCAATACCTTCAAGGCCATAAAAAACCGTTTCTAATGGTGGATGATGCAATAAATTTGCAATAGCCTGTTCGTCTCCCCACGTCAATCGTTCACCTGCTTGAATCGTATAAGCAATTCCCCTTTCTATTCGTTGAACCTGGTGTAATCCACATTGATGTATCACATCAGTCGCTTTCTGAGACCAAGACGATCTGGTCCCAACTTTTGACACAACAAATAACATCTTCTCCTGGAGGTTTTTATAAGGCGCCTCAATTGAACAACAATTTAATAAATTTGATAAAATATCACTTTCTAATTTTGATAAAGATCCTCTTAAACTAATAAAATAAACAAATGAAGCAGATAGACTATTGACTTGAGGAACCAGGTAATTTATTTGAGCAAGTAAACGTTCTGTGCGAAAATGCGAAAAGGCGAGAGTACCTGGTACTATCAACATGCCAATCCAAACAACCGAACTAAAAATGCAGTCACTACCCAAAAACAACTCGCTAATAAAACAGTCGCTGGAATGGTAATAATCCATGCCCATACAATTCTTCGAGCAATACCCCATCTTACTGTCGAAATATTTTGCAATGATCCAACACCAACAATTGCACCAGTAATGGTGTGCGTTGTTGAAACTGGGATCCCTAAATGCGTTGCTAAAAATAAAGAAAAAGCGGCAGCTGTTTCAGCACAAAAACCATAAGCAGGACTTAACTTCGTTATTTTCATTCCCATGGTTCTAATAATACGCCACCCACCAAATAATGTCCCTAAAGCCATAACAAAGTTGCACAATAAAACAACCCAAACGGGAATATAAAATACAGGGCCAATTAATTTTTCCGAAAATAACAAAGCGGCAATAATCCCCATGGTTTTTTGCGCATCATTACCACCATGACCCAGACTTACCAATGCAGAACTGAGCAATTGTAATTTTCTAAAAATTTTATTTGCTTTATGGTGAGTTGATTTAAAAAATAATCGAAACGTACATAGCATTAATAAAGCGCCCAGTACAATTCCAAGTACGGGGGAAGCGACAATAGAAATGAGTATTTTAATAAGCCCTTGAAAATTAACAAAATGAATACCTGACTTTGCAATGACAGACCCAATGACTCCTCCAATTAAAGCATGAGAAGAACTAGAAGGAATGCCATAATACCAAGTTAAAACATTCCAAAAAACAGCCGCTAACAATGCCGAACAGATAACCATTGGATCTATAACCAAAATATCAACTATCCCTGTTCCGATGGTTGTACCCACATGCACATTAAAAAACAAAAAAGCAATAAAATTAAAAAATGCCGCCCATAATACTGCCCATTGCGGTTTTAAAACGCGAGTAGAGACAATGGTTGCAATAGAGTTAGCCGAATCATGAAAACCATTAAGAAAATCAAACACCAATGCCAATAAAATTAAAACGATAACAAAAAGGGTCATGCTTAAGAATACTCCAATACAACACCCTTAATGATATTGGAAACGCCTTGACAATTTTTAATAACCGACTTTGAGTACTCATAAATCTCTTTTATTTTAAGGAGACGCTTATAATCATTTTCCATTTGAAATAACGAAGATACTCCAGACAACAATACTTGTTCTGCTTGGCTTTCAATAGCCTCAATCATATTACAAAGATCGAGTATTTTTTTAGAATGTTTTAGATTACTCAAACATTCTACTGCCTTTTCCACAGTTTTAGCAGCTTCCACGCAAAGTGCTGCGATTGAATGAATATCCTCAGGAATTGACTGGATTTGATACATGATAATTCGCTTGGTTGCCTTATCAATAGAATCTAACACATCATCTAAATTATTAATCAGTTGATGAATATCATAGCGGTCAAACGGAGTAATAAAAGTCTTGTGAAGCTTTACAAGCGCAGTATCTGCGATTTTATCTGCTTTTTCTTCATGAAGTGAAATGGTTTTAGCATGTTGTTCTCGATTATCAAGATCTTCAAGCATTAATTGAAATTGTTTAGATGCTTGAACCAGTTCACTGGCAATAGCTCGGAAAAACCGGAAGAAACTTTCTTCTCTTGGCAAAAAAAACCTTAACATTACTGTTCTCCAGTACGCCTAGTTTAACATAAAATAACTGTATTATATCCACGATTCCCTCATCTAATCAAAACCTTAGCTCATTTACAAATAAATGTTAGTTGACATTATAGCATTGTGGGTTTATATTATTTTAAAAAAGTCAAAAAAAAAAGGAAAATCTAGTGCATGCAAAATGAACCAGAACCAAACGTGATTTTGCATCAAAACACTCAATTATTAAACACACTACTTACCAAGACTCTAAAAAAGCAAATTGGACATTCACTGCTTGCACTGATCAAACAGATCTTTAATCGCTCCAAACACTTTAAGGAAAAACCGGAAGAAACCATTCAATCTCTGAAGAAAACAATACAACGTTTACCAACACATAAACTTTTACCCATAACACGCGCTTTTTCGCATTTCTTAAATTTAACAGAAATTGCAGAACAGTATCATCGTGTTCGCCGTAGACACTGGCATCAAAAAGTTGGTCATCCACCACAACCAGGTTCCTTAGAAGCTGTTTTACCAACCTTGATCCATCAAGGCACTTCTCCTCACTTACTGTATCGTACGATCTCTCAACTCAATATCGAACTTGTATTAACTGCCCATCCAACTGAAGTTATTCGACGAACATTAATACGAAAATACAATAAAATAGCGGCTCAATTAGAACAATTGGACCAAGAAAACCTTACACGCAATAAACAAAAAGACATCATGCATGATCTACAAACTGAAATTCACAGTGCATGGCAAACAGAAGAAATCCGACATCATAAACCAACGGCACTAGATGAAGCAAAATGGGGCTTTTCAGTCATTAAAGAAAGCCTGTGGCACGCAATACCTGCATTTATGCGTGATTTAAACAAAGTCCTATTAGAAACGACTGGAAAAACATTACCCCTAGGAGTCATACCCATTCGCTTTGCTTCTTGGATCGGCGGAGATCGAGATGGCAATCCAAATGTTACCGCTACAGTAACGCAAGAAGTTATTTTATTAGCACGGTTTACTGCTGCTGATCTCTATTTAAACGATATTCACACACTTAAAAAAGCTTTACCTAAAAACACCAAGAGTAAACCTTATAACCTTCTTTTAGATGTTGAAAAACGTCTCATCGTGACCAAAAATTGGATCGAATATCAACTTGGGCAAAGAAAAACTGCTCCACAAAAGTCTTTACTTGATCAAACTTACCGAAAATCAACGGAGCTACTCAAACCATTAATGCATTGCTATTCGCACTTAAAAAGTGTTGATCAGACTGTTAAAGATCAGTTATTAGATTTAATCTATCGTGTGACTTGCTTTGGCTTACATTTAATACCCTTAGATATTCGTCAAAATGCAAAAAAACATGCAGATCTCATGAATACCATTACTCAACAAATGGATCTTGGACTATATTCTCAATGGTCTGAGAGAAAACGACAACAATTCTTCATAAAATGTCTGCAATCCAAAAAAAAATGGCTTCCAAAAAATGTAAAACTGACCACAGAATCGCAAGAGTATTTAGAAACCTTCAAAGTTATTACAACACAACCCCATGATTCATTCGGTGCCTACGTTATTTCTATGACTTCTCACCCATCAGACGTGCTACTCGTTTTGGCATTACAAAAAGCACTGGGTGTTGTAAAACCCCTAAGAATTGTCCCACTATTTGAAACGCAAACCGATCTTAACAATGCGGCAACTTGTATGAATCAATTATTAAACATTGATGAATACAAAAAGACATGCCGCGGGACACAAGAAATTATGATTGGCTATTCTGATTCTGCCAAAGATGCAGGCTTACTCGCTGCTTCTTGGGCACAATATCAAGCCCAAGAAGCGCTATTACAGGTTGGAAAATGCCATAAAGTCAACATCGTATTTTTTCATGGCAGAGGTGGTAGCATCGGGCGAGGTGGAGGTCCAACACACTTCGCTATTCGCTCTCAGCCACCTGGGACTGTTCAAGGTCGTTTAAGGGTTACACAACAAGGCGAAGTGATCAGACATCGATTTGGCTTACAAAAAATTGCAGAACGTACTTTAGCAATCTACACCACTGCAACTGTAGAGGCTACGCTCCTACCCACATCCCGACCAAATAGCCAATGGAGAAAGCTTATGGACCACTTATCCCAAGCTTCTCTCGATGCCTACCAAGCATTGATTAAAAAAAATCCTCACTTTAATCCCTATTTTTACGCAGTCACTCCCATCAATGAATTAGATAAGCTGACCATAGCCAGTAGACCTTCCCGTCGCCACCCAGACGCAAGTTTTGAAAGCCTACGCGCCATTCCCTGGGTTTTTGCTTGGACTCAAAATCGGCTTCTATTACCCGCTTGGTTTGGGGTAGGAGAAGCCCTGAGAAGCGCCTACTTAAAAGATCGTGATCTACTAAACCAAATTTCTAAAGAATGGCTTTTTTTTTCTTCCCTGTTAAATATGGTAGAAATGGTACTTGCAAAAGCTGATCTGAATATTTTTCTACAATATGAAACACAACTTGGACTGAAGAAAACACGACCTTTCGGTGATTCCCTAAGACGCTCTTTATTAACAACGAAAAATAGTGTACTCAAGATCCTACATCAAAAAAAGTTATTAGCAAACAACTCAACACTAGAGCGTTCCATTCAAGTTCGTAGTCCCTATTTACTTGTATTACATCTTTTACAAATTGAATTGTTAAAAAGGCATCGAAAAAATAAGATGAAAAAAGATCAACCATGTGAACTGACGCTTTTAATCAGCATTGGCGGCATTGCTGCCGGCATGCACAATACTGGCTAAGTAAGATGACGAAACCCTAACACATCTTGCATATCATAAAGACCCGTTTTTTGTTCGACAAGCCATTTTGCCGCCCGTAATGCACCCTTAGCAAAAAGTGACCGATCCACTGCTCTATGGGTGATTTCAAGCCGTTCCCCCTCTAAACTAAATAAAGCGCTGTGTTCACCAACGATTTCGCCCACGCGTATTGAGGAAATGTCACATGACAAAACCGTGGGATCACAAGCATTTTTAATCACTTCTGACATCTTAAGTGCCGTCCCTGAAGGAAGATCTTTCTTATATTTGTGATGAACGTCCAAGATAGCTATCTCTGCTTGTCCTTTAAGAACTTTCGCAGCCAATTCCAATAATTTAAAGCTTACATTAATACCAACACTCATATTGGGAGAAAGAACGATAGGTATGACATTTGCGGCGCTTGTAATGCTACCAAGTTCTGCTGTGGTAAAGCCCGTTGTTCCTATCACGATTCCACAACCTTTATCAACACAAATGGCTGCATGTTCTACTGTGGCAACGGGCACTGTAAAATCAATGACAACATCGATGTGCGAGGTCACAGAACGAAGACTTTGATGATCTGCACGGCTTAACACGGCACAAAGAGACGTTGTCTTATCTTGTTTAATCGCCTCGACAACCAACTGACCCATACGCCCACGTGCACCAACGACTGCAAGTTGGATCATTAAAATTTCATCTCTTCAAAAAAATGCTTAACGCGTTGTAACCAGGAATCGCTTTGAGGATTATGATGACGAGACTTCTCAAGCAGACTCTGATCTAATGCTTGCAAAAGCTCTTTTTGCTGCTTGCTCAGATTAACAGGTGTTTCAACAACAACTCGACACAACAAGTCCCCTGGGCCTTGTCCACGAACCGTTTTTACCCCTTTTCCTTTAACTCTTAATACCCGACCTGTTTGTGTTTCAATAGGAATTTTTAATTTAACTCGACCGCTTAGCGTTGGTACATCCAATTCCCCACCCAATGCCGCCATTGTAAAACCAATAGGAACATCACAATATAAATCAGTTCCTTCCCGAATAAAAATAGTATGAGCACGTATGGCAACTTGAACATAGAGATCACCCGCAGGTCCACCATGAATGCCTGCTTCTCCTTCGCCTGTTAAGCGAATACGATCACCATTATCAACACCCGGTGGAACATGAACAGACAATGTCTTTTGTTCCTGGATCCGCCCTTTTCCACGACACTTTAAACAAGGATCTACAACAACAGATCCTCGCCCTCGACAAGTGGGACAAGTTTGCTGAATGGAAAAAAAGCCCTGCTGCATGCGCACCTGACCCACGCCGCTACAGGTGTTACATGTCTTAGGTGCAGCGCCCCCTTTTGCGCCTGATCCTTGACATTCTCCACAATTGACTAAAGTTGGAATACGGATCTGGACCGTTTTACCCTGAATAGCATCTTCTAAACTCAATTCTAAGTTATAGCGCAGATCAGCACCCTGCTCCGCATGTCCTCCACGCCCCGAAGCACGGCCTCCACCTCCACCAAAAATATCGCCAAAAATATCGCCAAAAATATCACTAAAGTTAGGGCCACCTCCTCCTGCTCTTGCCCCCGCCATACCATCAACACCCGCGTGACCAAATTGATCATAAGCAGCACGTTTTTGATTGTCCGACAAAACTTCATAGGCCTCGCTCAGTGCCTTAAAAGTCTCCTCTGCTTTTTTATCACCCGCATTTCTATCCGGGTGATACTTCATTGCAAGTTTTCGATAAGCTTTTTTTATCTCCGATTCACTTGCATTACGCGCAACACCAAGTGTTTCGTAATAATCGCGCTTTGCCATTAACTCTTAGTCTCTTTGACTTCTTCAAATTCCGCATCCACAACATCCTCTGGAGCTGCTTTCTCGGCACCACCGCCTTTTGTGGTATGTTCTCCTCCTGCACCACCATTTGCATCACCCTGCTGATTTGCGGCATACATCCGTTCTGCCATTTTACCCGAAGCTTCCGTTAGGGCTTCTGTTCTTTGTTCAATAACAGCCTTATCATTGTCTTTCAAAGCGTCTTTTAATGCTTCGATTGCTTTTGTAATTTTATCTTTTTCATCTGGATTAATCTTATCTCCCATGGTTTTCAGAGATTTCTCAGTCGCATGAATCATGCTATCGGCATGATT
>Ga0206882_1104_pt1 | contig 14703 bp, 12 predicted proteins | sample Alteio_BWOrgCont_4_FD_152908 | JGI IMG/M metagenome (GOLD analysis project Ga0206882, IMG submission 152908) | Enriched cells from forest soil in Barre Woods Harvard Forest LTER site, Petersham, Massachusetts, United States -... | ecosystem: Environmental > Terrestrial > Soil > Temperate forest > O...
GGTGGCAGCATCGCAGGCACACTTTTTAAGAGTAAGCCATATGAAACACACAGCCTGTTGCATTGTTGCCATACACAAGCCCCATTATAGCTACACATTATGCAAAAACACGTTTTATTAACCGGGGGTACAGGCCTGCTGGGCAGCCATTTGACACAGCTTTTGCTTGATAAAGGCTATAAGGTAAGCCATTTAAGCCGCGCCACCGGTAAAGACCCGCGGGTGAAAACTTATTTATGGGATGTGGAAAAAAACGTGATAGATGCCAATTGCATTGATGGCGTTGATACCATTGTGCATTTGGCAGGCGCAGGCATTGCCGAAAAGCGCTGGACGGATGAACGAAAAAAACAAATGATAGACAGCCGCACGTGCTCTATAGGTTTAATATATGAGGTGTTGAGGAATAAGGGTCACCATGTTACTTCGGTTATTTCGGCGTCGGCTACCGGTTATTATAGCGACAGGGGTGACGAGCTACTTACTGAAGACAGCTTGCCAGCACATGATTTTTTGGGCAGGTGTTGTGTAGAATGGGAGGCCGCCGTTGATGCCGGCGATGTTTTAGGCCTGCGTGTGTTAAAGCTGCGCACGGGTGTGGTGCTGAGCAAGGAGGGCGGGGCTTTACAAAAAATGGCTATGCCGGTAAAATTTGGCTTTGGCTCGCCATTAGGAAGCGGCAAACAATGGATTCCCTGGATACACTGGCGCGATGTTGCAGCAATGTATATTTATAGCATTGAGCATAAAAATATGAAAGGCGTATACAATATGGTTGCCCCAAACCCGGTAACCAATAAGCAGTTAACGCATGCTGTTGCCAAACAATTGCATCGCCCGTTGTGGGCGCCAAACGTGCCGGCCTTTGCCTTAAAGCTTTTTTTGGGCGAAATGAGCACTATCGTTTTGGGCAGCACAAAGGTATCGGCACAGAAAATTGAGGATAGCGGGTTTAAATTTGAATACCCCGAGTTGCAGGAGGCTTTGAAGGAGATTTATGGATAACACCCCAATTTGTCATCCTGAGCGACAGCGAAAGATCTCTCCGCGTTCGACCAGGCTTCTGGGTATTTATCGCCCGTGTAATAGGTGCTTCGCTATCGCTCAGCATGACAAAAATTATTGAAACGTATGGCCGACAAACAACCTATCACCATCTTCTGGTTTCGCCGCGACCTTCGGCTTGATGATAACGCGGGATTGTACCATGCCTTAAAAAGCGGCAGCCCGGTGCTGCCTGTATTTATTTTTGACAGGGAAATACTGGATAAGCTGGAGGATAGCGACGATGCGAGGGTAACCTTCATTTATCAAACCATTGAAGCCCTTGACATCGAACTAAAAAAGTACGGCAGCAGTTTACTGGTACTGCATGATACTGCGGAAAAGGCCTGGGATAAGTTGTTAACGCAGTACGATATTGCTTCCGTTTATGCCAACCGCGATTATGAACCCTACGCTAAACAACGCGACTATGCTATAGCCCAAAAGCTAAAAAAATATGGCGCGGAATTTAGGGATTTTAAAGACCAGGTAATTTTCGACGGGCTTGAGGTTATAAAAAGCGATGGCGGCCCTTATACGGTTTACACACCATACAAACGCAAATGGTACGAAACGCTTACGCCGTTTTACCTCAAAACTTATCCCACAAAAAAATATTTTACTAATTTGTTGAAGACAGATGCACTTAAGATACCATCATTAAAGCAATTGGGTTTTGAGGAAAGCACTTTATCACTTCCGCCTAAAAATTATGAGGATGTTATAAAAGATTATGCCCAAACAAGGGATTTCCCGGCCATGCAGGGAACGTCGCACATTGGCATGCATTTGCGGTTTGGAACAGTAAGCATTAGGGAACTGGCACGCGCGGCGAATGACTACAGCGACAAAACCTGGCTTAATGAGCTGATATGGCGCGAGTTTTACATGATGACACTGGCCCATTTCCCTAACACAACAGATCACGCCTTCAGGCCGGAGTACGACCGTATAAATTGGGTGAACAATGAAGGGCAATTTAAGGCCTGGTGCGATGGACAAACGGGCTATCCACTGGTTGATGCTGGTATACGCGAACTGAATGCGACAGGCTATATGCACAACCGTGTGCGCATGGTGGCTGCCAGTTTTTTAACCAAAGACCTGCTGATAGACTGGCGCTGGGGCGAACGTTATTTTGCCCGCAAGCTGCTTGATTATGAATTGGCCAGCAATGTTGGCGGCTGGCAATGGTGTGCAGGCTGTGGTACTGATGCCGCGCCTTATTTCCGTATTTTTAACCCGCAAGCTCAGTTGAAAAAATTTGACCCGGAATTTAAATACATAAAAAAATGGGTTCCGGAATATGCCGACTTCAGCAAGTATCCGGAACCCATTATTGATCATGCTTTTGCTCGCGACCGTTGTTTAAAAGCGTTTAAAGCCGCGTTAGCTAAATAATATTAATTGGAAATAGACTGTACAGTAAATTCATAACGCAGGCAACTGTTGGCCGGTACGGAGGATTGCCCCTGTATGCCATAAGCAAGCCCCGATGGGATCAGCAGGGATATTACCGTACCTTGCCTTGCATATTTTTTTAAAGGGACTGATACACCCGGTATCAGGTCGGGTATATCAACCGATGTGCTGTCGGCACCGATGGCGCTGTCAAAAACAATGTTATTTAATAGCCTGCCGTTGTAAGTTACTTCGGCAGTGGTGTTATCGGTTATATTAATAGTACCGGTGGCAGGCGTTTGTATGCGGTAATAAAGAATTTTATAGGGCCCTGCGCTCGAATCGGCAGTATATAGGCTGGTAAGGTTATTATCCGCCAAATAGTTTTTTATTAACTGGTTATCATAAATTGCCTGGCTATGCGAATTATCGGGCTGTGTGGCTATTACGTGTACGTAATAATCAAGGCATTGGTTACCCGCAATACGGCTTGAGGTATTAGTAATACTACCCGTACCATACCCGTTTACGCCATAAGCTAAAGACGACGGGATAAGCAAGCGCATACTGGCGCCCGTGTATTTTAAGTCGTTTAGCATAGCTAATTCAAGGCCGTAAGGCAAAGCATCTGCAGTAATATGCCCCAAATATCCCTGGTAATGATTTTCAATGGTATCGACACTTTGGTAATGGCCGTCAAAACTGCGCAGGGTAAACACAAATGCTATGTTATCACTATAGGTTAAGGGCGTGGTATTTGTTTGGCCGGGTAAAATAATTTTGTAATATATACCACTGGTATCGCCCCCAACTGTATCCCGCACCATGCCTGTAATGCCATTGGTAGTTATATAATTTTGTATCTGGGTTTGGTCATATTGCTTAATATTAGGCTGTGAACCTGTCTTCCGGCATGATAGCAGCCCGATAGTTGAAAGTAGTAAAAGCGTAAAAATTGTTTGTTTCATTTAATTAATTAGTTACATCGTAAAGTCGTATATAAAAATCAAGCACCGCGTTAGCAGGCAGGCCTATTTGTTCCTGTGGAAAATGTCCATAAGCATAACGCGAAGGAACGATCAGGCGAACTTCGCCGCCTACGTTTATTTCGGGGATCCCTAACTGCCATGCCCTTATCACTGAACCTAAAGGATATGAGGGATGAAAATCATTTGTTTCATAAAATACTTTTTCGGTAGTTGCGCTGCTGATCCATTTTGCTGTATCACCAACTGTTACCTGTGTTGCATTTGTATAAAGTGTTGTATCGCCACCTGGGTTAAGTACAATATAATAAACCCCTATAGTATCATTTAACTGCACATGTTTTGCTATTCCCTGTAAGTTGTTGGCAGTAAGAAATTGCTGAACCAACTGATCATCAATTTTTGCCTGCGCCTTATATTGTACACTGCCATATAATGCCGATTTTGTGCACGCAGTTAAGCAGCAAACACAAAAAAACGCCAAAACTAACAGTATCCTGTTCATCCCCATTTCAAAAGGCAAATTTATTCTTTTATAATTCAAAAACGGCAGCTTAACACTTTTTAACAATTTATATGCTATTTAACCCTTTAAAAGGCGATTTATTATGGGATGGGCCGCTTTTTTGGCGCCATTAAGGCTTGTAGTTGATGGTTAACTGGTTTATTTTCTCCAGCATTTCAATCAAATATTGCTTATCGGTTTCATTTATGTGCGCGTTTAGGTAGTTATTGAACTGTTTTACCACGCCGCGCGCAAGGTGGCGTTTTTCCTTACCCACTTCGGTGAGGTAAATTTTAACCGAGCGCTTATCGCCGGGATTGGACTCGCGGTAAATGAGCCCGGTTTTTTCCAACTGGTTTAGCATGCGCGATAAACTGGTTGATTTTAGCCCTAACAAGGCTGCAGCCTGTGAAACGGTAGTGCCTTCCTGCTCATCAATATTTATAAGCAAGTAACCAATGGATTGTGTAATGCCAAATTCGGTTACCAGTTGGTTGTACCTGTTGGCAACTGTTTGCCATACTATTTTTAAAAAATAATCAATGGTTTCGTGATTCTTTATTTCCTTGCGCATGTTTATTTTTTTTGTCCATAACCATGGACCATAGTCCATGGAAAAAATTTATGTGTTAATCCGCAGCTGCCAAGGTCATGGACACATCTTACCAGCCCAGTTTAGTATCATCTCCCCGTGGGTCGGCACCGCCTTCGTAGTAGCCCCATTGGGTTTTCAATATGGCATCAACCCGGCCAATTGGCGGATAGTTGATAAACTTATACCCTTTCTTTGCCAGTCGTTGCCGGGTTAGCGTGTCTAAAGCGGCGGCTTCAACATCAACCACATCGGGCATCCATTGGCTGTGAAAACGTTTTGATGCCACGGCCTGTTGCATACCCTGGTCAAACTCAATCACATTTAATATGGTTTGAAAAACCGATGTAATAATAGTTGCGCCGCCCGGCGTGCCCACTACCATGAACAGCTTGCCATCTTTTTCAACAATGGCAGGCGTCATGGACGATAGCATGCGTTTATTTGGCTGTATGCTGTTGGCCTTGCCGCCGATGAGGCCGAACATATTGGGCACGCCGGGTTTTTCGCTAAAATCGTCCATTTCGTTGTTCAGCAAAAAGCCGGCACCTTTTACAAATATTTTTGAGCCGAATGAATCATTCAGGGTCGTGGTAATTGACACAGCGTTGCCATCGCGGTCGACAATGCTGTAATGGGTGGTTTGGCTGCTTTCGTAACCGGTAAATGTGCCGGGCTGTATGCTGGCGCTGGGTGTAGCTGCGTTCCAGTTAAAACTTTGCATGCGCGATTGGATATAAGCCGGGTTTAACAAACTATCGACCGGTACTTTATAAAAATCCGGGTCGCCAAGGTATTTCGAGCGGTCGGCATATACCCTGCGTTCGGCCTCAACCATTAATTGTACGGTTGAATCCTGGTTATGGCCCCACCTGTGCAAAGGATATTTCTCCACCGATTTTAGCAGTTGTATCAAGGCAATACCCCCGCTCGATGGTGGCGGCATGGTAATAATAGTATAGTTTTTATAGGTGCCTATAATGGGTTTGCGCCAAATAGCATGATAATTTTGCAGGTCGGTTTTGGTAAATATGCCGTTGCCGGTTTGCATTTCGGCTATCATTTCATCGGCTACGGGGCCCGCGTAAAAACCATCGCGGCCCTTGTCGCGTATCAGTTCGAGGGTTTTTGCCAGGTCGGATTGTACCAGCAGGTCGCCTGCTTTCCAGGGCGTATTTTGTATGAAGTATGATTTGCCGGGATTTAATTTTTTAAACTTATCCTGGTTGCGGTTTAAGTCGGCAGCAAGGTGTTTGGTTATTTTAAAGCCACCGGCGGCAAGGTCGATAGCGGGTTGTACTAATTCAGCCCATTTTAGCTTGCCATATTTATTGTGTGCCTCCACCATACCGGCAACAGAACCGGGTATTCCCGATGCTTTGTGGGTGTATAAACTCATATCAGGCACAGGGTTACCGGCGGAATCGAGGTACATATTGGTACTCGCCGCAGCCGGTGCTTTTTCCCTGAAATCGAGCGTATTGCTTTGGCCGCCTGCTGCGCGGTATACCATAAAGCCGCCGCCGCCAATATTACCGGCTTCGGGCACGGTTACGGCCATGGCAAACTGCACCGCTATGGCAGCATCAACAGCGTTGCCGCCTTTTTGTAAAATGCTTAGGCCCACCTGCGCTGCGTCGGGATAGGCGCACACCACCATGCCGTTACGGTATTCACCGCCGCCGGTGTTGGTTAGGCCGCCCTGCACACAACCTAAAGTTAAACCGCCCGCCAATACTAAAATCATTTGCAGGCACGCTTTTTTTATGCTGATATTATACTTCATGGGTACAATGAATTAGTTTTTAAACCTTAACAGGTTATCAAAGTCTATCCCGGTAATTTTTGCACTAAATTATAATATTTTGCTCCATTGCCTTATTAAAACCCGAATTGTTTTTTGTTGTTACTCAACTTATTGAACATATAAGTGGCTTAATAATTAATGCCGTGAGCCATAAAAATTGATTTTGACCGTTAATTGCATTAAACATCATACCAAAACAAAAACAACAATTACATGAAAAAAGTATTATTATCAATAGCCGTTCTGACCTGTTTTTTACTGATAGGGAACAAAACCATCGCACAGGATACACCGGATAAACAGGATTATAAAACAGCAGTAGGCTTAAAATTTGGGGCCTATGAAGACGGGGTATCTGTAAAATATTTTGCCACTAATGATATATCATATGAAGGCGTACTCGGTTTTCGCGACCATGGCGTTGTGGTAACCGGTTTATATGAAATAAACCAGGAAGCATTTAATGTGCCTGCCTTAAAATTTTATTATGGCTTTGGCGCGCATATAGGCGCCGAGGGCAAGGGCGATTACCAACGGTTGGGTAACGATGAATATTATAACAACAGCCACCTGTTATTTGGTGCCGACGGCGTGCTTGGTTTGGAATACATCATACCGCAATCGCCCATTGCGGTAAGCCTTGACCTTAACCCCAGGGTTGAAGTAGCCACCGGGCCGTTTTTTGATATTGCACCGGGTTTGGGGTTGAAATATACTTTCTGACGAAGCGAAAAGTCCAAAGCATAAAGCTTTTTTTCGCCTTCGCTTTGGACTTTTCGCTTTCTGCTTTCTCCCGCCTATCTTGCTATTACTACCTTGTTGGCATAAACTTTAGTACCTAGCAGCAATTTTAATATGTATACGCCGGGCGGCTGGTTTTGTACGTTTAACACGGTACTGAAACCACCTATGGCTATGCTTTGTTTGGTTGATGAGTAAACCGTTCGCCCTGCGCTGTTTACTAATGAAATGGTAAGGTCATCAGCGGTTTTGGTGGTGAAAAGTATGTTTATTTTGTCGCTGGTTGGTACGGGGTATTCAGCTAAACTAATGTCGCTATTACTGCTTGTTTTTGGAGCTACAACATACACGTAACTGGCCGATGTATCGGTACAGCCCGTACTTAGCGTAACCAGCAATTTGAAGGTGCCGCTACTAACAGGCGTATAAGTTTGGCCGGTCGCGGTGCTTAAGATTTTGCCGTTTTCATACCATTGGTTGCCGGTTGTAAAATTCGAGCTTAAAATTGTTCCCGTTTGTGTAATAATGGGCCTTACTACCGGTACCGCCAAGCGTGTGGCCGACGCGCAACCCGCGCTTTTTACCTGCATATCATAAAAATAGTAGTAAAAATTCTTATAATAATCATCAGTTGAACCATCGGTTGCGTCATTGCCTGTTATGCTGAATAAACCATTGCCTGTTGTAAACGGATAGCCCGTTACGCCGCCGTTATTACGGTAAAGCGTTGCATTGGCGTCGTTATAAGTAGTAGTAATTGTATAGTCGCCCGCAGCTGGCACCAATAAATTAAGGTTATATACTTTACCGGGATCGCTCGGGTCATCATCCTGCGCACCTGGTTGCGGGTTTGTACGGGTAGCAGTAACGTTTAGCGTAGTGCTGGAAAGCGTTTCGCCATTACTATTGGTAACACTGAACGTTATACTGCCCGGGTAGCCCACATATAAACGCGCGCTTTCAATGATCATAGGCGCATTTGCGTGTATAAATATTGAAGGGCCAAATTGGTTATAACCCCCTGCCGAAAATACATTTTTTGTGGCAGGGCCCACACTACCGGTAAAATCATTTAACCCGGCATAGAATGTATTATTTACCGGGGCCTGCCCTGTTTCAACAGACGGGCCTATTGCGAACGGCGTATTTGTTGTGGCATCGGTATACCACAATATTTCCCCGTCACCTGCGCCTGTTAGTAAATACTGGCTGGTTTCATCGCAGTAATTAGCCGTAGCCGATGTGATTACAGGTGCTGCGTTGGTAGTTATAGTCGCGCTTATCAGGTCATTGGCTGTAACCAGGTCATTGGCCAGTTTAGTAGTGGCGGTTATGGTGTAGGTCGATGCTGCTGCGGCGGTAAATGTACCGTTCAGGGTAAAGTTATCCTCGGCCAACGGCGCAAGCGTGCCGGTGTACGTTTCATTTATGGTAGTTACTGAATTGTCGGGCGCTTTTATGGTAACAGTAACCGGGATATTGCTGATAGCCGCGCTGCCAAAGTTTTTGAGCGTAACGGTAATAGGTGTTACCCCAGCACAGGCTCCTGCGGTATCGGGGCTGGTAATGGCTACTGCGCCTGCATCGGTAGTGGTTTTTATAAACTGCACGCGGTAATCCTGTGTTTCGCCTTTATTATAGGTGCCGCAGGATTGTATGGTTGACGTATCGGCAGTCTCATTTAGTACTACACGCATCAGGCTGAAATTGCCGGGTATTACCGTAGTGGGTACGGTAATATTAGTGTTATAAGTGCCTGTGCCGTTAATTACATCGCTGGTGGCCACTAATTCGCCGGCGTCGGTAAAGTCGCCATCACTATTCCAATCAATATAAACTTTGGCCGCTTTGTTAAAATTGCTGCCACAGGTGCCTAAAATAAGTTTTAAAGGATAAGTCTTCCCCTGTTCCAATTGTACGGTTTGACTCGTAAAATCGGAATAAGTGGTACAGCCACTCGTTTGGGTATTATTTATGTTTGACAGGGTTACATTATTTATACGCGAATCGGCGCTTGATGTTGGGCCCGATGCGCAATAGGCCGAGCCGCCAATGCCGGTTACGATGATAGAATAATTTTGGGAGCCCGATTGCAGGGTCCCTTTGTGCGAAACGGTGACGGTATAATTTTTACCGGGCGTAGCACCGGGTATGTAAACCTGCTCCACGTTATCGCGTATGTTATCGCCCGTAGTTGCGGGGATCCCGGGGCGCGTAGGATCTAAAACCCAGGGCATAAAGGTAGTTGTGCCATCACTAACGCGAATATCAAGGTCATTTACCAGTTTTATGGTACGGTCGTTAATGGTGCCGTCGGCAGTTGGCGCCCCGGCGGGGTCGGTCCATGCTATGGTAGCCATTAGCGGGCCATCGCCCGATGCCGTTACGTGCGTGACTTGTGTTCGGCCCTGTTGCAGGGTATTTTCTTTTATAAGGCTTTTGGTGCCGTTATCGGTTATGGCCTGCGCGGCTTTTTGCATATCAAGCAGGCCCCATCCATACACATAGTCGGGCCCTGCATTACCTGCATCAAAGGCGGTGGCGCATGCCAGGCCTTTTAATGTGGCCGCAAGCATGGGATTATTCCCATTTTTTTCGCCATAATACTCCTGCAATAAATATAATGAGCCGGTAACATTGGGCGATGACATGGAAGTGCCCGACAGAACAATATAGCTTTGCGGGTTGGTAACCCCGCACGATAATACATTTACCCCCATTCCGGAAATGTCAGGCTTTACACGCCCGTCATCCGTAGGGCCCCAACTGCTGAAATAAGCTACAGATACATCGCTGCTGCTCGCGGGGCCAAAAGGTAATGGGTTTACAGCGGCAACAGTCAATATATTTTTGGCATTACCTGTGGAGCTGATACCATCATAACCCTGCTGATCGCTGATGCCATCGGCAGCGGTATGGGTTTTTTTGATCAGGGTACCATCGCTGCGGCTTGTATAGCCATAGTATGTACCGCCAATAGCCGGGCCGGGATAACCGCGTGCGTTACCGGCAGACTCAACAATTAAATAATAAGGAGCATTATATGCTATCTGGTCGTAAGCCTGTGTACGCGTATTATATATGCCGAAAGTATAGTCGACCGTATCGCCGGGCAGGCCATACCAGGTCCAAACGGTACCGGTTTCATCAATATCCCATCCGGCCAAATCGCCGTAGGAATGGTTGGATAGCAACAAGCCTGACGCAGCCGCGCCCATGGTAGTTATATCGTTATCAAAATCATAGGACAGCAAGGAGGAAGCATTATATGCCATGCCCTTTGCCGGCGGATAAACGCCTTTGGCTATCATGGTACCGGCCACATGGGTAGAGTGATCGAGTATAGCCTGGGAAGTTTTTATCGTAATGGTTTTGCCTGCAAATTCCTGGTGCGCGGCATAAACGGCACCCCCGTCCCAAATAGCCAGTTTATTAACGAGAAAAGAGCTTGATCCGGTTAAGTTCAACCCTAAAATGCCGCCGGGGTATACGGTATTGGTGCGGGTTGTTGCTGCCGAGATAATATTATCAGTTGTTTTGAGATATACCGGCAGGCCTAGGTTATTTACCCCCTGTAACGACAGGAGGCCGCCATTTTTTGTTTTGCGGCGAATGACCCATTTGCGGCTGCCGGCAACCGCCAGCGCTTTTTGGTGGCTGACAGTGTATTCCGAAGATTTTTTAGCTGAAAGATCGACCAGCGCTTTTTTCTGTACATCGTTCACAAGAACATGCTGACCGAATACCTCGCCGGCAAAAAACAACAATAAAAAACCAGTAATAATTGCCGCGTAACTTTTTTTCATACCCCTGTGGTTTAACAATTTAAAATTTGTGTAACAAGTTTCTGTAATTTAAACCGTAATATAAAATTTTTTGCCTGCAAAGAGAATAAGAAAATAAAAAAGTGGCCTTGCAACGCATCCAAAGCCATTGCTACATACTAATCGGCAACTTTTTTATGTTAGTATATTCAAAAGCATCTTTTTATATTGCTGCCCCAATTAACATCATCACTCTATTTTTATACCCCGATGAAAAAAATTACTCTTTTCCTTATTTCAATGCTGATCGGCGAAGCAGGCTTCGCCCAGCTAAAAGTTCAACGCCTGTTAACCGAGAGTTTGAGCGACCCCATTAGCATTGACGCGCTTAACCCGGCGCTTAGCTGGCAAATAACCGCACCGCAGCGTAATGTGATGCAAACAGCTTATCAAATTCGCGTTAGCACCAGCAGCGATGACTTAAAACGCGGCAAGCATTTGGTGTGGAATACGGGTAAAATACTTTCCGATCAGTCGGTTTATGTTATATATAAGGGCGATGCTTTGAAATCGGCGCAACGATATTACTGGCAGGTTAAGGTTTGGGATAACACGGGGAAAAACTCCGGATGGAGCGAGCCGGCTACCTGGCAAATGGGCCTGCTTACACCTGCCGACTGGCAAGCCAAATGGATAACACCAGGTTTTACGGAGGATGCCGAGCGGCCAAGCCCGCTATTCAGGAAGGAATTTTCATCGGCTAAAAAAATAAAATATGCTGTGGCCTATATTACCGCCCATGGTTTGTACGAGGCGCAAATAAACGGCCACCGGATAGGTGATGCCTATTTAACCCCGGGTTGGACAAGCTATAACAAACGGCTGGAATACCAGGCTTATGACGTTACCAATTTATTGCGCGAGGGGCAAAATGCTATTGGCGCAACCCTTGGCAGCGGCTGGTACCGCGGGCATGTGGGGTATGACCCTACGCCAAATTTGTATGGTAAGGATATTGCCCTGTTGTTTCAATTGCAGATAACTTATACTGACGGGACAACGGCGATGGTAGTATCGGATGATAGCTGGAAGTCATCAACCGGGGCCATACGCAGTTCGGAGATATATTATGGCGAGACCATTGATGCGCGGAAAAACCCAAAAAGGCTGGACCGACCCCGGTTTTAATGATAAGAATTGGTACGGTGTTGCGGTAAAGGATATGCCTAAAAATATACTGATAGCCACTATTAACGAGCCTGTAAAACAGCATGAAACATTTAAACCTGTACGCATATTTAAAACGCCAAAAGGCGAGCAGGTGATAGATTTTGGACAGAACCTGGTTGGCTGGGTAAAATTTAAGGTAAGTGGCAAGGCAGGCGATACAATACGGCTGTCGCATGCCGAGGTGCTGGATAAGCCAGGTGATTTTTATACCGATAATTTACGTTCGGCAAAATCGCAGGATACGTATGTGTTGAGCGGCAATGGAGAAGAAACGTTTGAACCGCATTTTACCTGGCAGGGCTTTAGGTTTGTAAAGGTGGAGGGTTATAAGGGTACGATTAATCCTGACGATTTTACGGCGATAACCTTGTATTCGGATATGAAGCCGACGGGCAGTTTTACCTGTTCAAATGCCATGATAAACCAGTTGCAGCACAACATACAATGGGGCCAAAAGGGTAATTTTTTAGACGTGCCTACTGATTGCCCGCAACGTGATGAGCGCCTCGGCTGGACCGGCGATGCGCAGGTATTTTCGCGCACGGCATCGTACAATATGAACGTTAAGAACTTTTTTGATAAATGGCTGAAGGATGTCGCCGCCGACCAGTACAGCAGCGGCAGCGTACCCTTTGTAATACCCGATGTGGTAAAAAGGGCCGGCACCGAGCCAGGTGGCAGTACCGGATGGGCTGATGTTTCCACCATTGTGCCCTGGAATATGTATTTGGCTTATGGCGATAAACGTATATTGGAAGATCAATACAGCAGTATGAAGGCCTGGGTTGATTATATGCAGCATAAAAGCAAAAATAACCTGTGGAACACCGGCGACCATTTTGGCGACTGGCTTTTTTACAGCGTAAATGATGATAATAGCGGCGAATCGGCTATTACCAGCAAGTATTTGATAGCGCAGTGCTTTTACGCGTACTCGACCGGCTTATTGGTAAACGCAGCAAAGGTGCTGGGCAAAACTGATGACGTTGGCTATTACAGCGCCTTGCAGGCTAAGGTTAAGGATGCCTTTTTGCGGGAATACGTAACCCCAAACGGTTTGATATCGTCCGACACGCAAACAGCTTATGTGCTGGCCCTGCAATTTGATATGCTGCCCGAAGACCTGCGGCAACAGGCTGCTGCAAGGCTGGTGAGCAATGTGGAGCGCTATGGTAACCACTTAACCACCGGCTTTTTGGGCACGCCGTACCTGTGCCATGTGTTGAGCCGGTTTGGTTATACCGATGTGGCGTACCGGCTTTTATTGCAGGATACCTACCCATCGTGGTTGTACCCTGTTAAAATGGGGGCTACTACCATTTGGGAGCGCTGGGACGGCATAAGGCCGGACGGCTCGTTCGAGGCGGCTTCAATGAACTCGTTCAACCATTACTCGTACGGCGCTATCGGCGACTGGATGTACCGCGTTGTGGCTGGTATTGATACTAAAACTGATACGCCCGGTTATAAGCATATTATTATTAAACCCCATACAGGTGGCAATTTTACTTACGCGAATGCCGATTATGAGACCATTTATGGAAAGGTGAGCTCGCACTGGAAACTGGAGAATAACGCTTTTTCATTGGATGTGGAAGTGCCGGTCAATACTACGGCTACCATTTATGTGCCCGTGAAGGATGGGGATGTAGTGTCGGAAAGCGGAAAGCCATTAACAGGTTTGAAAACAGCAGACGGATATGCGATAGTAGATGCGGGCTCGGGGGTATATCATTTTAGTGTGGGGAGGTGATAAGATTTTTGTCATCGAAGGATCTGTTATACGAGCGAACGCTATACACAAGGCTTAGGAGAACGCGGATAGATCCTTCGCTATCGCTCAGGATGACAAAAGGGGACGAAAACTGGAAAGTTATACTTTATCTATCCTAACCCACTGCATGCCCGCGGCTTCTGCAGATTTTGTTCCGGCATCGCCATCTTCGAATACAAGGCAGTGTTGGGGGGAAATGCCAAGCTTTTCGGCAGCTGACAGGAATGGATCGGGGTAGGGTTTGCCGCGCGGGGTTTCGCCGGCGCAGACTAAAACATCGGCGAGTTGCAATATGCCTAAAAGGCGCAGGGTATGTTCAACAGCGCCGCGCTTACTGCCCGATACTACGCCGATCTTCACTTTGCCAACATGGGCTTTTAAGTGGTTCACTACGTATTCTATCGGCTGGGTTTTGTCGATATATTCATTCAGGAAAATCTCTTCGCGCTGTTGCGCAAATAAAAACGGGTCGAACGAACTATTGTAGCGTTTATTGATCTCCTCAACCACATTGTTCACCGGCAGGCCCGCAAATTCGTCAATTATCGATTCTTCAATTAACACACCGGCGGCAGCGGCTACGCGTACGTAACTTTTTTTGTGTAGCGGCATGGTATCGGCAAGGGTGCCGTCGCAATCATATAGAAATGCCTGGAAATCGCCGGCGGTGAGCAGGGTTAGGGCATCGTATTTTTCGGCCGTGGTTTTTGTGGTGTACGTCATTCTGCGGCAAAGGTAATATTAGCGCGGTTACAGCTGGAATATTTTATCCATTAAAACCCATTTTTGGGTTGAGCCTTCAAAAGGCTGCTGGTATTTCAGCATCAGCAAGGTTATCAGCATTGCTGATAGTTGTCCC
>Ga0206882_1119_pt1 | contig 14619 bp, 11 predicted proteins | sample Alteio_BWOrgCont_4_FD_152908 | JGI IMG/M metagenome (GOLD analysis project Ga0206882, IMG submission 152908) | Enriched cells from forest soil in Barre Woods Harvard Forest LTER site, Petersham, Massachusetts, United States -... | ecosystem: Environmental > Terrestrial > Soil > Temperate forest > O...
TGATTTGGATTAAGCTTGTTTTTTATCGATATGTTTAACGGGTATTTTTTGTTATTCTATGCAAGAAGATTTTTTTAAAATTTTCGTCGAGCAATTGCGCGACGGCCAGATTCAAGCAATTAGCGAGCAGTTTACCTCTGATTTTTTAGAGGTCTGCGAAGAGGATCTTTCATTTCAAGATGATGTTGAGGTCTCTGGAAAGGCATATCTTGCAGATGATGACCTGATATTGCAGTTTGATATTGAAACACAGGCCGTGCTTCCCTGTTCGATATGCAATGTCCCCGTTAAAGTCGATGTGAGGGTGTTGCATTTCTATCATGTGGTTCCATTAAGCGAAGTCAAATCAGGTATTTATAACTTTAAAGAAATCCTGCGCGAGGCTATTTTACTGGAAACACCCCGTTTTGTGGAATGCAATCAAGGAAAATGTCCCCAACGCCCTGAGTTATCCGTGTATTTGAAAAAAGATTCGGACAAGGGGACTTCTGAATACCACCCTTTTGCAGATTTAGATAAGGATATCATCAATAAAAACGATCAAAACGATCAATAATGAGGAGTTGATACAATGGCAGTTCCACGTAACCGACTTTCTAATGCACGCAAAAATTCAAAACGTGCTCATCATGCCAAAAAACCAAAAAGCATGGGTTCCTGTTCCCGCTGTGGCAGCCTTAAGGTTTCGCACATCATTTGCCCAAAATGCGGAGACTATAATGGCGAAGTGGTGATTGCCCAAGAGGCCAAGGAATAAAAATTTGGGGTATAAACAATCGGGTAGAACTAACTGCCCGACGCCTAACGGAGGGGTTATTTGCGCATAGGTGTTGATCTTATGGGGAGTGACAGTTCTCCGGAGGTTTTGTTTGAAGCCGTGCTTCAGATGGCTGACCGGTTGGGTGTAGCCAGCACTCTCGTTGTGTTTGCGACGAAAGAGGCTGTTGAAGCTCTCTCGGCGAAGGCATTCCCTCATCTTTCCAAGGCAGGTACTGCGCGAATCGAATTCCATATTGCTGAGGAGGTTATCGCGATGGGCGATGAACCTCTTTATGCGGTGCGTCATAAGAAGGGATCTTCCTTAGTTTTGGGGGTTCGGCTTTTAAAAAAACGCCATATTGATGCACTTGTTTGCGCGGGTAATACCGGAGCGCTCATCGCTAGCGCCAGGTTGGCTTTGCCGATGCTCCCGGGCATTAACCGTCCAGCTTTGTTAGCTATATTACCTACCCAAAACGGATCTGTGGCGGTCATCGATGTTGGCGGCAATGTTTCTTGCAAAGCCCACCAATTAGTGCAATTTGCGCATATGGGTGCAGCTTATCAACGCTGTATGCAAGGCATTGAGCTGCCAAAAGTGGGCCTCCTCAATATCGGTATTGAATCCAAAAAAGGCACCCTTGAAATACGTCAAGCCTATCAAATTTTAAAAGACCAGAGTGAAGAGCTTGCCGCACTGGGGCTTCTACCCAAGATGGCTTTTTTGGGCAATATAGAGGGCCGGGAAGTATTTCAAGGGAAGGTAGATGTGTTGGTCACGGATGGATTTACCGGAAATGTACTTTTAAAAACCACCGAAGGGGCGGCCTCTTTTATTTTTAGCTATATGCAGGAAAGCATTAAAATGGCCAATTCGACCAGCCTGCAGTCTACAGTGCTTCAGGTAGAGCGCTATTTTAATTATGCAGAGTATCCGGGGGCTATTGTCTGTGGCATTGATGGCGTGGCGGTGAAATGCCATGGCAATTCTTCTTCCCAAGCTATGTTCAATGGGATTAAAGGGGCGGTCAATCTCATTAAAAAGGATGTTGTCGCTCAAATCAAAAAGCAATTAAGCAATAGAAAATAAGGAGTAAGATTCCATGGCGCCCGGTGAAAATCAAAATAAAAAGAAAAAATGCCGTATCGGCAGGGTCTTTGCCGCAGTTCTTTTTTCAATTTTACTCCTTTTATTGCTGGCGGCTCTTAGCGTGCCTTCTCTTCTTTCTACAGATTTTGGGCGAAAACAAGCCCTGAAAGCTGTCAATAGTCAGATTGAGGGAACTTTGGCTATTGAGAAACTTCAATTGAGCTGGTTTGGAAATCAGGGAATTCAAGGGTTGGAGTTGAAAGATGCAGAGGGCCATTCGATATTAAGTTTTGCTAATCTTGACATTCCGAATTCCTTGTTTGAACTCTTAACAAATAGAATGCATGCCGGGAAGATTGAAATTACCGATCTAAATACTCAAATTTCCCAAGCAGCTCCAAGCATTAATAATATCCAAAAAGCTTTATCGCCAAAAGATTCAGCGGATAAGCAGGCGATAAAAGAGAGCGCATTTAATCTAGCCCCCATTGTTCTCAAGGGCGTCAATTTGCAATTAAGCGTTTTGTCCGTTTTGGATCCCCTAACATTACATTTTCACGGGCAGACCTTGCAAGACGATCTTGCCGGCGAATTTGATATTTCGGCAACAGCTAAAGGATGGAATTCTTTCGATTATTTGAAGCTTAGCCCCGAAACTGAAATCAAAATAAATGCGAAAGTCAAAAACTTCCCGGTAGCTCTTTTCGATCAGTTGGTTAAAGTAAATAAACCTGATCATCACCTTGGAATGATCGCTTTTGCTTTTGGATCAAAGCTGGACTTAAGTTTAGAACAAACGATCACCGCTAATGAATTTATGATTCAAGTCCAAGCCGAAACCCCTTTTTTAAACATACAGGCCAACCTGGAATCTGCTCAAACAGCTCCAACCGCCCGATTAAAATTTCAGGCTATGACAGGGATTACCGGAAAACCTTTTGAAATTAAATTAGACATGGAAATTGCACAAATCTCGGATGCAAACATGTTTTTGGCTAACTTACATGAGTATCTTCATTTTCAAGGGAAAATAACCGGATTGCCTTTAACTGTGGCCGATAAATACTTTGAGCTTGACAATGTGATTGAAGGGGCCCTTGGGGAGTCTTTGGATCTGGAATTTGCAACAGTTAATACCGCGCAAAAGGACTTTTTAGTCGATATGGGCATAGCCTCCGATAAAGTTTCCATCCCTAAGATGCTGCTGCGCATATCTGACGACATTTCGCTAGATTTTAGCGGAAAGTCTCAAATTGGAAATCAAAGTTTAGGCTCTTTTCAAGGTAAATTGTTGGTTAAAGATTGGGTTAAAGCTGGCATTTTCGATTTGAAAAGTGAAAAAGGCTTTATTGACAAGGACAAACTGACTGTGGAACTTAGGGCTAAATGCAACCAAGTGGCCTTACCCATAATTTGCAAGGCCTTCAATCCAGCCCTAAAAGAAAAAGCGGAAGCCTTGTTTGGTACAGCGGTAGACGCTGATCTTCAAGCTGAAGTGCGCAGCACGAATGGCTCACTGCTTATGGAGCTGAAAGGAGAAAATGGGCAGCTTTTGGCGGATGTCCAAATCAAGGATGGGGTGCTCTTATTAAATAAGCCTTTAGAAGCCACTGTGAAGGTTACTCCTCAGCTTGGGAAACATGTTTTGAAGGAAGTTATCCCACTTTTAGGCGATGTGGTGAGTGCGGAGAATCCATTAAAAATTAGTATCGGCTCAGATGGATTTTCCCTGCCTGTCCATCAGTTTGAATTAAATAAAATTGAAGTTAATCAGGCTCAAGTTTTGTTAGGCAAAGTGCAATTTAAAGGGACAAGCCAGCTAAGCAAAATTCTGAACCTCCTCAAGCCAGCGGCAATCGATCAACTTTCCGTTTGGTTTACGCCCCTTGATCTGCAAGTTATTCATGGAGTGGTCAAATTAGATCGCTTGGATATGTTGGTCGCTGATCATTATCCTGTCGCTCTTTGGGGAAAAGTGGATTTGCCCAAAGACAAAGTAAATATGGTTATCGGATTGACACCTCAGGCCCTGATGTATGCTTTTAATTTAAAGGGGCTGGATAAAAATTATATGATGCAGATTCCATTTAAAGGCAAAATAGGGGATGCTTCCATCGATAAAACTCAGGCGGCAGCCCGCATTAGCGCTCTTATTGCCCAAAAACAGGGCGGGACTAATGGAATGCTTTTGGGGACAGTATTAGAGATCGCAGGCGGAGCCCTCAATGAAGACAATGTGCCTCCCACTAAACAGCCGCTCCCTTGGGATACCGAACCGGATTCTTCCACTGGTGAAGAAGCTGCTTCTAGCGAAATTGAAAACCCGCCTATGTATAAGGAAAACGGAAAACCTATAGCTGATGAAATAGAAAAAGGGGCTAAGAAGCTACTCAAAAAACTATTTCACTGAGAAGTTAAAAAATCTCTTGTGCTCATTTTTTGTGACTGCTATCTTTCCTTACCAGATGTGGTTTAAACTTAGGATTATCCGCCCATCTGCATAACTAAAAGAGAGATATTTAATGGTTGCCTCAAAATCAGATGCTAGTAGAATTTCTGTTTCCTCTTTAGGTGTCGATCAACTATCCTTTGACATTAATGGTTTAAAATCAAACGTTCAAGCAAACTGGCTTGGCCGGCATGTTATTTGGCAAAAAAAACCTCGCGGCGGTATGAAAAAAGTCGCTGTAAAGACTCTAGAAATCCTGGAGCTCTTGGCCGCTATATTCCTACCGATAGTCGGATGGATTTCATTGACAAAAGGGTTGGAAATTTCCAAAAGACTCGACAATTACAAGAAATTTGAAATGACGATGGCTCATGCCAAGCCCCCTAATATCGATAGAGTGGTTTCAAAAACAGAGACCGCTACTTTTAATCATGTGAATGAATATGTGCTTAACGAAGGAAAGATTTGGTTTAAGCCTAAAAATTCAGGTGCCGCAGAATGGAAATTGATGTATTTCGACGGTTTTTCCACGAATAGAATTCCTGTTAAAATTAGTTCTGACGGGGCTAATTTAGTGGTTCTCGACGATAAAAATGAGTATCACTATCGCAAGGTTTTACAGGAGAAGAGGGATTCCTGCGGCAAGTATATCTATACCGATCTCAGTAGTAAAGATAACTGGTTTGACTGTTGGTTTTCATTGCCAGTTGTCGGCCCGGTTTTCAATATTTTTACCGGAAAAAGATTGAAGAAGCCGGATAATTGTGTTCGCTGGGCTATCTCTCACCGCGGTATTTATAATGATGCTTTTTACGATGAAAAAGGCTTTGCACACCCGGTTGTTATTGGAGTGACATCTCTTTATATGCTGACAAAAAAGGGAAAAATATATTTTGCTGACCCCTGGCTTCCCTTTGGATTTCATCAAAATTCGAAAAAGCCCTTTGATCATGAAGTTCCTCTTCCCGAGAATTTTGTTGTTCAAAACTTTGATGTGAGCGCCTCCACGCTGTTCTTATTGGGAAAGGAAGGAAGACAAGTTAAGCTATATACAAGCTTGCGCGATTTTGATACTCTGGGCCGCGATCCAGTTTTAGAACTATGGAGCAATGAAAGCTATAAGAGACGGGGAATTAAACCTGATCCCTGGAAATCTCATGAACTGCCTCCCTTACATGGCTTAGCTAGAATAACCAAAAACATTACGATTTCTCAAAACGGAAAATACAATGATGCCCGCGAGCTCACTGTGATAGGCACAAATCAAGATGGAAGGGCTGGCTATTATTTTAAACCATCTCTAAAAGCCGCGGAATGGACCTTTATTGAAACACCTAACGTTATTCTAGCCGAAGAGGATTTCATTATTTAGTATTTGACGATGTGCTAGCCACTCTGAACCCCGTATAAACATCCGCATGATCCGGAGTCAGCGGCAGGCGCATGGCAACACGCACTTGAAAGGCCGGACTATTGTAGCAGCCTCCTTTCGCCACTTTATGCGTTCCGGATTGAGGGCCTTGAGGGTTGCGCAAAGGTATATTTTGAAAATACTCAGGCTCATACCAATCAGCCGCCCATTCCCAAACATTGCCGCTCATATCGAAGGCACCCGCAGGACTTTGGGCTAAATGAGTTTTAGTTTGAGTGGGCAAGTCCGAGGTGAGTGGCAGAACATTTTGCCCATTGTAAAAACCGACGGGACTTGTGCTAACTTGGAAGTGTTTAGGTGTTTGCCGGCTGAATTGATAATTTGCCCAAGCCGGGTCGATAGTGTCACGTGAAAATCCATAACGATATTTTTGGGGACTGCGATCTTTTTCTGCAGGCGGGACGCTGGCCGCTTTTTCCCATTCCGCTTCAGTGGGCAGGCGGCATTCATTGTCCCGACAAAAGGCTTGCGCGCCATACCAGGAAACATCGATGACCGGAAAATGGTCTTTGCCGGCGATAGGCAGGAAAAGAAGCTCTTTATTGCTTTGCAAGGATGCGCTAATCTGGCTAAAAGGGTCGGCATCTATGGTTTTAAATAGAAGGTTGCCATTTAAATCTTGCACCATTCCCTTTTGATCTCCTTCATCGGCATACTTAAGTTTCTCTTGCTTCCACGCGGTGTTGAGCCAAAAGGCAAATTCGGCATTGGTCACTTCATAGGTTCCGATAAGAAATGAGGCAATCTCTATTGTTTTGGCAGGCCTTTCATCAGGATTGCCTTCATTAAAAGGATCTCCTATCAAGGCTGGTCCTCCCGGTACTGCCGATAGATGCGGACTAGGCAGGTAGGTAAAATTGAGCTGGCGCTTTTCGTCAGGTTTGATCTCGAGGGCTTGTTTTTCAGGGACTTTGAAGTTGGGCAGGGAGGCAAATGTGAGGGTGTATTTGCCGGGCGCAAGGTAGAATATGGAGGATTTGCCTTTGCCGAGCAGTTCTTTTTGTCCTGACGGGGGCAGGGATTGAATCGTGTAGCTAGCCTCAGGCATATTTGTAGTGATAACTAACGGAGTTCCGGAAGGTTCCTCCTTAGGCTTCTGTGAAAAATAATCGGCGTGAATTTTTTCGGTGCGGAAAGCGCGTATAGTTACGCGGGTGGGTTCAGGAGGAAGCTGACTGCTTCCTGCGGCCGCATGAAACGTTAATAGGTATTTCCCTTCAGGCAAGGTAAAAACCTTGTGTTGATTGGAAATTTCTTCTTCGTAGGTTTTCCCTTTGCGGTTGGTGCCTTCGATAGTGACAGGCGCTCTTTCTACATTAGTGGCGATCTCTAGCTGGCCTGCCAGTTGATACACTGCTTGAATATCTTGAGGATGTTCTTGGGAAAGGACTAGACGTATGTCTGGAGGGGAAATAATGAAACGGGGATCTTGGCTGGCAAAGGAAAGAACATAGGCTCCGGGCTGGATGCCCTTAAAAGAGTATTCCGCTCCCTGACCCTCCCAACTTTGGGACTTATCCTGGGAACGCAGGATAAAAATGGCCTGAGGTACATTTGAGCTGACATGCAAAACTTTGACTTCCTCAGGAATTGGCTGGTATTCTATTTCGGCTACTAGAAATTGTCCGGGATTAATTCCAAAGTTGCCGGCCGGGGATGCGGTTGCTGTATATCCCTCCAGGTCTTCCGGTTCAATGTGATAGTGGTTTCCCGGATGCACCCTGATGGCAGCTTCTGATCCCTGCCCTTCTTGAATTTTGGTATGGCCTCGGTAAAGCGTCCAGTGCGCATTGGGCATGTTGCTTTTGATTTTTATAAGGGCTGGAGGAGGCGGTCTTCTTCGAGGGAAAGGCAAAGCCGCAGTTTTGGTTTCCTGGCTGAACAAAAGTTCTAGGGAGGATGTTAGGATAAACAAACAGGCAAGGAAAATACTTAAGCGTCCGAAAATCATAATGCCCCGCTGTTCCTTGGCTTTGGAATATTAGTACAACATATAGCAAAGGCAGGACGGCTAGGCAACCGCATTTTACTTATCGTGGGCCAACAATAGGATTGAGCTTGTCTGTAAGCCTATCCCCAAATACGTAGCCGCAATGCTTGAGTGCATGCGTTTGAGGGTCGGCCGGCTGTAATCTATAAACGGTATTTCTGTGGGTGTAAACGATCAGCAGATAACGCTGATTGGGATGTTGCTGGAGGTTTTGAAAGGAGATCGGCAAGTCGGGATGAAAAAAAATGCCGCTGCCTGCTTTTTTGGCAAAAATATCGATTCCCTCCGAAGGTTTTCCGGTTTCATCTTCACCATCTCCGGTCAGGCAAAGCATGAGTCCGCACAAGACCCCTTGCAGGCAACTACAAGCCTCTAGGGAAATCTGTTGCTGCAAAAAAAGCGCATAATCATTGTTGTGGTGGGTTTTGAAAAGCAAGGGGCTAATCTGGGGAAAGAGCTGGGCATAGCCTAAGCGCAAAGGTTTGTGTTCAATTAATTCCGAAGCGATTTCCGCGCAACTTAGATGCATGACCATTTTTTTCAGTAGGGGGTTAGTCCTCCAGAGATCGCGTCCATCAAGAAAAAGCTTTTGCGGAGGCTGATGGCGAATTTTATCGGCGGTAATCCCTAAACGTTGAACTAAGGCTTCATCCACGGCCTGGTTGAATCGAAGGACCTGTTCAGGTGGCAGAAGCCCTTCAAATTCGATCGCTTGATGCTTTTGGAAAAAATCTCTGTGTTCTTTAGCTACGGAAAATTTCATAATGGTAAATCTTGCTTATTTGGGGTGTGGTTCAAATCAAGGTAACACTTTTATGCTGTCCTTACAGGACTCGATTGTTCAATCAGCTAACCCAGGCCTCCGCTTCGCTCCGACCTGGGCTGTAACATGCCGGCCTTTCAGGCCTACTAAGAGCATTTAGATAGGCCTGAAAGGCCGGCATGTTACAGCCCAGGTCGGAGCGAAGCGGAGGCCTGGGTTAGCTGATTAAACAATCGAGTCCTGTAAGGACAGCATAAAAGTATGGTACCTAATTTTATTTGTTTTTGAACCAATGCCCTTATTTTAGGATTGTTATTGAAAAACATCATCTCAATTAAGGTGATTTTTATCAACATATACTCCTTATTGCGAGCGGGTGCATCTTTTTTTCTTGTTATAGTCATTCCAGGAAGTCTCTGCAATCGGGGGCAACTATCTTAAAGGCATCTTTTGCGCTTTATTTCTCGGGAATAGCAGGAAGTATGTCCTTCGAAATAAATCGCAAAATCTGCTCTTTAATATAGTTGTCCCCGATTGCGGAGACTTCCTGGAATGACTATAAAGGCTATGTTGTCTTTCCTTCATGAGGAACCTCATTTTGAATCTATTCTGTTTCGTTGCTTTTCAGCATGTAGTAAGTAAAACGCAGGGTTCCACTTACTATTGTTTAGTATAAATTGTATTTAATTTATTGTTCTGGTATAATTTTTGCAGATAAATTTTATTTCAGGTATTTTCATGACCCCTATAAATAGTTCTTTTAGCCAAACTTCAAATTATTACCCCCAGCCTTTGGAAAAAAAGGCGGCCTCTTTAAATGAGCAATGGAGGATAGTCGAGGAGCATCTCAAGCTTGACGGATTACAAATCGACCAGATAGATCGCTCTCGCCAAACGCCATTGACATTTGCCGTAATCAAGAATAACCCCTTGTTGTGCCGCAAGCTTATTGATTCAGGAGCCGATTTGGAAGCAAAAGATGGAGAGGGGCAGAGCCCATTATCCTTAGCCACAATCGATTTAATGCCTATTCTATTGGGGGCAGGGGCGAATGTGAATGGGACTTTTCAAAGACTGCCTCTTTTGCTTTTGGCGGCTATGGCCGGCAATCTCAAAGCTTGCGAAATACTGCTAAATCATGGGGTGGATATTGATAAAACAGATGAAGGCCCTTTATCACCCCTATTTCAAGATAAAGATGTTGATTTTCCTTCTCATATATTGGAACAAGGAATTGGGTGTACAGCTCTCATGATGGCTTGTCAAAAGGGGGATCTTGAGATAGCAGAATTATTATTAAGCCGAGGCGCTAGTTCTTCCTTTGGGAACCTACCGCCTTTATACTTTGCTGTTATAAATGGAAGTGAAGAGCTTTGCTTATTGCTTCGCAAATATGGCGCAGATCCAAACGTATCTACTCCTCTTGAAGAGGGTGGTCTGCTTCACCTGTTCGTTGGCGTTCCTAACAATGAAATGCCGATCAAGTTACTCCTTAAATTAGAGGCGGATATTAACAGGCAGGATGAAAAAGGGCGTACGCCTCTTCACGATGCAGTGGTATTAAAATCCTTACAAACTGTCAAACTTTTAATAGAACTCGGGGCGGATGTCAATAAAGAAGATAAAAAAGGGCGTACGCCTCTTCACGATGCAGTGGTATTAAAATCCTTAGAAATCATGGCGCTTTTAAAAGCACGCAAAGCAGATCCCAATAAACAAGACAAAAAAGGGCGCACACCTCTTCATCTTGCAACGCGGTCGCTGCCGTATGATCCGGAATGCATCCAATCGCTATTTGATCAAGGAGCACGGGCTGACGTTATGGATACTAGGGGTTACACTCCTATGCTTAACATCTATCTTAAAAATGTTCAGTTCTTACAGAATCATAAAAAGATGATGGTTCAGGATGGATCTTTGACCCCTAATCTTCTGGCGGTTCGGCTGCTAGGGCATCGGTTCTCCCTACCAGGAAAGATTTTTTCCAAACTGGGGCAAAAAGCTACTTTTTTTGACCTTGCCAAAAAAATTGACTACTATATTCGAGGAGATCTTCTAAATCGATCCTGGCTGTTTTATGCAATTCCTGTCTTAGATGAAGCAGTCAATCAATCCTTAACCGCAAAGCATTATGCGGAAAAGGTTAGACGCGGGGAAATTGTTGCATTGGAAGCAGGAACAGTTAGTCATGCAATAAGTGTAGTTTTATATAATGAGTACATAGCGATAGGCAATCGAGGCTTTCGAGGCATTAACGAAAAACCGGAAATTAAGATTTTTAAAATTCAAGCATTCGAGTCTTTGGAAAATGTGATAAACTCCTTACTGCTGGGAGGCCGAGATCCTTTAAAAGACCTTCCAGAAGTGAGCGATATAAAGATCCATAAAGCGGATATTGCGGCAAGGCAGCAGGAATTGATGCGTTTTTTTGAAAAAGATATCCGCGATATTCTCGGATTGCAGCAAGAATACGTGATTAAATTAAAAGAGCAAAAAAGCGAAAATTGCGGCTGGGCTGCTGCAAAGATGACTCTGAGGTCAATGCTGACTTTTTCACATCTATCCCCTGAAAGGCGCCCGGAAAGCTTGGAGGAAGCTGCTTTTGTTTCCCGCCCGACTTATAAGGATGTTGTTGAATTTGATCGCCGGCAAGCCTTTTACGAGCTTCCGGATTTGGCTCCATTTAAAAAAAATGTAGCCTTTGACGATTTTTTTCGAGATCTTGCTTTCTCCTGTGCAAAAAGAGGAAGAGAAGACATGTTTCAGAGCATTTTAGGAGCAAGACCTGAGCTTGTAAATGTTAAGAATCCATTTAGTGGAAATAATCTTTTATATAAGGCGACAAGAAAGTGGGCAGACAATCTTGTATTGTTTCTGCTCCAGCGAGGTGCTGATCATGCATTTAAAGATAGTATTGGATTCACAAGCCTGCATCTTGCCGCTTTTTGTGGTAGAAACAAGATTGCAGAGCATTTGCTTGAATACGGCGCGCAAATTGAGGAAAGAACTGCGGAAGGGTCTACGCCTTTAATTTATGCGGCTGAAAAAAGCCAAACTGAAATGGTGGAATTTTTGCTAGCGCAGGGGGCTAATCCTAAGGCTGCTAATTTTGAAGGTTGGACAGCCCTGCATTTTGCCTGTAAAGAAGGAAATTTAGAAATTTGTCAGGAGCTGATTAAGCGTGAAGTAGATCTTAAAGCTATGGTCGAAGATGGTTCAACGCCTCTGACTCTTGCTATTTCAAATAAGCGCCCTGCAATAGTTAAGCTCTTGTTAGCATCAGGCATTCAACCTGACGAGGCTGCTTTGGAGCTGGCGTGCACAATTGGGAATCAGGAAATTCTAGCTCTTCTGAAGGTTAATTAACAAAGTTGATCCGCCCCCTACGAGATTTGTGGGGGTCGAGACTGGCCTTGGAGTGCGTGTGCGAGGGCATAAAAAGGTAAAACGAGACTTGCCAAAATAGGAGCTTTTTATGGCCGCTGCACCGCCTTACGAACGAGATTCTTGGAAAACATGAAGTTAGCCTGAATCACGTTCAAAAGGCGGTGCAGCGGCCATAAAAAGCTCCTATTTTGGCAAGTCTCGTTTTACCTTTTTATGTCCTCGCACACGCACTCCAAGGCCGGTCTTCACTCTCATGAATCTCGTAGGGGGCGGCACTACTATTGCAGCTTAAGAACTAGAACCAAACAATAGTCTTGCTGAGCTGTCATTTTTGAGATCGTGTTTTCATCCTAATGTTTTTCTTCAGAATGCTTTTGTTATCTTGTAGGCTCGCAATTCTGTTTCAACTTGATGGGCTTTGAAATTCCATGAAGAAGATGCAAAGGCAATTGTCGCTTTTTCAAGGCTGCCCAATGCTGTTTCATATCCATAAAGATTCATTTCTTCTTTCCAATCAATGGGAACCGATGCAATACCTAAACAAATATGTTCTTTTAGCACTTCCTGCAAATGTAAGAACTCTACGTTATTCCGAGTCCCATCACTTATGAGGACGTAGTGCTTGAGAATTGATTTTTCAATGTCATCAGTAGAATAACAAAACTCGATCCCATCAAATTCTTTTTTAAAATGTTCCCTGATAAATTCTTCTGAAAGAGTTTTGATAGTTTTGCTATTACACCAAACATATATTCTCCTAAAGTTGAGGCTTCTTGCATTAATAGATTCTTTCAATCCATTTAAGCGTTTATGCAAAGCTCCTCGTAAGCTATTTGAATCTAGTCCAGACAGCATAACCCCATCAATTATTTCTGATGTAGGGTTAGGTAGTATTGTTTTTTTTCTTAAATAATCATCATCTAAGTACTGTTTTGCTTGTTCGTAAGAAATTTTTAAGTTAGATTTATTGCCTTTTTTGTAGTAATCGTAATCTCGCTGAAAACATCCATTAGTTTTTAATGTTTCGTTAACATTAAAAATGTGATTTGGCTCATATTCCGGAAAGAATTGTTTTGATACAATTCCAATTAAATCAAGTTGCTTTTTAAAATCTAATGTTACTTCGCCTGTGTATCTGTCAAATAAATAGTTTTTCAGTATGAATGGAGAATTTGCTGTTTCATTAAAATAAGCCATAATAATTAGCCTTCTGTTTTGTTGTCGATATTTGGTTAGAGGCATCATATTAGATATTTGCAGTATAAGTCAAGAAAATGTAAGGGGAATTGCTGTCACTTATGAGGACGTTTTTTCACTTGATTTGGCCTTTCATTCTAGGCCTTTTAACAAGCTAATTCATCTCCCGTAATTTCAATCGGAATATTCGTTTTTTCAGAACTCGCAAGATTTTCTGGGTTAACTGTTGAATACAGTTGCCTAAATTCTTTATCGTTAACTTTTAAGTAATTGAGAATATATAATCTTAGACAAACCTCAGTACCCGGATTCATTTTTACCTCTTCTTTTATCCACTTCGCAACCGCTGGATGTGTGACACCGAATAATTTTGCAAAGTCTCGCATAGACATCCTTAGATAATCTATAATAAAACAGATTTCGTTTCCTGATAATGGGGTTTGCTTCCTTGCCAGCATATTAAGCGCTGCTATTTGAAGCATGTCGAAATCAATATCCATCGTCCATTCGCCTAGTCGTTTTTTCAAAGGTATGTTCACTAGCCGAATAGGAAATCCTAACCCCTCAAAAATAAATGTGTCTCTTTTTATATTGCTCATAACATTTTTCCTACATGCATCACTGTGATGATAATTACTCCGTTTTCGTCTAAAGAGACAATAACGCGAATATCTAACTCATCTCTTATTGTTTTTCCTCGGATTGCATATTTCCAGTTATTTTTTTCATCATCGAAGGTTGTTTTGCTTTTTTCTTCATATCCTGTCTCCAGAACATGTAAAATCATTGGTAAAGTAATAATTCTTTCAGCCTGCCTCTCAAATGCATGAACAGAAATCGTGTATTTTCCATTCCCTAGACACTTTTTTATCTCAGCTAAAATGTTTTTCAATTTTTCCGGTCTTTTCTTGCGCAGCATTGAGTGATATTCCTATATCTCTTATGGTAACAAAGTTTCCTTTGTTTTGCAAGAATAGTTTGTTACACATCTTAAATCAATTGTTAGGGGGCGCAAGGCCCCTTTTTATTCTATCCTCATTCAAGTCGGGGATTTTTATGTATCCTTTCTGGGTTTGGAGGCTTCACACACCCTTAACAAATAGTACGAATCCTTCGAAGAATCCCTGGCGAACTTTCGGATTAAGTAACTTCATTTCCTCATCAGAAAGATACTGCACGTGGAAATCTTCCATTTCATTTCTGACATGCAGCGCCATCGCCATCGACGTCCTAATAAAACGTTCAGGCTTAGCGTTTTCGTCAATACCATACTCCTTAAAGATTTGTTTGGCTTCTTCGCAAGAAGGTTCTTCCCAATAATGTGGGATCGACCTATCCAGCCAATTAAACAATTTAACAAAATCAGGATCGGGTTGTATTTCGCAAAGCACGTTGACAAAAACAATCAAGATTTCATCTACAGCCTGGAAAATCATGTCGTAGAGTTTTTCTTGATGCTCAAGATTAATCTCCTCACAAAACTCCTGAATACGGGCGAGAATGCAATAAAAAACCATCTCGGAAGGATGCAGGTCCACCAACCGTTTGAGGC
>Ga0206882_1120_pt1 | contig 14560 bp, 16 predicted proteins | sample Alteio_BWOrgCont_4_FD_152908 | JGI IMG/M metagenome (GOLD analysis project Ga0206882, IMG submission 152908) | Enriched cells from forest soil in Barre Woods Harvard Forest LTER site, Petersham, Massachusetts, United States -... | ecosystem: Environmental > Terrestrial > Soil > Temperate forest > O...
TTCATTGGCTTGCAGGTACATGCGGTTCAAAAGCCGGAAGACGCAGGCGAAAAGGTATATTTTAAAAATATACAGATAAAAACAAGCGGCATTAAACCGGAAGCCTTTGATAAAAATATTTACGTAGTAAACTTACAGCCAAATTACTTAACCAATTATGAAAAACAGGATGGATGGCAATTGCTGTTTGATGGTAAAACCTCAAACGGGTGGCGAAGTACGGCAAATATGCAGTTCCCAACAAAGGGCTGGGACATCAGCAATGGTTGTATTACGGTTATCGGTTCAAATACGCCCAACGAGGCGCAAACGGGCGGCGATGTTATAACGGAGGATAAATACGAAACTTTCGACCTTTCGTTCGATTTTAAAATAACTGATGTGGCCAACAGCGGGGTGAAGTATTTTACTTATCTCTCCAAAGGGGACACCGGATCGCCATTAGGGTTTGAATACCAGGTGCTGGATGACGATAAACACCCCGATGCTAAACTTGGCCGCAACGGCGACCGTAAATTAGGTTCGCTTTATGATATGCTGCCCGCCAATAAACAAGCCCGTTTTGTACACCCGGTAGGCGCGTGGAACACCGGACGCATTGTGGTGTACCCTAATAACCACGTAGAACATTACCTAAACGGCGTTAAGGTATTGGAGTATGACCTTACCTCGAAGGAATTTAAAGATGCCTTTGCATTAAGCAAATTTAAAAATGATGCCGGTTTTGCTGATCGCAAACCGGGCTATATCCTGTTGCAGGATCATGGCTGCACGGTTAGTTACAGGAGTATTAAGGTGAAACGGTTGTGATTAGTTCATAGTTGATGGATCATAGTTCATAGTAAAATTGCCATGAACTATGAACCAACTAATAAACCCTTCCTTCCTTCATCACAAAGCTTACGTTTCTCATCACCTTAATATCTTCCAGCGGGTTGCCGTCAACAGCTATGATATCAGCGGATTTACCAGCGCTGATGCTACCGGTTTTATCGGTTATGCCCAGCAGGTCGGCGGAGCTGGTGGTGGCCGCTTTTATAGCTTCCATAGGCGGCATTCCGGCCTCAACCATATATTGAAACTCCATCGCGTTCTTGCCATGCGCGTATACCCCGGCATCTGTACCAAAGGCGATCTTTACCCCTGCCTTATAAGCCTTTGCAAAGGTTTGCTGTATCTGCGGACCAACTTCCATCGCCTTGCGGGCTATAACCGGCGGAAAAAACCCCTTTATTTTTGCCGAATCGGCAACTGATTTACCCGCTATAATAGTGGGCACGTAATAAGTGCCATATTTTTTAGCCAGTTCCATATCCTCTTCATTCATAAAAGTGCCATGCTCGATAGAAGCGACACCGCCCAATATGGCCCTGCGTATGCCTTCGGCGCCGTGCGCGTGGCAGGCGACTTTTAAACCATAATCTTTAGCGGTTTCAACTACCGCTTTTATCTCATCAATGGTAAATTCAGCGCCCGAGCCATTTTCGCTCAGATCCAATACGCCGCCAGTTGAGGCTATCTTTATTACATCCGATCCGCGCTTAACCTGTAAACGGACTGCTTTCACCAGTTCATCCCGGCCATCCGCAACGCCGTCGTCCGGTCCCATTTTATGATTAAAGGCATCATCGCGAAAGCCAACAGAGTTATCCATATGGCCGCCGCTTGCAGAGATAGCCCTGCCGGCGGTGATGACCCTGGGGCCGTCAACCAAACCATGCGCTATCGCCTTGCGCAAACTGATATTTACACCGCTTCCGCCCAGGTCGCGAACGGTAGTAAATCCAGCCATCAGCGTTCTTTTAGCGTAGATGGCGGCCTGGTAAGCAATATCGGCATCTGTTAAAGTAAACCCTTCAACAATTGAGTTTTTACTGCCCTGGCTTTCTAAATGCACATGGCAATCGATCAAACCGGGCATTACCGTTTTGTTTTGCAGGTTGATAGTTTTATCACCTGTCCCACCCGATACATAACCTTTTTGGATAACAGTAATAGTAGCGCCGTCAACAACAATAGTAACCTGGCTTTGGGCCGAATTTGCTATGCCGTCAATTAATCGTCCGCATTGAATATAGGTTTTTTGAGCATAAGTAAGCTGCGCAAAACACAGCAGGAACAGGAGGTAAAGCTTTTTCATTGTCAGGAGTTTAAGTTTATAGTAAAGCTAATGTATGGAATAGTTTGCAGTTTGCAGTGGGCTGATTGCAGTTTGCAGTAAGATACGAAAACAAAAAGTCCGAAAGATTATACATCTTTCGGACTTCCTGACTTTTTTCTATGAACTATGATCTATCAACCATGAACCAATTAGCAATACTGCTCAAATGCGCCGATCAGGTTATCGGCTATCATTTGTGCAGGGCGGCCTTCAATTTGGTGGCGCTCTATAATATGCACCAGCTTGCCGTCTTTAAACAACGCCATTGACGGTGAAGATGGCGGATAAGGCAGCATATAATTACGCGCCGTATCAACAGCGTCTTTTTCCATACCCGCAAAAACGGTTACCAGTTTATCAGGATGTTTATCGCTTTGGGCGGCTATTCTTGCTGCCGGGCGGGCATTCGCTGCCGCGCAGCCGCAAACAGAGTTTACCATTACAAATACAGTGCCTTCGCTTTCAATAGCACTTTTTACAGCGGCGGCATCTTTTAATTCTTCAAAACCAACTTTGGTCAGGTCTTCCCGCATAGGGGCAACTAAATATTCAGGATACATAAGTGTCTTTTTCTAAATTCTTTCTGCAAAAATAACAAATGATTAACGGTTAACATTTAAAAAGTAGAATAATAACATTTAGGTGACTATGAGCGCCCTGGGCCCAATATTAAAAAAAGCAGACTTCGCTGCTATATGAAAGAAGACAACTTTTATTTCTCTATTTCGTTAAACAACCCGCAATACCATCGAATGTAATTTTTGTTTTACGAAATTGTTAAATGCAAAAAATACTATTGTTTTATTGGCTGTATTTTATAAATTGCGAACCCTTAGTACTTGAATTAAAGCATGAAAGTAAACCCAAAGGATGTTAGTACCCTGATTATTTTAAATAAAAGTAAACCGGGTACCAGAACATTACAGATAAAAACCAAACATTTAAACAGGCTTAAACACTATATTATATCTATAGTATCTGTTATATTATTGCTGGTGGGGTTTATTGTACTGCTGCAATATCGCAGCCAGCAACAGGAACAGGAAAAACAACAACTAATAGCGCAAATAGTTAAATTAAAGGGCGACATACCTGCAAACATAGCTAAAGCTAATGACGCTCATGAGGCCCAGGGCTATATACAGGCTATTGAGGGTAAGCTGAAAAATATAAATGATTATTTAAAAAGGCGTGGTTTGAAAGGCTTTACAACCAAAGATATTGGCGGGGATGCCAATGCCGAGGGCAACAAGCTTTCAAATAAGGAGGTGTATATGGCTTATAACGATTACCTCACCAAATTGGTAAACAGTGTGGCCTTTACACCAATGGGTTACCCGCGTATAAGCTCAATGACCTCGTTTTTTGGATACAGGAGCGATCCGTTTAACTCGGCCAGCGCAGAGTATCACCCGGGCATTGATTTTGAAGGGCACCAGGGCGATGACGTTAAGGCTACAGCTAATGGGAAAGTTATTTTTGCAGGCTGGTCAAATGGTTATGGTAATTGTATCCGCATACAACACGCCAATAATTTTGAAACACTGTATGGACACCTTTCGCGCATTGGCGTAAAGGTGGGCCAGGAAATAACCGTGGGCCAAAAAATAGGCGCGGTTGGCTCGACCGGGCATGCAACCGGGCCGCATTTACACTATGAAGTGCGCAAAGACGGAAAACCGGTAAACCCGGTTAAATTTCTGACATTAAACAATTAACAGCATAAATCCGTATACGGCCTTAAAATGGGTGTTTTTTCAAAAAAAGATAAGGTGGCGCTTGACCTCCAGGCTATATCAACAATAGTAAGTGAAGGATCTGTTATAGACGGCAGCCTTAGGGCTCCGGCATATGCCCGTGTTGACGGAAAGATCAATGGCCCGGTAACCATTGAGGAAGGCCTGATATTAGGCGAAAAGGGCAGCATACAGGGCAACGTAACCACTAAAGACATGGTAGTATACGGCGTAGTCAATGGTAACCTCTCTGTTGAATCGCTGGAAATTAAGGCTACCGGAAAAATCAATGGCGATATCAAAACCAATACCCTTGCTATCGAATCGGGTGCCGTGTACAATGGTAATCTTTTAATGGGCAAGGATAAGTAGGGACGCAATGTTTTGCGTCTCAAACCATCAAACCTCACACACCTCGCTTTGCATAACCGGAGACGCATGCATCGCGTCTCTACCCAACCCACAAACTTTAATTTGCCATTCATCTTCCTTTAGGTTAAATTTGCAAAAAAATTAGAAACAATATGTCGTCAGCAGTAGAAACTTACACCAAATACAAAGTAAAAGACATTTCATTGGCCGAATGGGGCCGCAAGGAAATTGAACTGGCCGAAGCCGAAATGCCGGGCTTAATGGCATTACGTAAAGAATACGGGCCGTCAAAAGCATTGAAAGGTGCGCGTATTGCAGGATGCCTGCACATGACCATTCAAACCGCTGTTTTGATTGAAACATTGGTTGAACTGGGTGCCGAAGTTACCTGGTCGTCATGTAATATATTCTCCACACAAGATCACGCCGCCGCCGCTGTTGCTGCCGCAGGTGTTTCAGTTTATGCCTGGAAAGGTTTGAACGAACCTGATTTTGACTGGTGTATTGAGCAAACCTTATTTTTTGGCGAAGACCGCAAACCGTTAAACATGATACTGGATGACGGCGGCGATTTGACCAATATGGTATTTGACCGTTATCCTGAACTGATCGCGGGTATCAAAGGTTTATCAGAAGAAACTACTACAGGTGTACACCGTTTATATGAGCGCATGAAGAACGGAACATTAGCTGTTCCGGCAATCAACGTTAACGACTCGGTTACCAAATCGAAATTTGATAATAAATATGGCTGCCGCGAGTCATTGGTTGACGCGATCCGTCGCGCTACCGACGTAATGATGGCCGGTAAGGTTGGTATTGTTTGCGGCTACGGTGACGTAGGCAAAGGCTCTGCCGATTCATTACGCAATGCAGGTGTACGTGTTATTGTTACCGAAATTGACCCTATCTGCGCTTTACAGGCAGCTATGGAAGGGTTTGAAGTAAAGAAACTTTCAACCGCTATTGCCGAAGCTGATATTGTGGTAACCGCTACCGGTAACCTTAACATTGTGCGCGAAGAACATTTCCGCGCATTGAAAGATAAAGCCATTGTTTGTAACATCGGCCACTTTGATAACGAGATAGACATGGCCTGGTTAAATAAGGCTTATGGCGCTACCAAAATTGAAATTAAACCACAGGTTGATAAATATACCATCAACGGTAAAGACGTGATTGTTTTGGCCGAAGGCCGTTTGGTAAACTTAGGCTGCGCCACAGGCCACCCAAGTTTTGTAATGAGTAATTCGTTCACCAACCAAACCTTAGCTCAGTTAGAGCTTTGGAACCATAGCGATAAATACGAAAACAAGGTGTACACCTTACCAAAACATTTGGACGAAAAAGTTGCCAACCTGCATTTAGCCAAAATTGGCGTTGAGTTGGAAGTATTAGATCAAAATCAAGCTGATTATATCGGCGTACCTGTTGCGGGTCCGTTTAAAGCGGATTATTACCGTTATTAAGCGGGAAGCTTGAAGGTAAAAGCATAAAGCGAAGGGTATGATTTTAGGATCATGCCCTTTTTTGTGTTGAAGTCTCGAGGTAATTGAATAGTTTTGCGCAACAAATTCCTGCCATGACCACCATCCAACTCAAACCCATTGCCACCGTCAAAAATGAACGCACCGAACCCATCGACGATAACTGGGGCAGCGTAATTTCCGAAATTGAACTGTGTGATGATATTCCGACAGAAGCTTTTGATCATATCGGCGATTTTTCACATTTAGAGATCATCTACTATTTTGACCAGGTAGATGATACCGCCATTGTATTTTCAGGCAGGCCGCGCGGTAACCCGGCTTATCCTAAAGTTGGGATATTTGGACAGCGCAAAAAGGACAGGCCTAACCGCATTGGTTTATGCACGGTCGAACTGGTAGCGCATACAGGTCGTATCATCCACGTAAAATATTTGGATGCCATAAACGGAACGCCTGTTTTAGATATAAAACCGGTATTTAAGGAGTTTAATGTTCAGGGAAGCGTCCGCCAACCGGCATGGGTGAGTGATTTGATGAAGGAATATTGGACATAATAGTATCTGAAATCACCTTCTCTTTGCGACCTTTGTGCCTTCTCTTAGTGCCCTCTGTGGTTACTGCATCGCGGGCTATTTAACCACAGAGTACGCAAAGAATTTACACAGAGGGCACAAAGCCTGTCCCACCCATACTCATCATCGCTTTATAAACATCCGCCATTGTTTTACCATTCTCCCTCAAATATTTTATAGAAGTAGCCCCGGCAGATTTGGATAGTTTTTTATCCCCCGATTCCATAATTAACGGATGATGATGGAAAGTTATTTTTTGAAAGCCGGGCTGCTGCAACGCTTCCGCCAGGTAATGTTGCGCGACGGTTGAAGGCCAAAGGTCCTCGCCGCGCACAATCAGGTCAATGCCAAAATGCAAATCATCTATTAATGAAGTTAACTGGTAAGCCGGGTAACCGTCTTTCTTTTTTACCATAAAATCTTTCATTTCAGCAGGCAACTTTGGTTTAATAATGCCTTCATTCAATGTAGTTATTGACAATTCCCGTTCATGATTTGTACGCAGCCGCCAACTTACATTTTCGGTATCAAGCGAAATATCTTTATCACGGCAAGTGCAGGTGTGTATTTGTGTTCGCGAACAGGTACAGGCATATACCGCGCCGCTTTCTTTTAATTGTTGTAACGCGTTTTGATAAGTATCCATGCGGTGCAATTGCGACCACGCGTTTTCATATTCCTGCATATTGCGCGGGCCTTCATCCCAGGGAATCTCTAAAAAGTTGAGGGTGTCAAAAATATCCTGTACGTATTGCGGATTTACACGCCCCCGGTCAAGGTCATCTATCCGCAGCAATATTTTCGCGCCATATTTTTTAGCAAGTGACGCGGTTAAGGCAAATGACAAAGCATTGCCCAAATGTAAATAGCCGCTGGGGGTAGGGGCTATGCGGGTTTTGGAGAAGTGTAGCGTTGGGCTTTGCATTAGTACCAAAGTACGGGTAATCCCGTGAAACTTGCGAAGTTTTCAAAACTTCGCAAGTTTTTACCCGCCCTCCGCTGTTTGTGTCCTCACAAACAGCAAGCAGGTGGTTGTCTGTGAGGACACAGACAACTGGGTTAAGTTTTACATCCCAAACGCCTTTTTCAGTTGCCCAGCCGCATATAGCTCCGCATCCTTTGCCTGCGGCACAATAGCGCCCATGCCAAAAAACTCGTGGGTTACGCCATCGTAATTTTTATTGCTGACGGTTACCCCATCGGCTTTTAATTTTTCAATTAGTTTTAACCCTTCGTATTGCAGCGGGTCAATTTCGGCAGTGATAACGGTAGTTGGGGGCAAGCCTTTTAAATTGGCAGATACAAGGTCGATTTGCGGGTCGCGTTTTTCGATGGGTTTATTCAAATATTTCGCCATGAACCAGGCCATCATCGGCCTGTTTAACGGGATAGCATCAGCGTACTTGAGATAGGACGGCGTGTTCATATCCGGTCCGGCTAACGGGTAGATAGCTAATACAGCTACAGGCAACCTAACACCTTTTTCTATCGCCCTTCGGGCTACATTGATAGCCAAATTTCCACCAGCGCTTTCACCGGCCACGGCTATTTTTGTGGAATCGCCTTTGATAGTAGCCGCGTTTTTAAGTGCCCATTCATAAGCCAGGAACGCGTCATTATGCGCGTAGGGAAACTTAAACTGCGGCGCTAAACGGTATCCAACGGAAATAACTATCGCGCCAACTTTATCCGCCAAAATATTTGCCGATGCGTCATATGTTTTTATACCGGCTATCACAAATCCGCCGCCATGATAATAAACAACCACAGGGAACGGTGCCTTGCCGGTTTTAGGCGTATAAACGCGTAAGTGGACTTTGCCCCAGGCAGCCGGAATATCTATGCCCGAAGTATCCACATTATATACCGGCGTGCGGATATGATGTTGGTTCATCAAATCCCTTACAGCATCGGCGGGGCTATGGTTTTTACGGGCCTGGCCTACGCCGAGGGTTTCGATTGGCTGGTCGCCATAGCTTTGCAACTTTTCAATAACGGCCTGCATTTCGGGCTTCATATCCGGTGCCCAGGCCGGTGGGGGGGCCGTTTGGTTTTACTGCGGTGGTGCTGTCGGCTGAACTATTGCCCGTTTTGCTTTTGCAAGCTGCCGCTGCCAATGTTACAACAAGTATATATAATAGGAATTTGCTTTTCATTAAGTGTTTGCTTGATAGCTGTAATACAAACACCATTAAATGAAAATAGTTGGGAGAAATAATTTAACTATTGCTCATATTCAATAGTGCGTTTAATCCGACGAATTATTACATCATTAAACAATTCATCCTGGTGTAGCCAATTACCCGCTTTGTCATATTGTGCGTACTTAAAAAAATGCACATTGCTTTCCGTATTATTATTATTTGACGACGGCCCCGATCCCCGGATATAAATAATGTTTGAGTCGGCCTGCATTATTTTGTCCCCGTTTTCATCATACTGATAAGTAGTTTTGCCGGTACGGTTATTATTTGCATCTATACGGATATCTTCCAGCATATTTTTGTGATCATCATATCGATATACTTCCCTGCTTTGTAATTTGCCACCTGGTTCCTGCCGGTCTGTTTCAATATTGTTACCCGCTTTATCATAATAAGAAGTAACCACTGACATTAATTTACTTCTAACATCATAAGTAAACGTTGTATCCCTGCGGCCATGATCATTATAAATAATATGAGCCATTACCGTTTTGCCAAACCAGACATCCTCTATTAACCGGTGATAAGCATTGTAACTGTATACCGAACTGTCGATAACCTTTCCTTTACCATCGGCAACCGATATTGTCCTGCCTGCCTTATCATAAGTGTATTTGCTTATTAATCCTATGCTATCATTAGCATGATTATTATTGGAGCTTATTGATAAGATATTACCCTGTTTGTTATAAACTACAGCAGTTTTAAAACGCCATTCTGTGGTGGTATTAATTTCGCCATCCTTTGGCTTTTCATAAAAGTATGATATGCAGGTCTTAACCTCTCCCTTAAAATTCCCGCCTGCAAGGTCATTTTGATATTTGCCCGAAGCAGGTATGGTAGTTTGTGCTGCTGCGGGATAAATTAAAATGCAGCAAATAATTGCCGATAATAATATTTTCATGCGTTGAAGGATTTATCAAATATAATTAATCCCTATCAATTTGAAGTCTCAAACTCCTCGTCAATACTTTCACGCAGATCATACAATAGCCATTGTTTACCGGCTATCTGTTCTGTTTTAGTTTGCAATAGCTTCAAAAAATCCTCCACCCCAACAGGCTCGTTACCATTAGCATGTATCAATACAATACTGCCCAATTGCGGTTTTTGTCCCTTAGCCAGCCAGGCATCCGCACCTATAGGTATAAGGCCAAAACTTGTAATGCGGTAAACCAGCTTTTTGTTGGATACCAGGCCGGGGAAACGGAAAAATACAGATGGCAGCAAACCGTTTTTTAGCATAAGCTTTTCGGTTTCCAGCACTTCATAATTAATATTCGTGCCGGGTTCTAACAGAAAGTTTTTGTTCAACGGCGAGGTCGGGCTTACATGATGATTAAAGGAATGATTTATCCAGGTGACGTTTATTTCGCTATCCCGCTGTAATTGTTTAAGCCAGACCAGGTCTTCGGGATGTTTTTGCATCCAAATACCCGAAACAGATAATGCTATTGGTACAGGATGTTCAATATTTTTAAATTCGGAGTTGATAGCCGTAAATATCCGTCTATCCAGCGGCTTATGAGATGGGCAAAGATCGGCCGTAAGGCTGATGCCTGTTTCCGCGGGCGCTCCGCTTTTTATTCCTGCATTTTGTAATGCACCCGATTGTTTTTCGGCTTGTTGCAGCGCTTTTACATAGGGTGTATTTTTAAAAGCCACGCGTATTGCAGCCATCGTTACAGGCTTAACCTGGTAAAGATTAGCTTCATCTGTTTTGGTTTCCAGCGTTGCCGGGTTTACCAGCAGGAAGTAAGTTTTGCCATCATTTTCAAATTTCCGCAACGTTATCCAATCCTGTTGCTGTTGTTTGGCTATACCAACGTAAACCCTGTAGTTCTGTATTTTCAGATATTCGCCCTGTGCCCTGGCTATAATAACCTGGCCGGTTAATAAAAAAACTAAGGAAAGGTATTTTAATAGTTGTTTCATGTAATTTTGCCGGGGCAAGAAGCAAATTGGTTTGTTTAGTAAACATTAAGTATAAACGCAAACTTATATACTATATTCTAAATCCGAAACGGCGCAGCCCTCTTTAACACCATTAAAAACAAACAATAGTTAAAAATCAAACATCCGAAATCCGAAATCAAAATGACCCGTTTATCCGTCAATATCAATAAAATAGCCACCCTGCGCAACTCGCGCGGCGGCAATAACCCCAATCTGGTGCAGGTTGCCAGAGATTGCGGGCGTTTTGGCGCACAGGGCATCACGGTACACCCACGGCCTGACGAACGGCATATCCGCTACAACGATGTTTTTGAGCTAAAGAAAATAGTGACCACAGAATTTAACATCGAAGGTAACTGCCGCGAACAAAAGTTTATCGACCTGGTATTAGCCAACAAACCCGAACAGGTAACGCTGGTACCCGATGTTTTGGGGCAAATTACCTCTAATCATGGATGGGACACGATAGAAAATGAAAGCTACTTAACAGAAATGATAGGAGTATTCAAATCCGCAGGCATCCGTGTTTCCATATTTGTCGATCCCGCGATCAAAATGGTAGAAGGTGCTGCCAAAACAGGGACTGACCGTATCGAATTATATACCGAAGCTTATGCGCATCATTATCATGAGGATAAAGAAAAAGCTATCGCGCCCTACATCGCGGCAGCAGAAGCCGCGCAGCAAAACGGCCTCGGTATTAACGCAGGCCACGACCTCGACCTGCAAAATTTAAGATACTTTGCTCAAAATATCCCCGGCCTTCAGGAGGTAAGCATAGGCCACGCATTGATCAGCGACGCGCTGTATTATGGATTGGAGAATACCATACAGCTATATTTACGGCAATTGGTTATCTGATAAGAACCTGTATATTTACATACCAAATGATCGCCAATACACCACAAACCCCATATTACGCCGTTATTTTTACCTCGCTACGAACCGAAGGCGATAATGGATATAACACAATGTCGGATGAAATGATTACATTGGCATCACAACAAGAAGGTTTTTTAGGTGTGGAGTCGGCCCGTAGTGAGGTTGGCATAACAGTTTCCTATTGGCAATCGATAGCAGCTATTAAAAACTGGAAGGCGAATACCCGGCATTTGCTGGCCCAGCAATACGGGCGCGAGAAATGGTATGAGCAATATAAGGTGCGGATTTGCCTTGTTGAGCGCGATTATGAATTCTAATATAAAATAACCATTAATTTTTCATAATCTTGAAAATTAATTGCAATCGATTATATTTACAAATTACAACTAATAGGAATATAACCTTTTAACTTTTAGCCCGTATAAAGCCTTTATATGAATAGTCAGACCCACCCTATTAGTATTTTATTAGTTGATGACGATGAAATAAATAATTTCATCTCTATTAAATTAATTAAGAAAGCTGTTGATAATGCGGATATAAAAGCATGCCTCAATGGCCGCTTCGCGATAGATGAACTTTCAGAAATGCAAAAGGAAGATCCGTCCAGGTTGCCCGATTTTATTTTGCTGGATATTAATATGCCCATTATGAATGGCTGGGAGTTTTTAGATGAATACAAACGCCTGCATATTGATCCGCTTGGAAAAAGCAAGATATATATAATTTCATCCTCTGTTTTTAGTAATGATATCAGCAAAGCTCGTTCTTATCCACTGGTACGTAACTTTGTGTCGAAGCCTTTAAGTGTAGAGAAAATTAAAGAAATGCTGGAAGACCAGGTGCAAAACTAAAGGAGTATAATCGAAATCTTCCGCTTTATTTAATCTGCTATTAAAATAACTGTTAAAGCTTTTCTATCTCTTCAATTGATAGTTTAGTCGTTTTAGCAATAAATTCAATAGATAAGCCTTCTTTTTTAAGGTCACGGGCAATGGCTTTTTTTTCCTCAAATGCCTTTATTCGTTCTTCTTCACGGGCTTTGGTATCGGCTTCCTTTACAGCGTAGTCCAGCACATTCTTATTGTCCCATTTGTATTTTAAATTGCTATCGTACATGGTCTTTTCCTCCTTTGTCAAATTAGTATATTCAGCAATACTGAATAATTTTTAAAATATGGGTTTTCGCAGGTATACCGGGATCTTATCCATCCGACTCATGTTTTTTAGTATATAAAGCCATCTGTCTAAATCGCTTTCCAGTTCGGTATCCGCTTTTACAAATTTACTTAATTCTATATATGTATAACCCAATTTATCATAAAATATTTCACCGGTATCTCTGTTACACAAGCAAATATCATGCAAATAGGAGTGTGCGGGACTATCTTCCAATGCAAAATCTTCCAATAAGGCAATCAGATAAACTTCTGTCAAATTATATCCCCATTCGCTTCGTTTTCCTTTGGGTGCCTGGTCACTAATATGCCGACTGGTGTAAAACAAAGCTCTTTCTTTAAAGTAGCCTTGTCTGCCCCGTTGCACTTCTATTATAAATTTTTCGCCGTTATCTCCGGTACAGAGCAGGTCAAATATGGCAGCGCCCTCGTCCTTTATATCACCGGGATGTTCGGTTTTATTATAAACCAAATCAACAATGTGTTTGCGCCCACGGAATACCTCATTTAAGAAAGCGATCAGCAAATCCTTGTTCGGTTCGCTGCCAAATATTTTCTTAAAGGCAAAGTCAACTAAGGGGTCGATGTATTTACCGGTAACAGGTGGTTTAGTTTTAGGCATAGCCAAATATAAAAGATTATTCCTTTTTACCGATACAACAAACGAAAAATCCGAATACTCCTCTAAACCGGTACAATACCAAAATGCTCCCCGTTATAAGTGACATTTGCTATCGTAGTTGACTTTGCATGGTAAAATAAGCACGTCCAGCTTTCGTCAGCAGCTTTCATGCCATAATCAGCCCGTAATTCCATAGCCTTGCGCCCATCATAATCATATTTGGCTACAAATTTTCGTATTAACTGTTCTGGTTCGGGCAGTACGTCGCCGCCAAAAAAGCATTTTTCGCCGTTATCCTCAATCCACAAAACCTGGTGAAAGGGGCAATGGCCGCCTGAAAGTTCATAAGTTATTCCTTGTTTGTACTCGCCGCTGCCATCAACAAGGTCTATTTTAACCTTATCCTGCAATGCCTCAAATATTTCTTTATGATAGGATGATGATTTGCCGGTAAGCCCAAATTCCCACTCGCCGCGCTGAATTACATGGGTAGCTTGAGGAAAACTGGGTTCTAATTTGCCGTTACGCTCAACCACCAGGCCGCCCGAATGGTCATAATGCAGGTGCGACATGAGTATCAGCGTCACATCTTCCGGCCCGAAACCCGCATTGCGGATATGCTGGTGCAGGTATAGTTCATCACGGGTATCTTTATAGCCGAGGCCGGTATCAAAGAGTATCAGGTCGTTAGCCGTTTTTACCAGGAACGGATTTACATGTATAAATAATGAACCGGGGCGGTCCCTGAAATTGTCGGTTAGAGGATCGAAAGGAATAAATTTTTTGGTAGCATCAACGGAGTAAGAGCCTTCGGCTAAAGTAAAAATGTCCATTATATATTTGTTTTTGGATAATTTATCCGTTGTAATAATGCAATAAGTATATTTACTGTTTTAAGCGACAAAGATATGAATAAACGGTGGACGATACGTGAAGTGCCGGATGCAGCTACAGTAAATAACTTAGCCGGCGTTTTAAATATTGACCCCATTTTGAGTACGTTGCTCATCCACCGGGGCATAAATACCTATGATGAGGCACATGGCTTTTTCCGTCCCGACCCCCTGCTGCTGCACGACTCGTTTTTAATGCAGGATATGGAAAAGGCCATTTTGCGTATTGAGGCAGCTATTAATTCCGGCGAAAAGATACTGATCTATGGGGATTATGATGTGGATGGCACTACTGCCGTTGCTGTAGTTTACAGTTTCTTTAAGAAACATCATACCAATATTGAATATTACATTCCCGACAGGTATAAAGAGGGGTATGGCATATCTGCACAAGGCATTGATTATGCTGCCGAAAATGGTTTTACGCTCATCATCGCGCTGGATTGCGGCATAAAGTCGGTCGATAAAATAGCTTATGCCAATGAACGGAGCGT
>Ga0206882_1121_pt1 | contig 14445 bp, 18 predicted proteins | sample Alteio_BWOrgCont_4_FD_152908 | JGI IMG/M metagenome (GOLD analysis project Ga0206882, IMG submission 152908) | Enriched cells from forest soil in Barre Woods Harvard Forest LTER site, Petersham, Massachusetts, United States -... | ecosystem: Environmental > Terrestrial > Soil > Temperate forest > O...
GACATGCAGCCCGTCCTGGACGCAAACGGGAAACCGGAACTGAAAGAAAACGGCAAGCCGAAAACAGCTTCTGTTAAGCTGGACAAATCGGTTTTGGCCGAAGCGTGGCTGTACAATGCCGTGCAGTTAAAGGACATGCCGAAACTGGTTATCGGGCCGCCTGCCTTATCGCCGATAGAACAGGCGCAGCAGTTGATGGATGCCAGTGGTATTGAATTCGGACAAGAAGGCCTATATACCCGTTACGACCCGTCCACCGATACGATACAAGTCCCTGACCTTGCTGATTACCCTACCGTGCAACAATATTATTCAGCCGCCATGCATGAACTGGCCCATGCAAGTGCGCATGAAAGCCGGATGAACCGGGCGGTTGACATGCTGCCCCACGGGGACATAGGGGCGAAAGAGGAACTGCGGGCCAATCTCGCATCGGTGCTGATCAGCGCAGAACTGGATTTGCCTTACGACTTCGGTTACCATGCAGGTTATGTGGAACCCTGGGTGCAATTGCTGAAAGACGAACCGAACGAATTGTTCAAGGCGATGGCCGATGCGCAAAAGATCGCAGGCTACCTGCTGAAACCCGGCCTTCAGGTGGAAAAAAAACAAGCGGCCGCAATCCTTCCGGAACTGAGGGAGTTGGTCAAAGGCGATCTGATCCCCTATAAAGGCACCGAATTTAAAGTGCTGGCCGAACTGAAAAACAAAGTTTACCAGGTGCAGGACATGGGGGACGGCAGGAAATTTAAAGTGAGTTCCAAAGACGTTGTGTATAATTCCCTGCTGGAAGCGAAGTATAACCCGCAGGAAATGGCGCGAAGTATCGATGCGCATTATGCCGACTTTGAACATAACATGGACGTGCCGGAGGACGCGATTACCTATAGTATGGTTATGTAATTCAAATTAAAAATAATGACACAGCAAATTTATCAGCAGGAGGACCTTCCGTGGAAGGACCTGCAACACATTGGTTTATTTAAAAATCGCAGCCTGAACTTAGATGAAGATGACCTGAAGGCCATGCTATCAGGCAGGCGCACGGAAATGTTAAGGCTGGAAAACCTGAATACGGAAGGCTTGCATATCCCCTCACTGGATGCCAAGCTGTCCGTAAGGCCCAATGACAAGGGTGTGCTTGAATTATTGGTGCATCCTATTTACCGCGAAGCGGAAGTGCCGCAGTACCTGACGGATGACGAGGCTAATACGCTCGAAAGGGGCGAAGCCGTAAACGTGCAGAAATTTGTCTTTGATGATGAAGGTAACCCAAAAGAAATCCTGGTGGAGTTCGATAAGGATACGAATGAATTTATCATTACAGACACCGAAAAAATCATTGCACCGGAAAAGGTCAACAATGAACCTTTGTCGGCGGAACAAAAGGAACGTTACCGCAAGGGCAAACGGGTAGAGTTGCCTGACGGCACCGCCATCCAGTATTCAGGCACCAATAGCAAAGGGATAGATGCAAATAAACTGGCGCTGGTTGCTTCTGTTTTGATCGATGGCGGCATTTCCTATATCTTATACAAAGGGTTACACGCGTTATTCGGCGAAAAGCATAATGAAAAGTCGAAGGAATACAGCAAGGGTTATTATGATGCCCTGGCAGGCCTCGAAGCGGAAGAACAAGCAACTTCAATTTCCCGGTAAATGCACCCCTATTTAACCAGGCTGGGCGTAAGGGCGGAAGTGCAGGAATTTTTCGCGTCTTTCTATCAGGCAGATACTAACGGGAACCTGGTGTTTGATTACGGAGGCGAAACCGAAGCTTATGGTTTTGCCTTTCACCGGGTTCCCGTTTCCGGCGGTTTATGGGTAGCGGGGCAGGAAAATTCCCGGCTGGCCGGGCAGGTATTTATTTGCAGTTCGGCAATGGAAGCCTTGTCTTTTTTGGCCTTTCGGTACACCGCATACCCGGATACCAGCGGCCTGTTATTTATTTCAATTGGTCCCGGTTTAAATGACAGCCATTTGCAACCTGTCTGTTCAAGCCTGCCTGAAAAAAAATGTACATTGCTTTTCGGGAATGATTTTGTAGGTAAAGTTACTGATCTCAAAATAGCTGCGGGTATCCGGAAGGTGCCCGTGGCTGTTTATGAACAGGACGGCATTTGTACGGTAAATTTCCGGAACCGGAATTATTCCTTTCACACGGATGCTTTTAGCCTGAATGCCTTTGAAAAACAAGCCGGTTACCGGTTTAACATCCGCACCCTGAAACCCAAAGGATTCAACACTTTTTTTGACCAATTAAAGGCCCGCGCCTTTTAATCTATATTTTTATGGAACAAACAACTATTAACACCCCGGTGGTGATCCGGCCGGCAACGATATTTGCCTTTATGAAGATTTGTCCGCTTATACTGGTTGCTATGGGGTTTTTATTGATAGCTTTTAGGTACTTCCCGCTGTTTATTGCGCCAAGCTTTGCCGTTTCTGTATTTGCCTGGTACCGTTTTTTATTTATACGGACTACCGTTTATGAGATCACGGATGAGGTCATCCGTTTCAGCAGGGGCATATTCTTTAAGCGGACAGATATGGTAGAATTATTTCGTGTGAAGGATTATATTCTTACCCGGCCATTTGCCTTGCAGGTATTCGGCTTGATGGACCTGACGCTGAAAACAACCGACCCGGAAAACCCTGTCGTATGGCTGCGGGGGATACCCTATTCCAATCTCGTTGATATTATCCGTATCCATGTTTTGGAAGCCCGCCAGCATAACCGGATCGTAGAGCTTAATTAAAAAAATGATGTTTTTCTTGCAGGAATAGCTAATATTTTTAGTATATTTATGGTATAAAATCATGAAAACATTCCTTTATTTCGTCTTTACCTGCCTGGTTTCTACGGGTGCCTTATTAGGTGCTTTGAACGCCAGAAACCCGTTCCCGGCATTTGCCGTTGCATTCGGGATATGGGCCCTCTTCTTATGGGGCTGTAGCAGGCGGTCAAAAAAAGAAGCGGAAAGGCGTTCACGCGAACAGCTTTTTGAGGATTATATGCGGTCAAACCTGCGCAGCCGCAGGCGATAAATCTTTAGCCGTATATTTGTATCCTAAAGATAAATACCCCATGATCAAATTATTTGTCGTCGGCTTTCCAAGGGAAATGGATGAGATGCAACTGGCGCAGCTTTTTGGCCCCTATGGCGACATTCAATTACTGACCATCGCAAGGGATAAGATCAGCGGAAAGAGCAAAGGCTTTGGTTTTATACAAATGGCGGATGCGGAAGGTGCGGACCAGGCAATAGCAGCACTGAACGGTTATGAAATTGGCAACCGCAGGCTGGAAGTCCGGCTGGCTGAAGAAAAAGCGGAACCTGCAAAGCCGCCTGTTCAGCGTAAAACAAATTCCATTCCTGTAACCGGCAATATTACGGTTAAAAAGAAGCGGCCGAGGTTATCAAAATAAGTAAGGCGTAACAGCAGCTAACCCGTTAGCCGACATTTCTATCACCTGCCCTTATTGCTGTTTGGAAATGCCGTCAGAAAAATAGCTAAATTGCCGGAAGTTTAAAAATCACCCTTATTCATCATCAAAATGGAAAGTAATACAGAAGACAATTCAGTGCTGTCGCATATAAAAAAACTCACGGAAAAGGAAGAGTATTTATATGGCAAGGAAAATTTAACCGATGAAGATGTTAAAGACCTGCACAAGGTTAAATCAGAACTGGACCAGTATTGGGACCTGTTACGCCAGCGCCGGGCGCTGAGGGATGCGGGTGAAGACCCGAAAAGGGCGGAAATGCGCTCAAAGGGTACAATAGAAAATTACGAGGAATAATTAAATTAAGGAACAATCCTGAACCGGGCTATTTAAATATTTTAAAATCACGTTCCTGGAATTTTGATTTTATCGTAAATTCCAGATCAATTTGGCGGTTCCTTATCCTGCTGATGTTGTTTACAATGGTTTGCTGTAAAGTTTCATAACCCAGGTTAAAATCCGCTGTACCCGTAAGGGTTATCACCAGTTTGCCGCCGGTTAATGTAATATGTTCCCGGTAAATTTCCGGCAATTCCTGCTGTAAATAGATCAGTACCCTGTTTAAATACGGTGTGTTCATGGATCGCGCAATGTTATCTAAAATTTCTTCCTTTATGAAAAGGCTCCCGGCTATCCGGTCCCGGCGCAGTCGTTTCATCCGCCCTTGCCAATGTTAAAAGCGGCAAATTATCTTCGTTGGCTATCGTTAAACCACGCAATAAATTATTCAGGTTAAAACAGCGCCTGGCAACCACATGGATCACTTCCCCCTCGATCTGCAATTTGCCGGCCACCATGAACAGCCGGGACTGGATGATCTCCTTTCGGTATTGGTTAAACAGCTTCTCCCACACGACAATATTGGCCGCGCCCGTTTCATCTTCCAGCGTCATAAACAAAATGCCTTTAGCCGTGCCGGGGCGCTGGCGGACGGTGATCAGCCCGGCTACCCTTACCGCATCGCCGTCTTTCATCTTTTTTAAATCCCCGATAGGTGTATTGCGTAATAAATTCAACTTTTCACGCACTAAGGCAACCGGGTGGTTTTTTAGCGATAAACCAACAGCGGAATAATCCTGTACCACATGCTCCCCCTCGGTCATAAAAGGTAATTGTATTTGTATTTCTTTGCTACTTTCCGATGGCGTACCGTCAAACAACGCTACGGGCCGGTCACCCAGCGCCGATACTTCCCATAAAGCCTGGCGGCGGTCGGCACCCAATGAACGGAACGCATCCGCACCGCTCAACTTTTCCAATGCCGATTCAGTAACACCCGCATTACGTAATTGATCAACATGGGTATAAGGTTTAACCCTGCCACAGATCAATAAAGCCGTATCTTCCTCCCGTAATCCCTTCACCTGCCGGAAACCTAAACGCACTGTATAATAAAGCCCGTCCTTTTGTTCCAATATATTGTCCCAATAAGAGTAATTTACATCTACCGGTAATACGGTAACCTGGTGATCCCGTGCATCCCTCACAATTTGCGCAGGCTGGTAAAAACCCATCGGCTGGCTGTTGAGCAATGCCGCACAAAATACATCGGGGTAATAATACTTTAGCCAGGAGGATATATAAACCAACAGCGCAAAGGATGCGGCGTGACTTTCGGGAAAACCATAACCCTCAAACCCCTGCAATTGTTTAAACACCCGCCTTGAAAAACCTTCCTCGTAACCCCGTGCAACCATCCCATCCACCAGCTTCTTTTCATACAACCCCAATTTCCCGTTTGCTTTAAAACTGGCCATGCTGCGCCGCAGCTCATCTGCTTCAGCAGGTGTAAACCCTGCGGCGACTATGGCAATTTCCATCGCCTGTTCCTGGAATAAGGGCACACCCAATGTCCGGCCTAATATATCTTCTAATTCTTTGGACGGGTATTCTACCGGTTCTTCTCCATTTCTACGGCGCAAATAAGGATGCACCATATCGCCTTGTATAGGCCCCGGACGAACAATAGCCACCTCGATCACCAAATCATAAAAGCAGGTCGGTTTCAACCGCGGCAGCATCGACATTTGCGCCCGGCTTTCGATCTGGAACACGCCGATAGTATCAGCATGGCAGATCATTTCGTAAACTTTCGGATCGTCCTGCGGCACATTGGCCAGCGTTAGTTTTTTACCATAATGCGCTAATACCATATCAAATGCCTTGCGGATCATGGTCAGCATACCCAAACCCAGCACATCCACTTTCAAAATGCCCAACGCTTCCAGGTCATCCTTGTTCCATTCTAATTGGGTACGGTTCTCCATCCTTGCATTCATCACCGGGCAAAGGTCGGATAGCTTGTTATCCGTAATCACGAAGCCGCCCGTATGCTGCCCCAATTGCCGTGGGAAACCCATCAGCAGTGAGGTTAATTCCAGCACTTTATAGATCAATGGGTCGCGCGGGTTCAACCCCTGTTCCATCAATCTTTTTTCATCAAATCCTTCTTCACTAAAATCCCAAATGGTAGCGCCAATACGCTTAATACTGTCTTCGGATAAGCCCATTGCTTTACCCACATCACGGATAGCGCCCCGGTGCCGTTCCTGCGTTACGGTAGCCACAATAGCCGCATGTTCACGCCCATAATCCTCGTATATATATTGGATAATTTCTTCGCGCCGCTCGTGCTCAAAGTCCACATCTATATCCGGCCATTCTTCCCGCGCATCGGACATAAAGCGGGAAAACAGCAACCTTGACTTCATAGGGTCAACCGCCGTAATCGACAGGCAATAGCAAACCGTTGAATTGGCGGCAGAACCGCGCCCCTGGTGGAGGATACCGAGTTCTTCTGCTTTCTGCGTGTATTTATACACCCGTAAAAAATAGGGGGCCAGCTTTCGTTTTTCGATAAAGGCCAGTTCAAATTTAAGTTGGTCGCTAACTTTTTTGGGCACTTTTTCTCCGTAACGCTCACGGGCGCCTGCCCAGGTATATTGGGTTAAACGTTCCTGCGGCCCCATACCATTTTGCATCTTTTCTTCCGGCTCGATGTATTTTAAGGTATCAAGGGAAAACGTGCAGTCTTCTGCGATAGACAAAGCGTTTTCAATAGCTTCGGGATATTGCCGGAACAGCCGGTGCAGTTCGTCAATAGGCTTAATAAACCGTTCCGCATTGGCATGAAGTTTAAAACCCGCCGTATGGATCGTACATTTTTCCCGGATGCAGGTTAAAATATCCTGTAATTCGCGCCGGTTCGTTTCATGGTAATGCACATCACCGGCAGCAACCATTGGTACGCCCAGTTGCGCCAGCCTGAAAAGCCGTTTGGCATCATCGCCGCCGTAGGAACGGTTGGCCGCTATATAAAACGAAGTACCGAATGTATTACGGTATTCCATTACTGACGCTTTAAAATCATCTGCATAGTCAAACCGGGCGTTCAGCGCATCGGGCGGCACCACAATAAATTTGATACCATCTTTATGTAGATAGACATCGGCTTTATATAAATGACATTCGCCTTTTTCTGCCCGCAGGTTTCCCACAGTCAGCAAAGCGGAAAGCCTGCTGTAAGCATCCCTGTCGGTAGGATAAGCGAGTAAGCTTGGCCCATCAAGTAAGTCAAGGCGGCAGGCCGGGAGAAACTTCATGCCGAGTTTTTTAGCCACGATATGCGCACGGACGATACCTGCTAAACTATTCCTGTCGGTTATGGCAATAGCCGAATAGCCCGAAGCAAAAGCCTGTTCGACCAGTTCTTCCGGGTGTGAACCGCCCCGCAGGAAGCTGAAATTGGATGTGGCCTGTAATTCCGCGTAGCTCATTGTCTTATGCAAAAAATCCATGTAAATACCATTCCGGGGCTGCATCATAATGCCCCAAACGAAAGATCCAATAACGCCCGCCTTCCGAATCTTCTACCGCGTAATAATCCCTATGTTCGCCCTGGCGCAGCCACCATTCCTGCTCTATGCGTTCGGGCCCGTCTGCCTTTTCCACGATATGCCGCCTGCCCTTATAGGTAAATACTTTTGGCGGGTAATCCGGCAGCAATGCCATCACTTCAACCGGTTCCGGTTTATGCAGCAACCGTAGAGGGCGTGGCTTGTCCGACCGCCATCCGGTTGCAGGTGTTTCGGCTAAGGATGCGGCCTGTCTAACCGAACGTTCCGGCCAGTAATGTTCGGCAGGCAGGTAACGGCGGATCGCATTTACGCCAACCTTGCCCGCCAGCCTGTCCAATAGTTCCGCTAAGGCAGTATCCTGTAAACCGGGGTTTCCTGCCCATAATTTTTCCTGTACCGTATCGACATCCTCCACTTTTGGCGCTTCCAGCAGGAACAGTTCGATACCCAAAGCAGGCTCTATTTTGCTGACCTGTAATTCAAACAACTTAAATAAATGCGAAATACTGTAAGAACCCCGGTTGGTCGAGATACTTACCTGCACCAGTTTGCCGTCAATACGGTAACATTTCAGCGTTGCTTTACGAACACCTTTGCCCTCGGCCTGTAACCGGGTACATAAGCTTTCCAGTAATTTTTGAATGGCGATCTCTATCGCTTTGGCTGTTTTGATGGACTCCAGGCAAGGCAGGCGTTCGGCATAAGGTACGGGCGGCACTAATGGCGTTAGGTGTTCATCTTCCAAACCCAATGCCTGGGCCAGCCGCAATAAAAACCCCTCTCCAAAACGCCTGCGTAATACCGTTCGGGGTATCTGCATAAAGCTTTTGATGGTATGGAAACCTAATTTTTGTAGCTTTTCTAATACCATCGGCTCCAGTCGGAGTGCCAAAGGCGGTAAGTTCAGCAAGGCTTGCGCCTGCATCCCGCTTTCAATAATGGGTGTTATCTTCCCATAACGGGCCACCGCCCAGGCCGTACCGATGGTATCGGCTATGGCCGCCCTCGCATCATACCCCGATGCGCGCAGCTTGTTCACGATCTCTTTTAAATAGCCACGCTCCCCTCCCCATAAATGGGCGCATCCCGAAATATCCATTAGCAAACCGTCCGGCAGGTCAACGGCAACAACAGGCGTATAACGGATACACCAAAGGCCCAGTTGCCGTAATAATTTGACTTCCTTACCGGGGATATGATCTAAAATCAGCAGGTTAGTGGTAATGGCTTTGGCATCAGCCGCTGCCATACCACGATAAACGCCCTGCGCTTCCGCCACGGGATTAGTGGCAGTAATTAGAATACAGTTACGTTCAGGTGCGGCAAAAACGAAGGGAATGTCTTTGAGTTCCGGCCTGCGGAGCGTCAGCCAGTCTGTCGTCAAATGACGGAACCAAATTGCCATAAACCGTTGTTGCATTGCTCACCCTGCCATTAATTGTTGTTCCAAAACCTGTTTTTCTATCGGCTTGAATTTATTATCCGACCATTCGATGATCCAGTTACCCGGCTGCCCGTTACGTACCCGTAGCAATTCGACCTGCCAGCGCGGGAAACCAAGGCCGGGTAATCCATCTACCGCCTCACTTGGCAAAGGCTTGATCTGCCATCGGGCAGCGCAGGCGGTGGAACCTATTTTAGCAGACTGGTTGCGCAGGACAAAACCAGTCACATGACTTTGTTCAACCGCCAATTGCAAACGGCGCGATTGTTTGAAGTCCAGTCCGCGTACTTCGCCGATCACCGCTGCAAGCCCCGTGCATTTCAACGCTTCTTCCATCACCCACAATACATCTTTGTCTTTTAAAAGATCAATAAAGATCATTTTGTCCGGTTCCACCCCAAAGGCTTTTAAGGCGGACGGGAACAGGTTGCCCGACAGCCCGATCCATAGACAGGCCCCCCCCGTTTTGCATTAATACCGAAAGCAATCCGGTCACGAAGCCGCCGCAGGCCGTGGCCTGTTCGGTATTCCCGCAAACCAGTTCATGTACAGTTCCCAAAGGGAAAACACCGTTTGGAAAAGCGGCTTCCACCGGGCCTAAACCGACCAGTTCCCGCGTCCCGACAGGCGGCGGTTTATAGCCTTCCCATTGCAAAATATCCTTTTGCAGCCGGTCTATCAGCTCTCTTTTCGCATCGGCCATGATCTTTAAATTCGGGACGATAAAGTTATGCTAAAAATATTAGCATTTTACAAAAAATATTTACATTTGTTTTATGAATGCGTGGATCAAACGAAAAAACGGGCCTGACGAGATTATAAACGTTATTCCCGATATACAAAGCATGGATGCAACTTTGGCTTACAATTTGTACACTGCTTTTGAAGATGTCTATTTAGGGCGGATATTGTTCGATGCTCAGGGCTACTGGATTTACGATGGGGATCAATTAACGGTTATGGAACAGGAACAATTGGGTAAATTTATTCATCATAATATGGAGGTATTATGGAGCAGCTAAGTTTTTTTGCAGAGGCGGGACAAAGCAGGAGATTGCCTAAAGAACTGCTGGAATATTATGCCGGGTTTATTGACCCTCAAACAAGTGATCAATTATTAAGGCATTTTATAGTGGAAACGCCCTGGAAGCAAACTACGCAAAAGATGTGGGATAAGGAATATTTAACGCCGAGACTCACCTCCTGGCATGGGGATACAGGCACCGACTATTCGGTATCCGGGAAAATTTCCAACCCGAACCCCTGGACACCGGAACTGTTAATGCTTAAGGAAAAAGTAGAACAGGTAGCTGGCATCAAATTTAACAGCGTATTGCTGAATTATTACCGCGACGGCAATGATTCTGTTGCCTGGCATAGTGACCGCGAAAGCGTATTAGGTAAAAATCCAATTATCGCATCTGTCAGCTTCGGGCAGGTGCGCAGCTTCGATATCCGCAATAAAGCGGATCATGCAGCGCATTACTCCGTAAAACTTGAACCCGGTTCATTCCTGTTAATGAAAGGCGGTTTGCAGGAACATTGGGAGCATCGCATCTCCAAATCTAACAAACCCATGAAAGCCAGGATTAACCTGACCTTCCGGGTAGTTTTATAAGTTTAGTCTAAATATCCCTTTAACACCCAGCTGCGGGAATTGGCCCGGAGCCTGGCCAGGGCTTTATCTTTAATTTGCCGTACGCGCTCGCGGGTGAGCTCATATTTATCCCCGATCTCTTCCAAACTATGCGCATGCTGATCGCCCAGGCCAAAAAACAAGGTTAATACCTCTCTTTCTTTTTCAGCAAGTATGCGCATGCTTTCAGCAACCTCGATGGATAAGGATTCCGTCATTAGCCCCTTGTCTGTCCCCGGTTCAGGGCTTTGCAGCACATCCAGTAAGGTATTGTCCTCTTCACTGGAAAATGGAGAATCATAGGAAATATGCCTGCCGGAATGGCCCAGCACATCACTAACCTTTTCAGCAGTAATTTCCAGGCTTTCTGCTAACTCCTCCGGAGTCGGCTGCCGTTCGTATTGCTGTTCGAGTTGCGATGCTGCTTTGGCAATTTTAGAAATGTCCCCAACTTTGTTCGATGGCAGCCGGACCATCCGGGATTGCTCATTGATTGCTGAAATTATGGATTGCCGTATCCACCAAACAGCGTAGGATATAAATTTGAAACCTTTGGTTTCGTCAAAGCGCTTTGCCGCTTTAACCAGCCCGACATTGCCTTCGTTGATCAGATCGCCAAGCGTAAGCCCGGAACTCTGGTATTGTTTGGCCACCGAAACCACGAACCGCAGGTTTGCGGTCGTTAACCGCTCTAACGCCGCCTGGTCTCCTTCACGGATTTTTTGCGTTAAGATCACTTCTTCCAGCGGGGTAACCATCGGAATCTTTGCGATATCTGACAAATATTGATTCAACGATGCCGTCTCGCGATTGGTGATCGACTCACTAATTTTAAGTTGCCTCATTTATGAAAATAGTTAAAGTGTATGCTAAAGATTTCGGTGCCTTAGAATGCGCGGAGAGCAGAAATGATCCTCAGAGAGATTGCAGTGATTTACTGGTGCTTGCGGGAGAAAGGTGCTATAAATCTTTAACACACAAAGATAAGCATAAACGCAAAAAATAGTGTTATCTGGATGTCAGGATACGTCCTGCACATTTTTAAGGCACCCGCTTTTCAATTAAAAGCCTGCCTGAACTCCACCGGTGAAAGATTAGTTTTGGTTTTGAATAATTTACTGAAGGACTGCGGATGTTCAAACCCCAACTCATAAGCAATCTCGCTTACCGATAGCGGCGTAGTCGAAAGTTTTTCTTTCGCCTTTTCAATCAGCTTTTCGTGAATATGTTGTTGCGTGCTTTGCCCGGTCAGTACTTTCAGTAAGCCACTCAGGTAATTTGGCGAAATATTCAGCTTTTCGGCAATGTAGGCTACCGTTGGCAGACCATGTTTACCTAAATCGTCACTTTTAAAATATTCGGAAATCACCTGTTCCAAACGGTCCAGCACTTGATGATTATTGATTTTGCGGGTAATAAACTGGCGATGATAAAAACGGTCAGTATACGTAAGCAGCAGTTCGATTTGCGCAATGATCACGTCCCGGCTGAAATGATCCAGGTTAGCGCTGCATTCCTCCCTGATACGCTGCATAATACCGATCAAACACGCTTCTTCTTTTGATGAAAGGAATAAAGCTTCGTTCACCGAGTAATCGAAATACGCGTATTTCTTGATAGCTTTGGCCAATGGCGTGTTCCAGAGAAAATCAGGATGGATCAGCAAGTTCCATCCTGAATGTTTCCGTTCCTGTGTTTGATCTATCTCCACTCTCAGTACTTGCCCCGGCGACATACAGAACATGATCCCTTCATCAAAATCATATTCCTGCTGCCCGTATTTTAGCTTCACATTGAAGCTGCGTTTGATGGCGATGGAATAAAAATCCATGATCCTGCTGACTGGCGCTGTGTAGGGTCGTTTAACGTCCTCAAACCTCGCCACGCTCACCAGCGGATGCTCCGGCTTGGGCAGCTGCATAAACTCGTGGAACTCGCTAATGGTTTTAATGCGTATTGGCGGCTGATCTGGCATGGTGCAATTTACTTAATTTTGATGATAGGCTACAGCAAATTCCTTGATAAATTCCGGTAGTTTTACCTTGCCCGGCGCAGGCTTGTGTTTTTCATAGTCGCCACGCAATAATCCGGTATGTATGGCGGCCCCCAGTTCCACCAGCAGATCGGTAATGGCAGGAGCGATACCATGGTCCAACCTGCTTTTTCTCACCTGCTCATCGGTAAAAGTCAGCCATTGCAGCCCGGGTCTGTCAATCGCTTCACCAATTAGTCCGGCCACCTCGCTACAGGTGCGCTCATCACTGGCGATATATCGTACTTTACTTTGAGCATTTGCTGCGGTCAGTTCTTCAGCACCAGCGGCTGCAATATCCAGCGGCGAAACCATGACCAGCTTATCATCGCCCCCAAAGTTGGCACCGATAACACCCTGCTTCTTTATCATACCCAAAAAGTTGTACAGGTTATAGTAGAAATAACCCGGACGAAGGCAGGTAACGGCAACACCTTCGAGTTTATTTAAAATATCCTCGCCGACGTGTGACCCCCTGATTACGCCTGAGCCTTTTTCAAGGTCAGCGCCATAGCTGCTCAGGTAAACAATGTGCTTTACGCCTGCACGCTGTGCGGCTTCTGCATATGCGCCAGCTACGCCGGCGTAATAACCAATCATATCCGCAGCGCCAAAGTTAGGCGGCGTCATCCCATAAACGGCATCTGCGCCGGCGAATGCGGTTTTTAAAAACGCTGCATCCTCCACCGATCCAATGGCTGCTTTTGCACCAAACGCTTCTATTTCTTGTTGTTTGTCTGTCTTATTGCTGATGATGGTTACATCATGACCTTTCGTTATCAGTTCCTGCGCGAGCGGCTTGCTGATGTTGCCCAATGAACCCGTTACTATAATTTTCATAATGCTATTGTTTTAATCCTGCAAATGTCTCCAACAATAGTTAAGATTGCTTAACCAAATCTCCGATTTTTGTAGTGGAAAATAAGGATTATCAACTTTGGCGATTTAACTTTGTTACACATACGATGGCAAAAATATTTATCACAGGTTCCGCGGATGGTTTAGGCCAACTGGCGGCAAAGGAATTGGTTAAACACGGGCATGAGGTTGTACTCCATGCACGAAATGAAAAACGCGGCCAGGAAGCATTGAAACAAGTGCCCGGCGCAAAGGATATGATGATCGCTGACCTGTCCGATATCGATGAGATCAAAGTGCTGGCGGAAAAGGCAAATGCTTTTGGTGTTTTTGATGCCGTGATCCATAATGCGGGTGTTTACCAAACAAGCGCCCGGCAATTGCTGTATGTAAATACATTAGCGCCTTACATCCTGACCGGTTTGATGCACCGGCCAAAGCGGTTAATTTACCTGGGTTCGGGAATGCATTTGTCAGGCCATCCGCAATGGACAGAAAAGCCGTCCTACTCAAACACCAAACTCCATATGTTAATGCTGGCTAAAGCATTGGCGCGAAAATGGCCGGAAGTATATGCCAATGCGGTCGATCCGGGCTGGGTACCGACCAGGATGGGCGGCGCAGGTGCACCGGACGACCTGGGAAAAAGGCTATCAGACGCAGGTTTGGTTAGCCACAAGCAATGATTCCGGCGCACTGGTTAGCGGACAATACTTTCACCACCAAAAGCAAGCCCGTTACAATCGTTCAGCGGATGATATTTCATCACAGGATGAATTACTTGCTGCATGTGCCAGTTTGACCGGCGTTTCACTTTAAATGTCTTATTATCGCCAACCCAGTGCAGGCGCAACATGCTCCAGGATCGCCGACAGGACATGGACATTATAGTCAACCCCTAACGTATTGGGTATGGTCAGGAGCAGCGTATCCGCTTCCTGGATAGCTTCGTCCTGGGCCAGCTCTTTGACCAGTTGATCGGGTTCTGCTGCATAGCTTTTTCCGAAGACCGCCCGTTTATCAGCTTCAATGTAGCCAAAGCTATCTGCACTTTTTCCTTGTTGTCCAAAGTAATACCGGTCCTGGTCGGTTACCAGTGCAAAAACCGAA